>Ga0182095_1392886_pt1 | contig 19339 bp, 8 predicted proteins | sample 041ome_19_FD_127784 | JGI IMG/M metagenome (GOLD analysis project Ga0182095, IMG submission 127784) | Metatranscriptome of coastal salt marsh microbial communities from the Groves Creek Marsh, Georgia, USA - 041412BS metaT (Metagenome... | ecosystem: Environmental > Aquatic > Marine > Intertidal...
ATTAAGAGCGACGACGGCGGAGGAAACTTTGAGAGCGTACGCGAGCATAGTGCCGGAAACGAGAAGTAAAGAAACCGTCGAGGAAAAAGAAAAAGAGAACACGATGGAGGTAGAGTTAGCACCACAAATAGAAAAAGAAGAAGAACGCGAGAAGGAAAACGAACATGACGTGAGTGAACGAGATGTTTTAAAAAGCGCCAGAGACGCCATGCGACGTGAACGCGACCAGGCCATCGCGAAGCAGAGAGTCGCAGAAAACAAAGCGTTGGAGTTTGAAGAGGAGTTACGCGACGCGGAGTATACGATCATGGCTTTGCGTCAAGATTTAAAGGCAAGCGAGGAGCAACAGCGGCAGCAAGGAGAAGAAGGAAACGATCGAAGAGAAAGCGACGACGACGACGCAAACGACAACGAGGAGTTTGGAGGAAGCGAGAAGCAGACGAAAGCCGACGCCGCGCTCATCGCCGAACTTCACGCCGAAAGGCGCAAAAACGAACACCTCGCCGAAGCGTTGCACCAATCAAAAGAGCAAATTGCTGTTTTTAAAAACTTATCGGAAAAGACGAAATCGATGGCAGATAAAGTAGAATCTGAAGCGGACGAGTTGGAAAACGCCATCGTCGTCGGCGAAGAAAAGACTAGGACGTTGGCGAAATCCTTGTTGGAAGAACGAAGGAAGGTGAAGAATTTGCGCGAGACGGTTGATATCGTCGCGCGATTGGTAGAGAAAATGACGACGCTAGAAGCCGACGACGAAAAGGAGCAGAACTATGGGAACGAGAGCGCGAGAAGCTTAGTCCCCGAGTCTCCCTTTCGCCGTTCGCGTAAAGCCAAATCGCGATTGACGGACGAAGAAGCGTTGGAGGAATCCTTACGGGAAGAAGACCAGATGTTCGACGACGAAACGTTCTTCGAGGAAACCATCGAGCGCGTCAAAAATGCTTTAGATTATAAAATCGAGCGGCTCGAAAGTCTCGCGCGCGAACACGTGAGTAAAACGAAAGAACTCGGCATTCTGCTCACCGAAGCCGACGATGAGATTGTCGCACAGCAAGAAGTCATCGAACAGTTGCAAATGCAAAGAGACGCTTTGTTGGAAGAAATCGACTCCCGAGACGAACACTTGGACTCAATCGAACGCGATTTGGAGCAAATGTTACAAACGGAACATAAACTTCGCGAAGAAGTGTCGAATAAGGAAAAACTCGTCCACATAGAGACGGCGAAGAACGACAAGCTCATGACGCTCATGGAAGAGCAAGCGATGTGGACGTCGTCGTCTAACAAAGAAAACGCCAATCCTTCTTCCAAAGACAAAGCAAACTCAAACGCGAACGACGAAGATGGTCAAAACGACACAGACCGCGACCAATTCGAGCGTCTAAAAAGAGACACCAACTTAAATCGCAACTATTCCAAATCAGCGCCGGCGACGCCCGCGAAAACGCGAAGAATACGCTCCTCGAGCGCAGGAGGCAAGAACAACGGAATCGACATCGCCAAGGACGTGTACGCGCCTTTACTCGTCACGATCGAGAAACGCCTGCAGCAACTCAAAGAAGATCGAAGGAAGCTCGCTGCCTCCAAGTGAGTAACAACCCATCGAGAAAGATGCTTACCGTAGCTCTAGCTTTAGAGAATTTAGTGTTGGTCTGTTGGAAATAAAGTGTACAACGTTCTCGCACACGCACACATCAGCGTTTTAAAATCAAAGCTCTAAAGAGTTTAAGAAACACTTGAAATTCCTTCACTTAAAAGAATCAAAGACGCGACGTAAACGACGACGACACGTATTATGTTTTCCTCGCGCCGTCGCCTTCCTCCCTTTGTCCTCCTCTTTCCCGCTTTGTTGTTGTTGTTTACGATGACGAAAACGAACGCGTTCGAAGGCGACGAGTTTTCTTTGACGAAACATTTCGTTTCCGCATCGTCCTCGCGAAGAGAAGGCGGAGGAGAAAACTTTAGTATTAAGGGAAACGGAGACGACGGAAAACCACCGGCTTCTTTCGAAGAAGAAGAGCACGATGATGACGACGGCGAGTACGAGTACACGGATTATTATTCTCGCGAAGAGAGAGTTAATGATGATAACGATGATTATGATGAAGAGGGAGAGATTCTGTTCGAGCGTTCCGCCCACGGCGTCCAACTGATAGACGGGAAGCGAGAAAAAATGATGCGAGAGAAACACCGAACGACGGATAAAGATGTAGTGGAACGGTACATGTACACGGACGGTGATAAGGAGAGTGGAAGGAAACATTCTATGATTGGTCCTTTGTTACCGTGGAGATTCGATAGTTTCGGAAACCAGCTGACGCTGGACGAGATACGAAGAGGTATCGGCGCGGATGAGGAGAAGAGGAAGGAGGAGCTGGAGAAGAGCATGGCGCAGAGAACGTTTAAGATTGATCATTTGCAAGGAAGAGTGAAGAGGAGTAGTAATAGTGGAGGAGGGGAAGAAGAGGAGAAGAGGAGAATACCGAAGGTATCGCTGACGAAAGTGAGAAGAAAAACTTTACGATGGACGAAACGCGCGATGGAATTGGTATTGCGAGACGTGAGGAAGTTACAGTTTCCGACGGATTGCGACGAGAGTAAGCTTTTGATCGTACCTTTGGAACAGTGTCCGCTGGGGTGTCGATTGCATATTTATTTGCAGCGCGCGTTAGTTTTAGCGACGAGTTTAGAGAGAACTTTAGTTTTTTTACCGCCGTGGGATTCTGGTATGGACCATTTGTTCATGCCGCTGACCAAGTGCACTTTGAGGACGGGCGAGAAGAATAGTCCGAAGAGAGAAATTAGGGTAAAATTAGCGACAGCTATTGAAGTTTTGGGACCAATTATGTTCCCAAGCACCTCACACGGCGCGCCGCACGAAAAAATAAACAAGTTTGTCGAAACGGTTCGCGACGCGGTGGAAGGTTACGACCAATCCGAGTGGTTTTCCTTTTCGCACGTGGAACGGATAAAAAAGGTGACCGAGAAAATTCGCGATTTGATCGATCGAACCGTCGAGGAAAGTAAGGAGAGTCGAGAACCAATCGTATTTGAGCGTGGAAATGAAGATTCGCACAGGGAAAACGTGGTAAACGCGGCGATGACGTTCGTTATGCACACGTGTCCGAACCTTTTGTTCAATTTCAGAGACGAAGATGTGAACGAAGAGTTGTTGAAAGGATATCAGGACGCTATCATTTGCCACAACGGTCGATGCGATGGCGTGGACATTGAGTTACTTGGCGATTCTTTGCCCGAAGGATTTGATCCCGAAACGTTAAATTCGCAAATACCTGCATCCGTTTGGCGGAGTATTCGCTCGGAGTTGGCCGCCGGCGTCGCGTCGAAAGCGAACCGAGAGATGAGCGAATCGGAGTGGCGCAGCAAACGCGACGAGTTTGAGCAACGAATCAATCGTCGAGGCTATTCAAGCGCATTCGAAAACGAAGGTGAAATTGCCGAAGAGTTTCTTATTCGCACGTTTAATCCGTACGAGAACCTTCCGTTACCCGGAACGCGCGACGACGACGAGTACTCGAAGACGTACGACGTGATACCATACGATCCGCCGTTTGTCCACTCGCACGCGCTGAATTTTGAACTCGGGTGCAACGATTTCTCGTCCGCTTGTCAAGCGCATTTCATGTACATGTCCATGTTAACATCGAGCGTTATCCTCCGCCCGACGAAAGAAACCACCGAAATGCTCTCGGAGCGATACTTTGAGAACCTCCACCAAGTGCGCTCGCCAACTGTCATCCTTCAAATCCGTCAATCGGACAAGAAAGGAGAGGATCCGTACTACAACGTCTTTGGTGGCTACCGAGCGGTGACGCGATACATCTCTGCGTTAAAAATACTCGCAGAAAGCACGAAAAAATGCTGGAAAACCATCTTTGTCATGACCGATTCTGGTCAAGTCATTAAAGAAGTTCGCCAACGGTACGACCGAGGAGAGATACTCTTGTGCGGCGATAAACCAATCTTGGTTTTTAGCAAACATGCCGCGGAAATGGACTTGGACGTCCCCGTCTTTGCTTGGGCTTTGCGCGAAAGCTCCATGAACGAGGCTAAAGGCAACAAAAAGTCCCCATTCACCCGCGAACGCGCGTTCGTCGCCGAACTGTTACTCGCGGCAAAAATCGGCGACTTTGTCCTCGGCGACGGCAGCTCGAACATCTACTTGACCTTACTCGAACTCATCGCCAGTCGCAAACGCGTCGCGGACCTCCCGCAACTCGTCAAGGCCACTCCAGCTAAGTTCCTCAAGACTTACGAGACGAAAGCCTACTTCACGAGCCAATCGAGATGCGAAAACTTCGACCCGGCTTCGCACTCGTGCTTCTGGGTCTCCTCCTTGGGCGCCGCGCCGTTGCTCGGATGGTACTCGGTCTTGTTGAACCAACCGTTCGTGAATGGAATGCCCGTCGTGCTCGAATACGCCAGGGTCCACCGAGACGAGTGGTTGAATGAAGAATAAATTTGTAGTATTGTATTAGTAGTAGTAATAGTAGTAGAGTAGTACTAGTATTTATCGACAGAGACATGTTACGAAACAGAACTCGTCACACATAAAAACACACGCACAGATAAACAACAAAAAAATGGTAAGATGATTTTAAACCCTCGACTTTCGAGACGACGACGACCACTGCCTCCTTCTCTCTCTCTCTCTCTCTCTCGTTCTTCTTGGTCTTCTTCTTATTCGTTGTTTTGCGCTCTCGCGGCGGGGCGCTTTTCTCGTCTCCGGTTCTCTCTCTCGTATCTCTGATATACATTTGACCTAAAACGCGTTAAACTCATCACACTTTCTGTCTCTCTGGTAAACACGACAGGTTGCGACGGCAGACGGCAACGTCGCCCTGGCTTTTGGCCTGGTCACGATGGCTGGTTTATCCACCACCGTGGGGTCTATGTTTGTGTTTTGCGCGGATTACGCGAACGTGAAACTTCTCGCCGGCGCGTTGGGCGTATCCGCCGGGGTGATGATATTCGTCTCTTTCGGGGAGATATACGGGGTGAAAGCGGTGGACGCGTTTGAGGAAATCGAGGGGATAGATAGAGACGAAGCGACGAGATACGCGACGTTTTGTTTTTTTGGAGGGATAGCGATTACGTACTTATTAGATTGGTTGGTGCATACGATTGCGAGAGTGCACGAGCAAAGGACGGGCGATAAGATGGTGATGTCCTGTCCGGCGTGTCAAGAGGAGGATCACGAACATTTTGGGACGATGGAAAGAGGTTTGGCGGATATTAATAGGAAACAGAGTCAGTCGGACATGTCGTTTGAGTTGATGGAAGAAGAGGCGGACGCGGTGACGGCGGCGAAGCAGCAGCCGACGATGCAAAGGAAGAAAAATGGGAGCGTCGCGAGTACGAGTTTACACAATCAAGAACACACGCACGGACCGGTATCGGACGACCACGAACACCACGAACACCACGTAAGCACGCAGGATTTGGAACATGTAGATTTATCGTCCATTCCACACACGCCTTTAGACACGCAAGATCGCGCGGCTTTGAAGAACATGGGTATACTCACCGCGATAGCCATTGGTATTCACAATTTCCCGGAAGGATTGGCCACGTTCATCGCCGCTTTAGCCGATGCAAAACTAGGAGGCGCTTTAGCCATCGCCATCGCCATTCACAACGTTCCAGAAGGTATATGTGTCGCTATGCCTGTGTACTATGCCACAGGCTCAAAATGGAAAGGCTTCTGGTGGTCATTCATCTCCGGCGTCACCGAACCTATCGGCGGTTTAGTCGGATATTTGATCTTACACGGCAACAGCATGTCCGCGAGAGCGTACGGAACACTCTTCGGCATCGTCGGTGGGATGATGGTGTACATATCTCTCCGAGAGTTAGTGCCAACGGCGCTCAAGTACGACCCGAAAGATAAGTTTGTAACCAACTGCGTCTTTGCAGGCATGCTTATCATGGCGGCGTCCTTGTTGCTTTTTAAAGTTTAGCGCCGCCGCGCCGAGAAGAAAATTTTACGTACAAAAGAAAGAGAAAGAAGAACAAACATATACAATAATATAGCTAAGCGAGCGGCGAGAAATACGCTCTGTGATATACACAACCATCATTCATTAACCTACGATACTACTCTACAAATGCGCTCTCTACTTTTTCCCTTTTCCTCTCGCCGCCCCGCCTGGAGCTGCTCCTTCAGAGGCGGCTCCCAAAGCAGCCTCGAACGTTTCCGTCACGTGCTCGCAAATGCTCACGACATCTAACAGGGCTTCTCGCATGGCCCCATCCGCGGTCAGCGGCTGAATCGTTTGTACTCTCACGTTCACTTTCCGTTCCATCGGGTGTGGGACGCTGTACCCGGCGAGTGCAACGCCGGGGTTTTTGTTCAGTTGGTACCGGAGGCAATTCCCTAACGTGTGGTCTTCGTTTTGGAGAGAATACGTCGCTTCGAAGACGCCGCTGTTACTCGTGTTGCTCCCAGCCGCCGCCGTTCTGGTGGTGCTGGCATCGTTGTTCGTATCACTGACGCCCAGTTCCGATGGATCTCGCATTCTTATTTTCCTTTTCAGTAGACGAAGTGCGTGTCGGTTGATGAGTCAATTGTTTTGGGGAAAAATGTCAAGCGCATTGGCTTAATAAATAAAGGCAGGATGATGCGCGCACTCTCTGCTCCTCCTCCTCCCCCTCTCGTCGCGGTCCACGCGGGGAGCACCACGACGACGAAGACGTTACGTTCGAGACGTTTTTTAAACAGAGATGGTCGTTTTTACGACAACAACGACACCAACACCAACAAAGACAAAGACAACAACCGGCGACGACTGCGGCGAGTAAAAGCAACTTCGAATAACAACAACAACAACAACGACGACCCGGAAGAGAAGAAAAAACCATCCTTTGGCGGCGGCACGGATTCAAACGGCCGCATGCACGTTCCCACGGACGCGTTTGGCGGGATGAGCCCTGAATTTAAAGCCGCTTCGGCGTTGAAAACGCTGTTCACCATGGTGGCGGTCAGAATCGTCTTGGCGCAAGAGGAAGGGTACGATAACGAAGGCGGAGGCGGGACGCCGACGTCAATCGCGCTCGGGAAGTTTCTGGAGGAAAATCCGTTGAGAGATGGGAACGAGTGGCTGCAGAAGATGTTAGAGTGCGAACAGACGGAGCTAAGGTTGATTGCTTTGAGGTTGATCGAGGTGAGGAGAGCGTACGCGGAGAGTCAGTTTGATTTTAACGAAGTGAGGAACACGGCGAGACTTGAAATCGAGAAGGATAACGACAAGCTGATGGTTGACTACATGAAACAGAGTTTAAGCGCGGAATAAAGAAGGACGAATAAGCGTCTTTATGTATAATGTTTGTGTATTTGTATTGATGTGTATGTTGTCTACTACTACTACTACTACTGCTACTACTACTATTTTACGCTAAATATCCTCGACAGTTATGACTGGCGCAATAGCACGGCACTTTACCGTCTTCTATTTCAAAGCGGTAGTTGTACGTCATTTCCGTTCCTGCTGGGACGTCGACCCGTGTAAAAAAACAAACGTGGTGTTCACCGCCGGATTTGATGATTTTCGTGTACATGTTTGGATCGCAGGAATGATTCGTAAATCGAGCGATGTTCCCCATGTTGGTGCAATCTACAACGGTGTGGTCGTCCGCGCGTAAGAGATAGCAATCGGTACCGTCACGTTCGTAACGTGCTTCGCGGAGATCCGCGATGGGAGTTCGAACGGCTTCACCACGGTAGATGATGACCATCGCGCCGGCTTTGATTGGAACTTTTGAAATTAACCCCCAACCGTGGATGGCCGATTTCCCAAACGTTAACCGTTTCTTGACCGTGTTTGTACATTCGAGCATGCGCTCTTTTAACGATAAGCCAGTACCCTCGAGAGGGCCTTTATTTGGCACGCTGGCTCCGTGCTCGCCGCCGAGTTTTCTGGCGGCTTGCGATTTTATGTACTTCTCTCTCCACTCCTCGGGGGTGTACGACCGACTGGTGACCAGCGCTCGATGCAAACCACCTCGCGTGCCTCTCACGATGTACGGCTGCAAACCGACGTACTGTCGCTTCCCAGTTTTCGGCGGTGGACCTAGATTTTTAGCTTTCAACAAATCCGTCGATTTAGGAGGTTGCACGCCTAAACGCCTATACACGTTCAACTGAATTTCTCGCAACTGTGCCGGAGTTAAACCTTGACCAAACTTTTTCATGCCGTACGGTTGATTCTCGTCTGCTTTTTTGTTCTTCTTTTTCTTCTTCCTCTTGGAAAGTCGAACGCCGAATCCTTCCAACCATTTACCTAAAGGCATCAAAATACCACCAGCAACGCAAACACGAATCGAAACGCGCCATTTTTTCGAAAATGGCATTCCAGCGTGGTCTTCGTACTTTTTCGGGTCGTGATATACTGGCGGCGCATCGGGTGTCGGCTGACATTTTTCACACAAACATCGAATGATGGACTTTCGAGTGTTGTATTCACCAATAATGTTGCGACATACGACTGAAACTTCAATTGGGAGCTCTGGATGCCACGAATCATCGTCGTCGTCCACAGCTTTCTTAGCCAAATCTTTCATCTTAGAGCTGTTTTGTAAAAGCTCTTTCCTTTGCTCTCGTTTCAGGCGCTTCTCGGCTCTGGCTTTTTCGTACACCACGTCGTCGTCGCCCATAAACTTCGGCTTTTTCAGCTCAATTCGTCGATCAATTTCATCGTCCAAGAACTCTTGCTCGATTTCGCAATCCGCGAATCTAGGTTCCGGGTTCCGCTCGCACGTCCACACGTCCGCGTCGTCTTTCGCCAACGCTTCTGCGACGGATTGCGGTACTCTTCGCCACTTTCGACAATCGTCGTTTTCGCATTGAACCCAAGCTTCGCACTCTCGGTCTTCGTCGTCGCTCTCTTCGTCGTCGTCGTCAAAAATGCTTTTGAATTTCGACGGATCTAACGGTTTCGAAGGCTTTGGAGGTCCAGGTTTCCTAGCCGTCGCTGCCAACGCATGCGCGCGCTCCTGGGTGTAATCTTCATCCTTCGATGCGGCAACTTTGGGTATGAAGGAAAGGTCCGGCCACTCGTCGTGGTGTAACGTCTCATCGGTTTCCCCGTTTAACCACTTGATAGCAAACTTTGGATCATTCAGCGACAGCATGTCCGTTTTAATCGCTTTCAAGCCACCTTCGTCGTCGAAGTTTAATCTGTGTCTGCACCCCGTTCTCGTCACGACGGCTTCAGTGATAGTTGCTTTCACGAAGATAGATTCTTTAAACGTCGCCGTAGAAGCGTCAATCGCTATGCGCCTGCCTTCCAGACTTTTGGCTTTCTCTTCAATCGTCATCTTCTTGTCGTCCTTTTTTCCAAAATTATCTAAATCGATTTCAATATTCCTCAGAGCAAGTTGTCCAACCGGATAGACGGCTTTCTTTTTCGGCAGCGGTGGCAAGCTCGGGTCGCGTTCGAGATTGACGTGTTTTGTCTTCCCTTTCGGGAGAGGCCGGCCGGCTCGAGACAGGACGGTGATTTGTGGATGTTCATCCAGATAAGAACCGAAGGTTTCGTACCCGACTCGTTCTGTTCGATTCGACGGATCGCCCCCTTCCGGTAAAATTTTAATGGAGATTCTCCATTTTTTCGCGTGACCCATGCCGCAATGGTGTTCCCACCTGTTGGCTTCCCATAACGATGGAGCGTCCTTTCCGAAATCGCTCACCATATGCACACACCGCGCGCAGTGGCATTTGATATACGTGTCAGCTGGACGGAAAGTTCCGACTGTAGATTTACACGAAACAGAAATATTTGGCAAATTCGGGTCGCCGACATTGTCTAGAGGCAGCGGTAAACCACCCGGGAGAACAGGAGGTGCATTGATATCGTCTGGTTCCGCCTCGGCTTTAGGTTTTGTCACGGCAGCCTTGGCGAGCTTTTCCGCAATCTTTCTCCGTTTTTCTTGATCCCTTTCCTCGCGTCGTTTCTGAATCGCGCGCTGCTCTTCTTCTAACTGCAACTCTCGTTCGTTCTTCTCGCGCCCCTCGATTTCTTTTTGCGCTTCGTTATCCTCGTCACTATCTTCGTCCTCGGAATCTTTGCCGCCGAACACACGTTCATCATCAGAGTCATCGTGTATTAATCGCTTTCTGATTTTCGGTTTAACGACGTCGCCGTCGTCGTCGTCGATGTCGGCTTCCGTTCGGGGATGGCCCTTGGGGATGTATGGACGCAATTTCGCGCACAAACCGTCGCCCTCGGAATCAGACAGGTCTGAATCGCTGTTGTTCGTAATTTTCTCCTGCTCGCGCTGCTCACGCTTTTTCCGTTCTTCTTCTTCGGCTTCAAGCACTCTTGCAACTCTCTTTGAGACTTTAGTTTGGATCCAAGGTCCACTGACGATGACGCCGTCGTTTCCTTCTTCGCTGTAGCGCATGCCCTCTACGCATCCATACATTTTTTGACGTTCCTTGTCTACTCGACAATGTCGATGACAATAACTGATTAGGTGCATGGTATCGTCTTCCGGGTCTTCGTCGGCGTTTCCGTACTCGTCGCCTTGGTCCATGAACAAACCAGCGCCTCGGGCGCACAGCGGATGGTACGCTAAAAAGCACCCAGGATGACAACACTGCACTTTCGTCCCGCATCGTTGTTTGCAAATGGTGCACAGTAATTCCCATCGTTCGCGTTGAATGGCAGCTATGTTATCGATTGGCTCCATCGTTTCGATGTCCAAAACAGTGGTTTCCGGAATCCATTGGCAGCACGCCGAATGCGCCCACACACCGTCCACTGTAGTTGGTTTCAAAGCGCCGCCTATAACTGGACAAAGGCAACACTTGGGAGTTTCAGAGACAACTCCACCGGTATGTTCGCAAGCGCGACATAACCAGCCGACGGCTTGATCTGGAATTTCGTGGACGCCGTAGCAACTTTGATGCACAGAAACTTGACATCCTTCGCAAGTGATCAATTGATCGAAATCGAAATCGCGCTCGTCGTCACACACGGCGCATCGATCCACCGTCCACGCGATATGAATAGATTTGTAATCCTCGATTTCTTGATCTTCCTCCACTACTTTTCTGTTCTTTTCCGGTATTGCCTTTGAAAACTTCTCTTTCTTTTCTGTTCTTTCCTTATACTTTCTCACAGGCACGCCATCGAGCCATCGACCAACGGGCATGCGTTCCGGAACAACCATCCGTAACGATGCTTTCCATTTCTTCGCTTGTCCCATTCCGGCGTGCTTTTCAAACTCTGTTGCCGTCAAAGAACCTTCGCGGCCTTGGCACATGGAGCACAAACATACGACGCGATACTCTTGCGTCAGAAAATCGCCTTTGACGCCGTTGCATACAACTTGCACTCGCTCCGGGCGTTCGCTGAGATCTTTAGGAACTAGCGACCAATCAACGCGAGATTTTCTTGTAAACTCCGCAAACGGTACGCCAGAGAGTCCAACTCTTCTTTCGGCGGCACGCTGAGCTTCTTTGGCAGCCAATATGGTTTTTAAGTTTGCGTCCTGATCATCGTCTTTCTCCGTCAACTTTGTCGTTTTCTTCTCCTTCTTCTCCTGTGAATTCTTCTTATTCTTCTTCTCGAACGCGTTTTCTTCTCTTTCTTCTTGTAGTACTGATTCTTCGTCCTCATCCTCTTCTAATCCGTTTAATTCCTCCTCCGCTTTCTTTATATTCGCGGTGATAATTTTTTCCGCGTGAGTTTTATTTTGGCGCTGTTGCTGCTGTAACATCAATTTTTTCTCTTGTTCTCTCGCGTCTACGGAAGGGATGGACTTTGCCAATCTCGCTTGTAAAGTACCATTCTTCTGCATTTTTAAAAGCGCATTTCGAAATCTCATCGCCGCTTCGCTCGCCTGCACCTCGTACCTCTGTTTCTCCGAGCCCGAAAGTTTCTGCCAGGCCATGCCTTGCAACCGATACATCTCCGCGTGGTTGGAAATTTGCTCCAGATGGTTTTCCGTTTTGTACTTTGCGGTAAAATCAGCACCGAAGAGTTGCCAAGCAGTTTTCGGCCGACTGGGTAACTTTCCAACTTTCGTCGCGCTCGGTGGAGAGCTTATTTTGTTGTTGTTGTTGTTGTTGTTGTTGACATCCGTTGAAAGCTTCGATGCATCTCTAGCTGGAGGCGGCGAAAACATGTTGAGATTCTCGGCGGAAGCAGGTCCTTCGTCTTGAATTGACTCCTTTCTCGTATCGTTTTGCGCTTTAATATTGTTGTCACCTGCGTCGCTTTGATGAATCAAGTCTGTGTGCGTGTCGTTTACATCGATGTCATCACATTGCATCATCGCGTCATCTTTTACTTTCGCGAGCGCCTTTGGGAGTTTCGGTATTTGCGAGAGTAACTTTTTCCTCTCTAACTCCGCCTCTCGCGCCTGTCTCGCGGCTTTAATTTTCATCGCCTCTTTATCAATCTTCCCAGCCGCACACGTGGGGCAGTTATACGGAATCTCTTCCTCTTCTCTTCCTTCTTTGAGTGCGTCGGCTTCTTTCTTCAAAATTTCCGCCGCGGTCGCGTCGCACAAATCGTGCACCCACATCTCGCACGTGTCGCATTGGATCATCGGCCCACAGTTCGCATAGTGCCAAACTTTTCCACAGCATGGACAATATTGCCCCTCGCCGTGCATTTTCGCGCACAGCAAACAAAACTGCTTCGCGTCGAGTTCTTTCCTCGCGCAACTCACGCCGCACGAAGCGCACTGGAGCCCATTTTTCATCAATTTCTTCGGTTTCTTATCCTTGTGGCTGCTCGTGCTCGCCGCAACGGCACCCGATTTCCTCTTTTGAGCCGTCGTCGACGACGCGTGTTTCGCATTCTTCTTCTTCTTTCGATTGTTCGTCCCGTCGTATTCTTCGTCCTCCGTATCCTCTTCGTCTGTATCGTCCGCGCCTCTCTCCTCGTCCTCCTCCTCGTGCGCCTCTTCCGAATGATTTTGAGGCATCACGACGCCTTCAACAAACCCTAACCTAGCCGTCCCAAACTGCTTATATACCCTCTCAATCTCCTTCACCGCGGTTTCAAACGCTCTCGGCCGCATCCGTTTCGGCAACGCCTGCGTCTTACACGTCCGCGCGTTTTCCTCGTCGAACGGTGCCAACTGCTCCTTCACCGCCCAACAATAGTCTCGGTCGTGTTTTTTTATCGTCGCCGGGCCGTAAAACATCACGCACACCGCATCCGGAACGCACGACGCTCTCACCGCACTCGGTGCTTCGATTGGATCGATCAGTTTCCCCGGCCAAAACGGTTCAATCGCTCGTACCGTCGCTTTGCAAAACACCAAATCGCCGACTTGGTAATGGTTTAAATCGTTCGGTTGTTGAGGAAAGACCGCCCAAGACGGGGGTGGATCCGCCGCCCAATCCATTTTTCCTTCTTGAGCCTCTTTCCTCTCTGCGCTTCTTTCACCTCTTCCTCTTTCTCTCTTTCTTACCCAGAAAGAAGCGAATGGACTACGATAAAATAAGAGTAAACGTTAAAGTGTGTCTGAATTTTATGACGAATTCAAGGGGGAAAAACGAGGAACGAGCAGTTAAATTAGTTTTCGCACCACAAAACGTCGATATCAAATCAAAGTACAATTCTTTCTTCGTATTAGTATTAAAACAAATGTGGTTTTGTATACAGTAAGTACATTACGAGAGAAGGAGTTTGCGCAAACTCCCCTCTCTTTCTCTTTCTCTCTCTTTCTTTCTCTCTTTCTTTTTGTTCGCCGGCGGAGTTGGGGACTCGTTGTTGCTACCAATTTTACAATCCGCGTTGTCATCACTATTTGCGTTTTCATCGTCGCCGTCGACGAGAGAAAGACGTTCCTTTGCGCGCATAAAAAGGGAACATCGATCTCTCTTCTTTTGTCTCGACTGTTGATGACGCAAGAGCAACGATAATAAAAAATAACATATCTCTTTTCTTCTTCTTCTTCTTTCGCTTACTACTGCGAAGAGGCTAACGATTTGCACATCTTTTGAACGTACTGGACGATGTTGACGCTGTGATCCATCTCGTCGGTTAAACCGAATTCGACGACGCCGTTTTCCACCGGGACGCAGATTATGGTTTTCAATCCAGCTCTTTCTGCTTGGACTTTTCGCTGAAAAGACCATCCCGGTAACAAGGAAATGTCTTCGTGCCACTCGTAGTTTCCGGAGTGACAGACGCGACCTGGCATGCCAAACCCAAGAACGTATCGAGTGAACAACGTTTTCGATGTATTAACGAATAATTTTAATTTACTCGTATCGGTGGCGATGCGTGGGGAAATGACCGATTCATCGGGCATTAAACTCGTTCGCTGTCGATCGAGTTTCCAGAATATGCCGTAGTCAAAGCCTTTAGATTCGCAGACGTATGACATTCGATCGCGCATCGGAGAATCTACCATCCAGCTGCCACCAGAGAAAGCCGTCTCGCCGCCAAACGCGTGTCGATTTTTATGTCTCTCGGAACCGCCTGGTTTCACTTTACACAAAGGGCTGACTAAAGGTCCGTCGCGATGGAAAGCGTCCATCGAATCTCTCAACATCTCGTCAATGCGCTGGCAAGAGACTGATTTTTGCAAATAGTTCGCCGAAGACATGGACACGACGTTTTTCATCGCCGGATTATTGCCACTAATAACACTGCCATTACCACTACCGACGTTGTTATTGATAGTATTATTACCTTGAATCAGCCTGTGCCCGACCATTTGGGGAACGTCTCCAAAGGTTTCAGATTGCGCGTAGTGGTGTTGCTGAAAGGAAGACACAGAGCCGTTCGATCCTAACGTTGGGTGTAACGTCATCGCCGAGTGCGGACGAGGTTGCTGCTGGTTGGCATCCATCATATCACGTTGGTGTTGCTCCTGCTCATCTTGTTGCGTCATCAACTGTTGCTTTTGATATTCCTTAACCTGCGAAGAACAGTGCATGGGAGACCCGTCGTCGCTCTCGCTCTTTCGTTCCTCTTCCTTCTGCTCTCGATACTGCACCGCCAAGTGATGCTCTCTCTCCGCGATGACACCGTTGGCTGTTCCTTGCGACGACCCTCCGGAACTTTGGTTCGATAACGTCGTGCTCGCGCTCGACGTGTCGTTCCCTCCCGCCATGGACGTGTTCGGAGAGGACCCTTTCTCTGATTTCAGTTTCACTCGAACGTCTACGCCGCCGTTGTTGTCGCTCCTTCCACCACCATTCCTGGCGATAGCGGTAGCAGTCATATTATTATAATGTACATCAGAATAATTATTCATGTCGGTAAAATTTCTTCTTCTTCTTCTTTTGGTCTCTCTCACTCTCTCCCCCTTGGGAAACAAACAATCGCCCGATTAAAAACAAATAATACACAAGTTTTTGTATATATTATATATGAAAACACACGATCTCCGCGCCTTCTTCGAGCAGATCTCGCTCGCACTCTGCAAATACAAACGCGCGCTCTGTGGAAAGACTGTCTCGATCTTCTTCTCACCGACGCTCTCAGAGGCAACCCGCGCAGATTTGGATCTTTTTTTTGAGATGCCTTTTCCGTACTTTCTCTCACAGCCTTTCCTTTTTTCCACACTGGAATTTTACCGAAGCGCCAAGGAGGCAATCTCCTTTTTTGGCAACGACAAACTCCTTCCGCGTTCGTCCGTTTCTTTGGAGAATCGATCGAGTGGTGTTTGCAAGAAAGAAGAGGTCCTCCTGTGAAGCGCGAGTGTTTGATGAAAGAGTCAGTAAAGGTGAGATCTGAGAGGAGTCTCTCTCTGTAGTGTGAAGCCTTTTAAAGCGATGATGATGGATTTTTGTTGTTGTTTTTTCTCTCCAAAACTCCTCCTTTTTGTCGAAGGTTAGTTAAAACAGAACCAAGATCTGGTAAAAAAGCGGTTCTTGTTTTGACGCTTTTTACGAAGAGAGAGAAAGAAATCCAACGCTCCGAGAAAAACAAACTTTGCGCGCGTTCGTTTGGTGGTACGTTTGAATCTGAACAACCACCAAACGCGAACGCGCGAAAAGTCTTCGAGCGATGAAAACGGTCGTCTTCGCTTTCCTGCGATTCGTTTTCGTTTTTCGCCTTCGCGAATAGAAGGCGGAAACTTCAAATCTTTTCGACAGCTCGCGATAAAAAAACGGTTCGGTTGGTGCTTATCTGTTTTTCTCTTCCCCTCTCGAGAACGAACCGTCTTCGACAAATTTTTACCGAACGTACGCGTAAACGATTTGAAGCGCGCGCGCGAGCACGCGAACGACGAAATATAAAAACAAACGAGCGCGTACCTGGTACTTTTTCCTTCTTTACGCGCAAACAATAATCTATTCTATTCGCGTGTGTTGTCAGAGAGAAACTTTTACCCTTCTCTCAAACAACACAAGAATTGATTTTGGGGAGCTTTTTACCCTGAGCTCGCTTTTTGCCCACAAATTTTTCCGTCTCTTCGTTTCCAACCCTATTACGCGCTCGTATTGCCAACAAAATTTGGATCTTTTCAAGACAGTGTTGGATCTTTTTCTTTCAGAGTCAGTCAATAATAATTTTTGTCACCACAGGGAGAAGGAGTAAAGGTTCTTTTCAAGGACCTCGCGACGTAGGAGTAGGTTATTAATCAGTTCGTATTATTATGTATAGTATTAAAATCGTTTTGTGTTGTTATATTTATTATAACGTGTTGTTGTTGTTGTTGTTTTATTGGTGTTATTAATCTCCGTCCAGAATCTCTTTGAGACCTTCGTAGTGCGCGATTTCAGTCGCCAAAGCTTTCTCTTTGTCGTCTTCGAAATCGGCGACAAACTTCAACAAGTCCAAGTTGGCTTCTTCGACTAAAGCGTGCGCGTCGGCTTTGACGGAGTCTTCTAATTCAATCTTCGAGACGCGAATGAGTAGTTTACAGAGCAAGGGCAAGGCGTAGCCTTCTTTGACGACGTGACCGTCGTCGCCGCCGTCGGGTTTGGCGGCTTCCAACGCCTTGGCGACGTCGGCGAGTTTGATCGTGCCGTCGGCTAACGAGTGGGCTAATAAACCGGCTAAGATGGAATCGGCTTTCGGGAGGTCGCAGAGGACATCTTCCAATTCGTTGAAGATTTCTGCGATGCCGTCTAAGACGGCGTCGGAGTACCCGGATCGAGAAAGTTCTCGGGTTAAATCTTCGCACGCTTCCCATTCCATGCCTCGTTTCTCAAAACCAACCGTGCACAACTGTTGGATGAAGATGCCAATCTTAGCGTTATTCCACGTGGAGATGGATTTAATCGCTTCACCGACGTCTTTATCGTCCAAAAAGTATTCTAACGTGCGTTTGCGTGCTTCCTCGTTTCCGGCATCATCGTCAAACTCAGAGTCTATGTCGCTTCTCGGAGTTTCCGGACGACTGGAATCGTCTTTCGATTCACCACCTTTACCGGTGTTGATCTTTGGCGTGTTCGATCGCGACGGTGGGTTGGAGCGGCCTTCGACGACTTTGAAGTCGACATCTGCGCCGCCGCTACCGCCACCGCTACCGCCGCCGGAACCGCCGCCTAAAATGGAAGAGCCTCTCGGTTTTTGCACGATGCGAGGTCGCTCACTCGGTTTGCTGCTGTTATTTCTGTTGCTACTACTTCTAGAATCACCATCTCTACCGCCGCCGCGCCGGTCACCATCTCTACCACCACCACCATCTAATCTACTCGTGGATGATCGCGAGTCGGACCGACGAAGACCGGGTCCGCCAGGACCGCCTCCGCGCTCTCTCCCTGACCCGCCGCTACCTCCACCGCCGCGTCGATCGCCACCTCTCGCTTGCTCCATAGCCTGTCGCTGCGCGTCGCGATGAATTTCATCGATTTTCTTCGGACCTTCTGCTGCACGACGTTCTTTCCAACCTTTCTGACGCAATTCTATGACATCTTGTAACATGAATCGGTGTCGCGAACTCAAGTGCGGCGCTTTCGTCAACGTCTCAATTCTTCGGAAATAGGCGTTCAAGTACGCCTCGGCTTTCGGGTGGTCAATCATCGCTCCAACGGTGGATAAGAGCTTGGACAAGGCTTCGACGTCTTCCTCGTCTGGTTCACTCGGCCCGTCGTCGTCGTCATCGCCGCCGGCGGCGGCAGCTGCATCTTTTCCGGCTTCACCTTCCTTGAGAAGCTTTTGGATGCACGTGTGCATGATACGCTCCGTGAGCATGGACTTCTTGAAGAGTTCGCCGATAAACCGAATGTTCCCTAACATCCGTCGTCGCGATTTCAACAACTCTTCCTCTAATCGATTCATTTCGCGTCTTCGATCCAATTCAAGTTCTTCGAGCGTTTTCACTTTTGGCGTCGGGGCGATTTCGCCTTCTTCCAAATCTTCCGGTTTCACGTCCGCGCTGCCGTCTTTACTCGCCTCCTCTTTCGCGATTTTTTCGGCGTCTTCTTTCGTTAATGGTGTTTTACAAGCCTTTTTGTGTTTTTCAACGAGTTTATAGTTCGCTTTGATTTGCGCGTCGCCAGATTCAAACGCCTCTTGACACTTATTCAACAAGACGCGTTTGAACGTGATTTGGTTTTGACCTTCCGGCGCCGCGGTGTCGATGAACTGGACGTTATCTTTGATCAATCGTTCGGAAAGTTTTGCACACATGTCCGCGTATAAAGCCGAAAAAATCGGTTCCAACAACGCCTTATCGAACATTTGACCAATCAAACCCATCAGAGTCTTCGGCTCGGTGATGCCGACGTCGACAACCTTCTCCAACAACTTCCCAAAGTTTTCCGGCGTGAGTTTATTGAGTAAACTCTTGAACTCTCTTTGCTTCTTCTCCTCTTCGTCTTGGACTTTACCGATGACGTAGACATTCTCCGTCTTGTGCAACTCCGGCAAGACGACGCCCGGCGGCGGACCGCGGTATTGGTTGTTATTTCCGTACCCACCGTCTCGACGGTTGCCTCCGCGACGATTGTTGTGTTCGTCCGGTAAACCGCGGTGCTCCCAGTTTCCGTCGCCACCGCCTCTGCCACCTTTGTCCCAGTTCGGTTGACCTTGGCCTCCACCACCTCCGCCGCCGCCGCCGCCGCCGCCACGACCTCCGCCGCCGCCTCTGCCGCCTCGCGACTGATTTCTTTGTTGCGACGATTGTACGCCCGGCGGTACGATAAATCCAGGCACGGGCCAGTAATCCACGTCCGATGGAACTTCAAATCCTTTCAAAAACTTCGTTGTGCTGTACGGAGAATCCATCAAAGAACGCAAAAATTCTTCGGTGTACTTTCCATCCGCCGGCTTCTCTGCCATTGTCGCTTCGGGAAGTGTCGATTGCGCCGCAGAGGCGCGCGCTTCCACCACCGCCGCGACTGCATCTCCAGAAGAAGGCGTCACTTTTTTCGGCTCATCTTTGGGCGGTGGGG
>Ga0182095_1784478_pt1 | contig 19311 bp, 10 predicted proteins | sample 041ome_19_FD_127784 | JGI IMG/M metagenome (GOLD analysis project Ga0182095, IMG submission 127784) | Metatranscriptome of coastal salt marsh microbial communities from the Groves Creek Marsh, Georgia, USA - 041412BS metaT (Metagenome... | ecosystem: Environmental > Aquatic > Marine > Intertidal...
AGAAGGTGAATATGCAGAAGCATTACAAAACTATGCGCAAGCAATGCGTTTAGAAGTTGATCCATATGATCGTAGTTTTATTTTTTATAACATTGGATTAATCCGGAACCGATTAGCTCTCCCACATGCCCGAATTATGATTCCTTTTTTAACGGGAATTGGTTCGGCGCATTCGCATATACACATATTATGTAGACATTTCATTTCAATTTTCCGACATGGACAACTGCTTTATGATGGCTTTTTCGTCCTCTTCCGCGTTGGAGTCTCCGCCGCCTTTCCTTCTATTTTTCTTATTCGAAGGAAGTTTATGGATGAATGGCCCAGCTTCGATAAACTCCTCAAAATCGAGTGACTCGTGCGCGTTTCTGTCAAACTTACTGAAGACGAGATTGACGATCTCGTCGCTGTGAGATTTGCCGAGATGCTTTAATAAGAGTTTCAACTCTTCACGGTCCAGGTCGCCAGACATGTCGCGGTCGTATCGAGTGAAATCTGCTCGAGAGTTGCCTCTCAAGAATGCCATCCAGGCAGCCGTGAGTATACACGTCGCAACGACTATGGAAATCGCGAAAGCGACTAAACCGTTGACAACTGTCTCACTTCCCAGAGATTCGGAGTCACTTTTTATGGCAATCGCAATCAAAGCGATAAAGCCTAAATCCATTTGAATCACTTGAGCGACGACGTTATCGTCGTCGCGTTTGAATGGTTTTGTCAGCGCGAGGATGAGCAGAAATCCAATCGAAACGAATACGATGATATAAAGCTGTAAATCTGATTCAGGGTCACCCATGAAGATGATCGCGACGCCAATGATGAGTTTTCGTATCATATCCAAAATCTCAAAGAACCAGTATTTTGGTTTGTAATCCTTCAAGAGGAATCGGAAGTGCTTGTGATATTCCTGTGAAGCCATGCACGCCAAAAATAACACAGGTATTCCAATGACGTACAAACAGAGAAAAAAGAAAACTACTGGCTCAAAATCGTCGTAGCGAGTCGTATGGCACTCAGTTTCTATGCTGTAGCGGAGATATTGTATGCCGCCACCGATATTTCGGCAAGGAAAGTATTCCAAAATTAGCGACGATACGGACGGATAAATGATAAATATGATGATGACCATAGTCTTCACACCGTATGTTAGGTATCGCCAAGCAGAGTCACGCCTTCCTTTGGAGCGTAAAAAGAGTGCTGCGCTGCCAAAGAATCCAAAAACAATGAAAGCGAGGACAAACGGCGATATCGTCCCCGCCCAGAAATTAGAGTAATAGTCTCTTTTAACGACGCAATCGATCGGAAGTATTTCAAAGTCCAACGCAAGAACTTTAAATGCCGAGACGAACGCCTGTAAACTCTTAGGCCATTTGATGAAATATAAAGTCGAAGGCCAAAGCATAAGGATTTGCACGAATCCAACCATGAGTTTGAACTTTGGTGCAATATCTTCGGCGAGTTCATACAGTTTCAATCCGAACTTATAGCGAAACTGATTGGGGAGTTGAGGCCCTTGCTCCAAGCGTTGTTTTAGGGTGAGCTCTTCGGCTTGGAATTGTACCTGCTTCTTACCGCTTGAAACATCCTTTTGGAACAAATCAAACCTCAATCTGTACTCTGCTCTCACTTTGTTGCGAAATATATCGATCTCATCCAATTTATCTTTGATCGGAACGAGTAGAAACGCCGCCGCAAGGAAAACAGCCAAGCCACAGATGACGACAGCTAAGAATTCTGCAGAGAAGTAGCCATCTGGATTGGACGTGCATTTCACACACTTCTCGTCGTCTTGGTGCCAATAAAAATCATCCGTACAAACAGAGCATAATGGTCCTTCGGATCCGGATTGACACCCGCTACTTCCCAACCCAGTCGCATTGTACGAGCACGTATCCGCAATTTCACAAGACAAGACAGGATGCTGCGGAGAAAGATGCGGGAGCTCTTTATCGGTAATACGAACCGAGCCATCAGCAGTTGTGCTCGAAAGATATTCCGCCGATAATGTCAACTGCCAGTTTACGAAATCAAACTTGTAATAGTTCTTACCGATACCGACGGGTTTGCCGTCTTCGAAATCCACGCACTGCTGGAACGTGCCTTCATTTTCGTCCAATTTTCGGTCTTCGCAATACACCGCGCTATCAACGCACGGGTATGTATCCAAGGTGACTTGGTAGTTTTCCGGCAAAATGCCATCCATTCGGATATCCACTGTTTGCTCTGGGCACAGACAATCTAAAAGACTCGTTGCCGATTCTCGCGCGGTCGTTCCTGTCGGACATTTCGTGCATTTCTTCGTCGGTGTACCGCTGAATACGTTCTCCAACTCTGGGACGTTGTTGTCGCCGCAGACAACTTCTTGAGATATTGTAGGAGCCGTAGCGAGTTGTTCGTATTCGTATTCTGTAAAGAAAAGTGTGCTCGATGGCACTTGGATTCGATACGTTTGCGTACCAGTTTCCACGCCATACACTCTTAACGCGCTCTCTGTCGCTCCACTCGTCAAAGACGATAGCATCAAATCGAAAGAGCCCGTGGATTGCTGAAAAATCAACGCCGACGAGATAATGTCAATATTGAAACTTTCTCCGCTCGCAATCAAAGTCGCCGATGGTGGCGCTTCTACGACGACGTTAAACGAATACGTACGCATTTGATTGATAGGTTTCCCATTGTTAATAACGGGAGTGAAGATTTTCTTCTTTCGTGCTTGAATAATTCTCGGCGCGAAAATCGGAAAGGCGTTCGGCAAGGTGCTGTAGTTATCTGTGACTAGATAAAAAGACGACAAATAACTCGACGTGAGACGGACTTTGAATCTCTTCTCGAGTTCCCCTTCGTTGAAAATCAAATAGTGCGGTGCCGCTGTATCGGATTCTAGCTGCGAATTTGAATCCTCGGAAGAATTTATGAACTCGATAAGGCACGTCGCGCACTCCGCTGGGGGGAGAGAGTACAGCTCCACTCTTAACGTGCTCCCAGTGGCAACTGCTTGTGGTAAGGTCATCGAAATTTCGGTCGAGTCTCTGACCAAGACGTCCGTGTCGAGCACAGAAATTTGAGTGCATAAACTCGCAGAGCAACTGCTCACGTCCGTTCCGTCGCCTCCAAACGAGCAGGTGGCTTCTGGACAAGATTGGCAACTAGGATAAGTTCCGTACGTTCCGGAGACGCACTTGAATTGTCCGTAGTAGAGGTGACTTCCTGATGATATCGCCAAAATGTTTTTCCCATCTCCAGATATCGCGATGTTTGTCCACTCTCGAGATCCAGGATCTGTGGCTCCATCCAGATACGACCAAGTTACGCCGTAATCTTCACTACGAACGAGGTATCCGTCTCCGATTGAAGCCATCATAACTGATCCGTCGCCGGAAACATCACAGTATCGATAATTTTGCGTGTTGATTCCCGTTGGCGTTGAGATCCGAGTCCACGTCACGCCGTAATCATTAGAAACGTGAATATAGCCCAAATTCTCGACGATTGCCATCATATATTGACCGCTATCACTAACTCGTGCGGTTTGCCAATAATCCGTAAAGCCAGCAGTATTCCCTGTAGTAGGTGTGAACGTCGCACCGTAGTCGTTAGAGACGTGAAGATAGTTTGGCGCGCCTACGAATATTTGATATCGTCCGTCTGCAGAAATATCGCAGCCGACCCATGAGCCGGTACCCACGTCCGCTCCAGTCGTTGATAACTTTGCGGCCGACCACGTAGCACCGTAGTCGTTCGACACCCACGTTCGCTCATTGAAAGCGGTCGCCAGCAAGTACTTGCCGTCATTGGACATGGCAATCTCTGTCCACCACGGCAAGCGCCCGTCGCTCGGTTGGCGCATCGCAGAGCTCGAGCCACCACCGCCTTCGGTAATGTTGAACCAGGATTGACCACCGTCCGAAGTTTTGTAAATGTGTGATCGAGCGGCCATAGCAATCATTACGTCGGGATCGGAATCTGCAATTTTGATTGTTGTCCAGAGAATAGTTGAGCGCGAATTCGTTTGCGTCCACCGTTCTCCGGCGTTTTTCGACACCCAAATTCCGCCTCTGTAAATTGCTGCTGCCATGACTGAACCATCTCTGGAAATGTCGCAACCTCTCCAGTCGTTCTCTCCGGGCGTGTGTCGAATCGCGTTCCACGTTGAAGTAGTTGTTTGCGCGTTTGCGCCGAGTGGGAGGTCGCTTAAACGTACGGAAAAGAAGAGCATCGTAAAGGTCACGTAAAACCAATTACGCCGAAAAAACGACGAGCGCGACGGCGCCGAAAACGACGAAGACGACGAAAACATCGTGCAGATGCTCTTCTCTCACGAATAACACAAGATCAAGAGATAGAAACACGAGTTTCAAGCGGGGACGCGCGCAGCGTTCTCGATTTGACCTAAATGATTCCTGCAAACTTGGTCAAAAGGCCAAGATATTTTTCTCGTATTTAGGGTGTTATGGTGTTGGACAAATACCGCGATTGCGAACAAAAAAAGCAAAACCGACCGCGATTGCGAACAATTCCTCTGTGGTGTTGGAGTTAAACCACGATTGCGTACATTTTTCCCAAAACTGACCGCGATTGCGTACACTTTCTCCATTTTTACCACGCAAAAATAGTAAACATTATGATATTCGTCGCGTACACGTTCTTAATACAAACCTAGACAGACATGAACGACGATGATAAGATGATCATAGAGATTTCTCCGAACGTCTTCATGCCTCGCTTGGCGTTCGGCACGTATAAATTGAAAGGCGAAGACTGTCGGCGCGCTCTCCGAAAAGCGTTGGAAGTTGGTTACGAGCACATCGATACGGCGTCGATTTATAAAAACGAAAACGAAATCGGCGAGGTTTTAGAAGAATGGATGATGAAGCACGAGAACGAGAACGAGAACGAGAACGGACAGAACAAAAAGAAGAAGAAGAAGATGCCGTTTCTGGCGAGTAAAATCGCGCCGGCGGAGATGCATTCGCAACTGTTGGTCGAACAAGCGGTGGACAAAATTTTAGGACGCCTTAAACTGAGCTCCATTGATTTACTCATGTTACATTGGCCGGGGGTATCAAAAGTGTCGCCAGATTCGGAAATACACAAAAAGAGAAGGAAAGACGCGTACAGAGGATTAGAAAAGTGCTTGAAAGAAGGTAAAGTTCGCGCGATTGGCGTTTCGAACTATCACGTGGGACATTTGGAGGAACTGTTGTCCTATTGCGAGATCAAGCCGAGCGTGAACCAAATCGAAGTGCATCCGATGTGGCCGCAGGAAGAGTTGATTGATTTTTGCGAAAAAAACGGTATCACGGTGGTGAAATATTCGCCGTTTGGCGGTGGTGGCGCGCCCTTGTTGGATGAGGCATTCGTTTCGATGCGAGAGAAAGAAGGAGGAGTAGCAGAAGGAGGAGACAGAGACAGAGAAGAGGGGACTGATATTGTCGACGACCAGGCGTGGAAACCGTCCCAAATTCTCTTAGCGTGGAGTTTATTGCGAGGAGGACGAACAAACAGAGGCAACAATAAAACCGTGTGCGGTGCGGTGGTCGTGAAAGCGTCCTCGGAGGAACGGATATTAGAAAATTACAAAACGCTCGAGAAGGACTTCTTCAATTCAAAGTACTTGTCACACGCGTTGCAAATTTGGGATTCCGTGAAAACGAGGAAGAAATTCGCCTGGGATTCCGATTGTGTGAAATGATTTACAAATTACGCGATGTAGAAGAGAGCGACGAACTGCTCTTTTTATCTGAAAATGTTAAAAACAAAAAGTTTCTGCGATTTGAAAGTACGTATGCGTATACTTGCGGAAGACTTCGAGGTGAGAGGCGAAAAAAAGTAACTGACGAAAAAATAAAAAAAAAAGTTTGAAAGCTTCAGAAAATATTCGGATTAACACCGAGCGTTAATTACGAACCGACCACGAGCACGAAAGGAAACCATTTGATACCATGACGTTACGGATGGTGCGTCTTCGAACGCTGTTCTGCGCGACACTGGTGCTTATTTGCACGCATGCGGTGTCCGTTCGGAGCTGGGAAGAGATGCCGTCACCTCCTCCGAGTCCCCTGCCTCCTCCGAGCCCGCCTCCTCCGAGCCCGCCGCCTTTGAATAAGTATGGCAAAAAGATACCAGTGCCACAGCAGGATTTTTTTGATCTCATTTGCGAATGTTTGAGAGAAGATCCGGTGAAAGGTGATTGCCTCGAAGTAGGCTACACGGAGCGAAATTCTGATGGCGACATTTACGGTGTTTTATCGCATTGGGATACGTCTGAGATAACGGATATGTCCTTTGCATTTTCAAGAGATCGGCTGACGAACACACCCGTTCACGTTCCGTTTCTGTGCTCACCATTGCTACCACCGGAAGTGACAGAAAAATTCAATCCTGACTTGAGCCTGTGGAACACGTCGAACGTGTTGAATTTTGTTAATACGTTCTTTGATCAATCTGCTTTTATGGGGACTGGTTTAAAGTTTTGGACCGTTTCTCGCGCTGAAAATTTTCAGGAAATGTTCAATGGCTGCGCATCTTTCGTGGAAGCGATATCGTTCTGGAACGTGGAGAATGCCGTTAACATGGGATCCATGTTCTTTCGATGCGCGAAATTCAAAGCCGATATTTCTCTCTGGAAAACGCCTCGAAATGAACAAATGTTTGATATGTTTTCCGAATGCGAAGAATTCAACTCAAATTTAGCTTTATGGGATGTTTCTCATGTCCTTAATATGCGAGGCTTGTTTGAAGGGGCGAGTAAGTTCAACAAACCGATTGGCCATTGGAATACGTCAAGTGTGACCAATATGCAGGACATGTTTCGACGCGCCGTCTCATTCAATCAAGACATTTCAAAATGGGATGTTCGCAACGTTGTTGATTTCTCCGGCATGTTCAAAGATGCGATCAAGTTTGCCGGTGACGTGAGTAAATGGGACCTAGACTGGCCGCATTCCTCCATCACGTTTGCAAACATGTTTTCGGGAGCCCTCGCGTTTAACAACAAGTGGGTGTGCGAAACATCGACAAGCGGCCCGCCGGACACGTGCGAATTGAAGGAACCCTACTTTTTTAATGCTCTTGGTAATAAAGTTTTCCCAAATAGTAACACCGAACTTAAAACTGCAATTTGCGATTGCTTGAGCGAAGAACCAATTCATGGTATCTGCACCGAGTTTGCTCGCGAGAGTGAGTATGGAGTCCTTCTGCAGTGGGACGTCTCGCGCGTTCAAGATTTTGGGAGAGCTTTTGATGCGAGCGATCTTTTAAGCTTCTGCAACGGAGTAGTCACAGAACAGTCGCTATCACTCTTTGACGCAGATTTGAGTCATTGGGATATGGGAAATGCAACAGATACTCGATATATGTTCCGTTTTCTGCCCAGTTTTAAAGGCAAAGGTCTCAAATATTGGGACGTTTCCAGCGTTACGAGAATGGATCGGATGTTCGACGGAGTCGTTGAATTCAACGAAAACATTGGATATTGGGAAACCAACCACGTGACAAGCATGGAGAAAATGTTCCGCAACGCGCGCTCGTTTAACCAAGATATTTCTAAATGGGACACTTCAAACGTTAAATTCATGTTTCGAATGTTTTTGAACGCCACGAAATTCAAAGGAACCGGTTTAAAGACATGGGACGTTGAAGAAGTTACGCAGATGAGCGAGATGTTTCTAAACGCTGCTCACTTCAACGACGACATCGGCAGCGCGTGGATGGGCCCGGCGGCGACTTCCGAACAAAACGACATCTTTCTCGGCGCGGACGCTTTCAACGAAATCTACGAGTGCGATACCGACGTCGATGGTCCTGTCTCGACGTGCGTGAAGCACAGACCGATCTCGCCGTGGCGTTGTGATTGAGCAGTTAAAACGAATAACGAGCAGGTTCAATCAAACTCACACAAAACATTTTTGTGATGTGATGGTTTAAAAATTCTCTCGTAATGTAATCACACACCCCACACACTGACACGCAAGTCCACGCACCATTCTCGCTTTCTGCTTCTCTGCGTAAATTCTTTTTTCGTATACGCAGTTTCCTCACAAAAAAAATCCGACACACGGGAGCGAAGAAAAATGTCGGACGGCGAACAGGAGTTTGACTTAAAAAAGAAGAAGAAAAAATCCAAGAAGGTTGATTTCGACGCCTTCGAGGAGGATGCCGCCGACGGAAACGACGACGGCGTCGCGGCGACCGCGGAGAAAATAGAAGATTTGGATCGTGCGTTCCTTCGTTTGTGTTCTTTCTCTCTCTCTCTCTCGCGCGCGCGTTGATGATGATGATGAAGTTTTTTCTACCGCGTTCATTTTTCGAGAAGCCCCACTCTCATTTTTTTTTCGTTTACGCGCGCGCTTTTGAAAGCAACGAGAGAAGTCGTCGTCGTTTCGATGCCATCGCTCAAAGAAAGAGCGCTGGTTTCGTTCGTCTTCTTCATCGTTTCTCGATGGATGGATGGATGGATGCGCGCGCTTCTCTCTATTCTTTCTTTCTTTCTCTCTCTCTCTCTTTGCCCTTGTCGTTGAGAGCAAATTTTATCTCACTCACTCTCTCTCTCTCTCTTTTTCGTCCTTCCTTCCTCCCAAACAAACAAAAACATTTGAAAATAACAAAATACAGTCGAAGAGTTTGGCAAGAAGAAAAAGTCCAAGAAGAAGAAGAAGCTCGCGCTCTCTGACGACGAAGAAGGGGAGAACGATGACGAGAACGCGACGACCTCGTCCGGTGGTGGTGGCGTCCAATCCGGGTTAGGTCTCCCTTGGGATGGGTCGGATCGAGACTATCACTACGACGAACTCCTCGGTCGCGTCTTTGGTATTCTCAAAGAGAAAAACCCGGCGCTGTCGGAGAAGACGAAAACGATTATTAAACCGCCGCAAATTGCGAGAGAAGGGACGAAAAAGACCGTGTTTGCAAACTTGATGGAGATTTGCAACGCGATGCACAGACCGCACGAGCACGTGACGCAGTACATGATGGCAGAACTCGGGACGACTGGGACTTTAGACGGTCAGCAAAGGTTGATCATCAAAGGGAGGTTTTTGCCTAAAGTATTCGAGGGTGTTTTGAGACACTACTTCATCGATTACGTCATTTGCAACATGTGTAAGAGTTCAGACACGCAATTAGTGAAAGAAGCGACGACCAGATTGAGTTATTGTAGGTGTCAATCGTGCGGAGCGTCTAGATCGGTATCGAACATTCAAAAAGGTTACACCGCGGTTGGGAGAGGCGAGAGAAGAAAAGCGAGAGCGATGGGCACATAATAATCATAACAGTAATAATACGGTCGACGACTTTGTTGTCGGGGTCCGTGTTATCGTTTTAAGAAAGTTAAAAGAACATGTTGTATTAGAAGAAAAGAGACAAAAAGAATTTTTCATATTAAAAGAAATAAATAACTATCGTTCCGCCTCGGAGTCGCGGTCGACCGCTTCGTTCATCTTCGCTATCATTGCAGGCGTCATTGTCACAACGTTTCAAATTCTTTCGCAATTTGTTCATCAGTCATTTCTTGCTTCGCCGAACACTTGTTGTACGTCAAATCCACGGACATTTTACAGACCCATTTATCATCGTCGCCGAGATTGGCGATTGACTTTTCAGGAACGCGTCTCCATTTGGCGCAATCGTCGCACTGGACCCACGTTTGTTTGACGATTATTTTCGTCGCCTTTTTACCAGAATTTAGCGGCGTGTTGTTGCTCGTTTTCGCTTTCTTCGAGCCTTTGCCGCCTTTGTTCGATCCAGGTTTGGGAGGATTAACCGGAACTCTTTCCTTACCGCCCCATCGAACGGTTTGCATGCTTAACTGTACGGTTTCTCTGCTTCCGTCGTCGTATAAAAGCTCGTGCTCACCTGTATCCGGGCGGAACGATTCAATGACGGCATTGAAGAAGGTATCCTGGACAGGCCAAAAAACTTCAACCAATCTTCCGACGGAATCCTCGCCGGTTTGAGCACCAATAGTCTTGAGCCATTTTCCAATCGTTTCTTGCGACACTGTGTGTTTTCCAACTAAACGCAACGACTGACGCCACTTTTTCGCAGATCCTTTACCGCCCAAGCGCTCAAATTCCGTAGCCGGACACGTGTATTCGGATATTCTACACTTTGCGTCACCAGAATCTCGACGAAGTGCCGCATATCGAATAAGTTCCTCGCCGCGGCGTCCTTGCGGTAACAAGATACCTCGCATGCCACCGACAGCAACCGGGATTGGAGGTAAAGCAAAGACCATCCCACCATCTTCAAGAGGTGGTTCTGGAATCCCTTCGTAAGGTTCCCAGATGGATGGTAAGTATCTTACTGTTGATAGAGGTAAAAAGAGACGCTGCGTCAAATTTTCCTCTCTTTTCGCCTTCTCGTCGTTGTCGTCTGAAGAGGATGGAGGAAAAAGGATTGGATTTTTGCGCGGCATCGGATATTTGAAAGTTACTTCGTGTTCTCCGGTGAAATTGTCGAACGCAGTCACCGTAGCTTGTCGCCATAATCCGCGCGCCGGAACGAGAATTTCAATGAATTTCCCGACGGCTTCGTCGCCGATACTCGCTCCTTTCGATCTCAGAATATCTCTGATATCTATTTGAGACCCTGCGCGCTTGGCAGTTTCGAGCCATTTCGGATCGTCGTTGACAAACTCTTCGACAGGAATAATCTCATACGAATCCAACTCTGCGATTGGTCTCGGTTGTTCGGGAGGCTGCGGAGGTTTTGGCTTTCTAATCAGCGCGCGTTTTGTTGTCTTGATTTCCTCTGTTTTGATCTCTTCGTCGATATCCATGGCGGTCGTCGCCGTTGTCGTCGTCGGAGTAGTAGTGACAGTAACATCTTCACTGGCATTTTCTTGCTCCGTTTTCAACGATGGCTCTGCTTCAGCCTCGAGCTCCTTTTTTATCTTTGCCGCGGTTTTCGTTTTTTTCTCCGCTTGAATTTCTTCTTGCTGTTCGGCGTATGCTTTACTTTGCGCCTGGAACGTCTCTTCTGCCAACGCGTACTCTTGCTTCGCTTTCAAGTACGCTTCTTCCTGCTCCGAGACGGCGCGATCGCGTTGCTCTTTGAGCGTTCTGAACTTTTCATCGCTCATTTTCGCATACACACTTCGTCCACCATCGCACAAGGAACCACACTTACCCTTGTACTCGAAAGGAATGGCAACATTTCGAACGACGCATTGCGCATCCAACTCAGCTTCCAGATCCACAGCGGCTTGCGTCGCCTCGGCGACAAAATCACGCTTTTTTATTCTCGCATTTTTCTTTTGGCGCCCTTGTTTCGCTTCTTCGTCTTCTTGTTCGTTGCCATTCCCATTTTCATCGATATCGTTTTCTTCATCTGGGCTCTTACGCTTTGATCCCGGTTTAGGACTAAGCTTGTGTTGCTCGCAGACCTCTTCATTTTCAACCGAATCGTCAGCCTCCGTCTCTAAAGCAGCAGCTTTGACAAGAAAATGTTTGACGCTGTCAAATGCGACCGCTCCGGCAAGCACTTCGTCTTTATGGGGTGGGATTTGTTCGAACAATCGAGTCTTTTCTTTCAACGGCCCAGATTGCGGCAATTCTCCTTCTTCGTAAAAAGGCGCGTTCCACGAGTACAACTCGTTCGCGTTCACACCGATGGCAGCAGCAACTCCATCAATGGTATCACCTGAAGCGCAATAGTACACTCTGTACCCGGATTCCAAAGCCTCTTCTCCGTTTAGAGTACCTCGCGCGTTCATATCGATTCCATCTGAGGCCCATGCACCGCCGATGCCTCGTTGTCCACCTCTTCCTCCTCCGGATGCATCCTTATTAGCGTTGGCTCGAGAACGACTGCGTGCCGATGGGATACTTTCATACGGTAACTTCACCGGAAGACCATCTGGAAATCGAAATTTATTCAGACACATGAACAACCATTGCCGAGTGCCGTCTTCGTAGCGAATTTCGTGTTCGCCAGAATCAGCTTTGTACCCCACAAACTCGCAAAATTTATATGCTTGCAAAGCGTCGGACCAGATTTCAACAGGTCGTCCAACTACGTTTGAACGCCACGTGCCACCTTCGTCACGCAACCATTTACCGATAGGCACACCTCTCTTCGATTCATCAGCTTCGAGTTCCTCAATCGGGTGACCGCTGTGTATACGAATAGATGAACGCCATTTTCGCGCGTTGCCGCGTCCACCTAAGCGCTCAAATTCGAGAGCGGTGACGAGTTGTTCCTCAGAAGTAACCTTTCCTTTCTCATCTTTCTTGTAAATCATGACGTTTTCCTCGCCTCGTCGAGCTCCTGGACGCATAAATCCTTCCATTCCTCCGCACTGGACTTTGACTGGGACTTTCTCCATGACAAGACTTTTTTTTGCTTCCCCCGTTCTCTTCTCATCTTCCTGGCTGCCATCTGTCGCTTCAACTTCATCAACAGCTTCGATTGAACATTCGCCGCTGAGTGCTTCCGGTATTTGGGCATCCTTTCGTAAACGTAAAGAGCATAAATCGAGAATTTCCGGCCATTTTGCGTGTAATTTCGATTCTATATATCCATCGCGTTCTAAAGTCACAATCGCCAAATTGTATCCAAGGGCGTCCCCGAATTCGTCGTGGGTCCACATCGCTCGAGCGTGATCTAAAGCAGCGGCATCGTGCGCACGAGAAGCTCTTGCCATCAAAACTTTCATTTCAGTAGAAGTTATGTATGCATCTTCTTCCTCATCTCCTTTCTTTTTCGTCGTCTTCGTCGCGGCGGCACTCATTCTTCTTCTGCGTTCGCTGAGTGTTCTTAAGATGGCATTTCTAATATTCGCTACCTTTTCTTCGTCTATTCGACCTTTGTGTGGTAAAACTACGGGAAGAGGCGCTCCTCTTCTGTTTATAGTGCCTTCGGCTCCAAAAGCTAATCCGGATCTCAAAAGATCGTATCCAGAGACAGGCGCTCCAGTTTCGCGCCTTTCTAAGCGACGATTGCGTTCATTCGTGCGGAATCGTTCCTTTTCTTGCTCAATCTTAGCCAACTCCGCGTTTTCGCGTTCGCGCGCTTTCGCCATTTCTTTGTTTCTTTCTAGGTGAGGACGAACGCGTCGAAACATTTCGGCCATGATTTTATCACGTTCGGCGGGATCAAGATCTTTTTGTCGTAAAAGTTTGAGAGGTCGCCCAAACACGCACGGATCTTTCGGGTTGATGTTTGCATCTTGCACGTTTGCATTTTCATTCTTCCTCTTTACTTTTAAGCCAGCAGCCGCAGCTGCTTCGGCGGCTTTGCGCTGTTCGAGTAAGCGCTGCGCCTGCTCTTTCTCGGACAATTTTTCTAAAGTCTTTGATGGTGGCGGTGGTTGCATCCAAAGTTTTGTGCGTTCTAAAAGTTGTGACTTTCGTGAAATGCTTGGATATTCCGCTTTGTTCCAGGCCACAATATCACGCGCGTCCAGTCCCCGCTCTCTGGCGATTTCTTCGACGCTTTCATTCATTTTCGTGTAATATGCAACAGCGCCCCTAATCACGGCATCCTCGCCAGCCTCGGGAGCTTCATCCTCCTCTTCTCCCTCTTCTATAGTCGTGTCATTAGTAATATCAGTTTCTGCGTCTTCCGGTTTCTTTTTCTTTCCTTTCTTTTGGTTCTTTTTTGGACCTTCTGTTCGCAACAAGAAGTGAACGAGATCCGTAAACGTGGCGTACGCCAGCGCTTTCACGGTCCCATTTACTAAAGGCAATTCGAGCTCTGTATCGCGATCTTCGATCCATACGTCCGTGATGGCTACTTTCTTACTCATTTTCCATCCGGGCGCATTTACACCGCCTTCGCCACCGGCGTCGTACTTTTTCACTTCCTCGTGTTCTTCACCAAACTTTTGACAATCCGCGTCGCATCGAATAAAGCATGCCTGCGCCGGGTGTATTTGTCCCAACGCTTCAAATCGTTTGCATTTTCCTATGATCTCAGCACCTTGAGGTAAATGGTCTTCACAATAGGCGCGAGTGCAACACTCGCATCTAAACAATAAACCGCCGACGGCTGCAGACTTGCGGCCGCACTCGTGGCATGAATGGTGCGGGCACGACCATCTCGCCGTGCGTCCAATTTCTTCCATAGTGTATCCGATGCACTCGGGATGTACGGAAACTGGGCACAAGTCGCAACATACGATTTGACCACCGTCCCAGCATCCTTGACACGTGTAGGAATGGCCGTAATCTCTCCCAGCGACTTGACCACGGGAACGTTTTCCGCCTTGTAATTGCGCTTGAGTTAACCTCGACTCTTTCGCATTTACGGAAGGTTCGCCTGATTGTAAATCATAATTGTTTGATTTCAAAACGGTGACCATACCGAGACCATGACCGCCGTCGACTTGCATAGTCGTCGTCTTTCGATTGCGCTTACCGGAAAGTATGTTGTTTTGAAATTCCTTTGCGATCTCTTTCAAAGACGTGTTCTTTTTCACCTGCACCAAAGATGGATCGCCGACGGATTCGGCAATCTTTGCCGGCATCATGAATGTTGAGATGGGCGTCTCCTCAGCTTTACCTTCAACAAAGTCAGTCGCCGTAAACTGCGTATCTTCTTTGAGCGTTTGTAATTCTTTTCTTTTTCGTTCGCCCTCCTCGCTTCGGTCCATGAGCGCGGTTAACTCTTCGTCCGTCGGGGGATCGCCAGAATCTTTGGAGAAAACGGCGTCGACTCCAAAACGCAACATCGCGTACAAATCGTTTTTGTCAAGCGCTTCCATAGACTCTGCGGCGGCGGTTGAGCCTCTGGATACCATTTGTTCTAAAAATAGTTTTTTCTCTGCACGTTGGGTCATTCGTTCCTCTACGGTGCCAGCAGTAACTAATCTATATATGTGCACCGGTTTCTTCTGACCGATGCGATGGACTCTCGCCATCGCTTGCATATCTACCTGAGGGTTCCAATCGCTATCAAACATGACGCACGTATCCGCCGTTTGCAAGTTTACGCCCAAACCACCCGCACGAGTACTCAAAAGAAATGCAAACAAAGGGGAATTTGGACGGTTAAATGCCGCAATATCTATAGACCTCTGCACGCGATTTGTAGAACCATCGAGTCTAGCGTATTGATGACCGCGCAAATGCAAAAAATCCGCCAATATATCCAACATAGATGTAAATTGCGAAAAAATGACCACTCGATGACCATTTTCTTTCAACTTCGTCAAAATTCGATCTAATACAGACAGCTTTCCCGAGGCTTCAATCATATCTTCTAAAGTGACGCCTTCGTCTTGAATATCAGGCGAAAATAAGTATGGGTGATTGCAACATTTCCGCAGTTGCATCAATAGTGAGTTCAATTTGCGCCAATCGCCGCCACTGTTACTAGTTTTTTCCTTCGCACCTTCGCCGGTGACTCCGGCAAGCTTTCTGTCCTTCTCTGAAGCCGCCGCTTCGAGAGATTGTAACGCGCTCGACTCACGCATGAGCAACCGCCTGTACCAAAATGTTTGCGCCGCGGATAAAGGGCACATGATTTTCGTTTCTACTTTTGGTGGCAACGAAACTTCTACTTCGCCTTTGACTCTTCTCAAAACGAAAGGGCGCATCAAATAGTGCGCCTTCTCCAGTAATTTTTCGTCGACTTTATGCTCCTTAGTGTTCAAATTAAAAGCACGGTCGAACGGCTCCGAGGAAGTAAACACGTCTGGGTGAAGAAAGGATAGGAGCGCGTATAACTCGTGTAAATTATTCTGCACCGGCGTACCAGTCAAAAGAACGGTGTGCTGTCGATGAATGCGCTTCAAAATCTGATGCGCTGTCGTCTCTTCGTTCTTCACCTTGTGCCCTTCATCTAAGATGACGCATCTCCAGTACACTTTTTGCGTTAAAGCGAGCGCAAACGACGGATTACACGCCATTTCATACGTGGTCAGAGCAACGTCATATATTTCTGTGTTGATAACGACTTCTTTTCGTAGTCTTTGACGTTCGTTTTCATCCGTACTGTGTAATCGCACGACTCTTAATTTCGGACACCATTTGGCGAGTTCGTCCATCCACGAACTTAGCACCGAGAGTGGACAGACGATCAAGTGCGGTCCTTTCACCCCACGCATTTCTTTGATACACGCGAGAAACGAAATCGATTGTAAGGTTTTACCTAAGCCCATCTCGTCCGCCAAGATACACGAACAACCTTGATCGAACATTCGCACCGCCCAACGCAAACCTTCGAGCTGATATTCTCTCAACACTGCCGTAATCGACGCCGGTTGATTCTCGACTGGCATCAACAGCTTATCGCTCGGTTCAAATTTTTCCGCTCTCTCCTCTAACGCTTGCACCGCCTTCTCTTCCATGAACGGCTTCAAATGCGACATTTGTTGATGCAAGTACTTGGCTCTTTTCGAAATCGCCAACTCGATGTCTTTTTGAATATCCTTCTTGTTCACCGCCGTCGCTTCTTCGTCGGCTGTTAAAACTTTTGGTGCCCTTGGTTTCGTCCTCGTGTATGGTTTCCTCGGTTTCTTTTGTTCAAACACGTACGACGTGCGTCCTGGGCGCATTTCCCTACCTCCTCCTTCGCTCGTTGCCGGACTTTCATCTCGTCCTCCCAACTCGCTCGAAAACACGCTCGGTTCGCCTTCGGTTAAACCGTAGTTATTCGAGCGCAACACCGGTTGCCCATCAATCATAATTACTCTCGCTTTAGTCACGCGAGAAGTGCGTCGTCTGCCTGCCGAGGAAGGATCCTCCCCTAGAGCTGCTCTCAAGACGTCTTCTGGAATTTCAGCCGCTACTGTTGGGTCGATTTTTTGTTGATGTTGATATTGTTGCGTCGACGCGAAGGGAGTCTTTTCGACTTCCTCTTTTGCTTGGACGACGACAGTTTCTTCTTTACGAGCGTCCTTGGCAGCCAATAGTATGCTACCATCATCACCAGGCGTCGTCATTTTCGCACCAATCAATCAAACAATCGTTAACTCCGCAAAGAGCGATGGCCGCACTCAACGTTCAAAACTCCTCGTTTTCCTTCTTGACTTCTTCTTGACTTGTTCCTCTTCTTCTCGTCGTCGTGAAAAGTGAATTATATATCCAAACTCGTTTTCTTTTTCACTTCTCTCTCTCTCGCGCGCGTGCGCTCTGACTTTCTCTTTCAGTCGCGAAGGGAAGAACGAAGAAAAGATAACGCGACGAAGGCGGAACAGAAAGACCAAAGAGTGGAGGCGACGTTTGATGAGCAGTGGAGCGTTTCTTTTCTGCGGCGCAAAGAGATTTTCGACCTTTTTTGAGATTTTGACGACAAAAAAAGAGAGAGAGTTTTATGTTTATCGCGCACCCTTTTTTTGCGCGCTCGAGGGAATGTGTAATAATATATAAAACCGATTCGTTTTGTTTGTTGTTCTTGTTACATGATACGAATACACTTTTTTCAATGCTAGATTTTATTGCCTAACCTATCTAAGCGCGGTGGTTTATCGAAGCGCGTGGGGTAAAATCGATCGCGAGGCATGTACGCTTCGTTTTCGTACAGCGTCACCGTCACATCTTCGCTCTCCGCGAGTTCGTATAAATGGGGAAGCATGTCAAACAGCGCGTCGTCCGCTGGGTCGTCGATGAACGAGGACACAGGTAAAGCATTTTGTGGATGGAACATGTAGGAGTAGGGGGAGTTATCGATGATGATGGTTTTGCGCAAGTCGCGGCCTAAACAGGTCAAGTCTTTGACGTAGTTCCCTTGGAACGGGTAACACGCATCTCGAAACAATCGGTGTTGAACGACACCGTGGACGTCCAGTTTATCCATCAAAGGATTCGCGTATTTCGCTAAAGAGGCGGTAAATACGACCAACTCGTACTTCTCCGCCATCTCGACTAAGAATAAATCCACCCACGGTCGTTTCAACACGTACACGTCGGTAATTTTGCCGTCGATTTCAACCGGGATTATATAATCCGGATTCGGCACCGGTCGAAACGACGAGTGGACTAAGGTCTCGTCTAAATCGAGAACTAAGCATGGCTTGCTCGTCGCGTTGCCGCTTTTCGCGTCTCTGTACGTTTCCGGTGCAGGGAGAAAGTACGCGCCCGTGTGTAAAGTAAATCCTTCGCCGACGACGTTGGAGAACTGTGGTTTTAGACACGGAACTGGAACGCATCCGGCAACCGTCGGTGCTTTCTCTTCCTTTCTGAGCGGCGCTTTCGCGTCTTCCCGTATGTTTCGCTGTTGCTTCGTGTTTCCGTCTATGTTACTGAACGATGACGACGCGTCTTTGCCTCCAAAACACGCGCCAAAGAATCGAGCAAAGATGTTTCTCTTCGTCGTCGCGACCATCGTCATCGATGTCGCGTTCTCGTCACCGCTACCGTTCGCGCTATTTCTACCATTCACGTTGATGTTTCCTACACCGCTACTACTCGTTTCTGCTCCTCTGTTGTTGTTAGTATTTATCATCGCGTGTTCCTCGTCTCCTACAAACTGCGTGATCACGTCTTCGCCTCGTTCTGTGTTCATCTCTTCTTCTTCTTCTTCTTCTTCGTCTCGCAGTTGATGACTCATCAATCTGGATTTCACTTTCAAAACGGGCGTGCCGCTGTCTCTCCGTGGGGACCATATGCTCCCTCTCGCGGGAGTTCTCTTTGTCGTCGTCGATGACGAGAGCAGTTCGTGTTCGTCCTCCGTTTCTTCTTCTTCTTCTATTCTGATGTCGTTGTTCGTGTTGGCCGTGTTGTTGTTGTTGTTTTTTCTCGAAAAGACGCGAGACAACAACCTTTTCCCGGCGCTTTTAATGATGTATTCCTTTTTAGGTTGTTGATGACTGACGCTCATCGTGGGAGAAGAAGCGTACGCGTTCGATGATCGACCACCAATACCAACACCATCGTTGATCATCGAAGAAGAAGACGAAGAAGAGGCGGTCAATATGGCCTCCTCCGTTTGTCTCTCGAGCTCCAACGACGCGTACGGAAGAACGCGTCCTCCTGGACCACCATCGCTAGACGAAGACATTTCTCGTTTGTGCTTTTTTTTCTGACGTCTCTGTCTGTGATCGAGAAAGATTTTTTATTCCGTGTGTGTTGTTCTCACTCAACGCTCAAGCGGAGAAAGTTCGTTGGTGTTGTTGTTGTTGTTGTTGTTGTTGTTGTTGTTGTTTCGCGACCGAACTGACCGACTTTTTTTCATTTTTTTGTCTCTCCTTCTCGCGTGTCGTCCCCCGAATATGCGCTTTTTACTGCCCCTGCAACGCTCCTCCTCCTCTTCCTCCTCTTCTTCCACCACCACCTCTCTCCGCTGCCGCTACTATTACTCCTCGACGCTTTCCCGGAACGCGTCTGCTATTTCTTCTTCTTCTTCTTCTTCTTCTTCTTCTTCTTCTTC
>Ga0182095_1025281_pt1 | contig 19250 bp, 17 predicted proteins | sample 041ome_19_FD_127784 | JGI IMG/M metagenome (GOLD analysis project Ga0182095, IMG submission 127784) | Metatranscriptome of coastal salt marsh microbial communities from the Groves Creek Marsh, Georgia, USA - 041412BS metaT (Metagenome... | ecosystem: Environmental > Aquatic > Marine > Intertidal...
AAAAAAAAAATTGACCGATTTCGGCCAACTTTTTTGGCTGACCGGAAAAAAGTTGGCCGAAATTCGGTGTCGCCCGCTTTTTTTTGCATGAACAGATGAAGCTGAGCTTCAAATTTTTTTGTTTGTGGGGCAAATGGCAAAATCCATTCATCAACAGCTCCCTTTCTCCTCCTCAGATTTTTTGTCAGAAAAAAGAAGCGTCACCACTCTCGTCATCTTCATTATAGTATTCGCGCGCATAAACACACGCACCACATATACTCTGCGTTCGGGCAAACAACCGACTCTTAAAAAAAAGAGTCCGCGCGAAGAAGATATTTGTGTGCACAAATAATGGAGTCTTTGTGTAGTGTTCCAGTCGCGTCATCAGTTGTCGCACGTTTGAGTCCTGCGAATAATCGAAGAAGGAAAAATAATTCCTCGTCCGAATCGACGACACCAACGACGCGGTGTTTGCACCGCTCGAATTCGCACCGAACGGCGTCGTGTTCTTTTTCTTCCCAAAATGGAAGTTTTCAGAGGAGGCTTTCTGAGAATAAAGTCAACAACTTTAACGAGAGCAAATTACAATACCAACAACATCGTCTCTCTGGTGGACGTCGTCGAAAGAACAGTTTGAAAGTGTATTCTTCGTTACCGTCGTTCGGGAGTGCCCAGTGGCTGGTTGAACAAGGCGCGCTTTCCGCCGTCGCCGCGGGTGCCTTTCTCTTTCGGGACCGCATCAAAGCGTTAGTCGGGGGAAGCAACAAATCTCCTAACGGACAAACGAAGAACTTTTTCGGGTCAGGACGGGAAGATTGCCCCACGTGCGAAGGGACTGGATACGCGACGTGCGCGTGCACAAAGTGGTCAAACGACGGAGAGGGGTGCGGGACGTGCAACTATACGTGTCGAACGATATGCCCAAGCTGCAGAGGTGGCGGTAAAGGCGTACGCGCGACATTGGATTTGAAAATTGACGACGAAGAAACGGACCGAGAGAACATGAGACGACAGAGGGAGCGAGATACGCACTCGTGGAAAGCGTGGAATAATAGCAGTACGAAGAGTAGCGGAGCAGCAGCGGCAATGACGACGACAATGAACCCATTGACGACGCCTTTGATTTGTCTCCCGGTAGTTTCGGCTCCAGAATCGAACGAAAGCGGAGGGCGACGCTCGGCATCGTCCTCGGATAACGGCGATAGATCGAGCAACCAGAACAAAAAAGAACCAGACGACGAGTTCTACGCGCAGTCGGGCGAAGCCATTCGTACCTTGCGCGAAGACTATCCGTTTTTTCTATCAAAAGAACCACGGTTTTCGATATTCAGGGAAGACGTTGGATTAGTCGACGCGACGTGTACTTTTGGACGAAACCGAGATCCAGACAGCTTGATCGGCGGAGACGGAGGATACGTCATGGCCAGAGGTTTGAATCATTATAAAAGAGTTTTCAAAGTCATCAGAACGATTGCGGCCATCATATTCAGTTCGTGTTCGGTGAAAGTGACGAGAATTTGGTCGCCATTAAGCACGACCGGGAAGCGAACTATTCGCGTGCGATGGAGCGTACGCGGTCATATTCGTCTCGGAGCGGCGATTGGAGTCGACGTCGCGCAGTTTGACGGCATTAGTGAATACAAATTGGACAAGGCTGGGTACATCTACGAGCACGTGATTACTGATTTGGATTGGGACGTCGCTCAACTGAGAGAAAGAGTTGTCGCGATGATGGGTGCGGTGAATAAAGCGCCGTCGATTAGTGGTCAATTTTAAAAAGCGCCGCGTATAATAAGAAAGCGAAAGATTGTTGTAAATTAAAAAGTAACACTGGTACATAATAAAGTAGAGTAATGATATACTGGTATATAGAAATCAACGCAAACGAGCAACGCGAGCAACGACGAAACCGCGAGCGAGCGCTTTCTACTCGTCGTCCTGAACGCTCGATAGCTTTGAAGCGGCGGCGAGATCCAAAAACCAAATCGTCGAAAACGCGTCCACCATTGCTCCCGGTAATTCACCAAACTCCAAATCTTCCTCCAACGCTTTCTTTACAGTTTCGGCTTTCCCGGCGCCGGTCGCCGCGACGACCACGCGATCGGCTTGATTTATCAAGTGTAAACTCATCGAAATCGTTCGCTTCCCTGGCATGTCCACGGCGAAAACGTTCGTGGAGATGTTCTCGTCTTTCGCTTGCGGAGAATTGGGATAAATAGAACCCACGTGGCCATCGGCACCCATCCCAAGTAAAATCAAATCAAACACAGGCGCTTTCGTGTATTCGTCTCTCGGCAACACTTCGTCCTCGGCCAACGCGAACATTTGCGCCTCGTAGTCTTTGGCGACTCCGTCCAAATCCTCCGCGTTTTCCATCACTTTGTGTAAATTCTCCAATTTAAATTTCCCTTGTGCGATGAATTCATCCACCCACGTTGTTCTCGCCAAATTATAGCACTTTTGTTCCTCCGGTCTCTCGTTGACGAAAAACACGTGCATTTTGCTCCAATCCAAACCTTCGTCCTCCAATTCGCACAATCCTTTCAAAGCTTTCGCCACGCTCCCGCCTGGTATGGCTAACGAGAACGCGCCTCTGTCTTCGATGCACGCTTTCGCGTTTTCAAACACTTCCAAGCACAACGCCGCGGATAATTCTTCCTCCGTATCGAACGCTTCCACGATAAACTCTCCCTCGTCTATTTCGAACATTTCTTCATCGTCCTCATCCTCCCCCTCCTCGTTTTCGGCGGCAACCGCAGCCACATTAAAATGTACGAATTGACTCCGAGTGGTCCTTTGTCGTCTTCGAATACCCCCCACGCCGCCGCTGCTTTTATTGCTTTTACTGCAACAACTCTTCTTCTTTGAAAGAGGACGTCTTGATGCGACCAAAGCAGCGCGAGGAGTAGTGAGAAGAGAAGTGACACTTTGCATTCTCTCTCTTAATTCAGTTTGTTGTGTGAAGAATAATAAAGAAGAATAAAATTCTGCTGTTTTTTGTTGTTGTTCTGTTTTGTGTTGTTCTTCAAATTTTTCTCTCTTCTGTTCCCCTCTTTTTTATGACGAACAAACAACATCAAACTTTTTACAAAGAGAGAGAGAGAGAGAGAGACAGAGACAGAGAGAGAGAGAGAGAGACAGATGAGGATGAGGATGATGATAATGATGTTACGACGAAGAAGACAAAGAAGAAGAAGAGAGAAAATGTGTAGCGCTACTATTGACGACGACACGATGACGAGCAAAAGCGAAAAGGAGTTCAGATGAAAAGAAGAAAAACATCAACGAGCACGACGGAGAAACGAGGACAACAACAGCGAGAAGGAAAAGGAGAAGAAGAGAAAAAGAAGAAGAAGCGCAAAAAGAGCGACGGGAGAGAAACGCTCTCGGAAATAGGACCGTTCCGGATTCCGAATTTCGAGGAGGAGGATGCGCTGCTGACGGCGAGAACAGTCGCACACATTTGTCGAGAGATTGTTAAGTTTCTGCTCTTCAACAGAAACCAAATTCCGCTCATGTATGCAGATTTGGTGTCGCTGCGGAGAGTAGAACAAAAAGAAGAAGAAGAGGAGGATCCAAACGAAGAGAATGCAAAGGAGAAAACGAAGAAGAAGAGGAAAAGAAAGAGCAGCAAGAGATCGGAGAAGAAGTTATTTAATCAGATTGCGCAAATTGAGCGCTTGATGGAGTCTCTGAGCGAAGAAGAGTTCGCGTCGAGACAACCGGTGAAGCGAGTGGCGGTGTGTTTTGGCGCGACTGTGAATCGACCGGTTGAAACGTACATCATCGATTTAGAAGACGTGAGATATAGTACGACGAGAGGAGAAGGAGGAGAAGAAGAAGCAGCACAGAGCGAAAAGAAGACGAAATCGGCGGCGAATAGAATAGTGAGAGCGGTGATGCCGCACGTCGCCGGCTTGCGAACGAATCCCTCGCGCACTTCGCAAAAGATTTGGATATTTTTAAAACACGAAGACGCCGCTGATAATGACGATGAGAGCGATGATGAAAAGAACGCACTGAGAGCAGAACTGAGCAATCGCTTCGCGATGAAGAGAAATCTCAACGGCCTGTTCGAAGCAGAAGAAAAAAAAGAAGAAAGGAGAGGAACGCGCAAAAACGTAAAAGGAAACGTCTTCGCGAGGATCGTCTTGAAATCCTCCTCGAAGCCGTCGTCGTCGTCGGTCGTTCCCGCGTCTTCTTGCTCGTGGTACCAAAGTCGTCTCGTTTCAAAAGGGTTTCGTTTCAAAGAAACTGCTGCTGGTTCTCTTCGATAAAATAGAAACTTATTAGAAAGACAAAGTTATAGAAAAAAAGAGCTTTAGTTACACACACACACACAGAATCCCACACTTCAGATTTTCCTTTAAAGGGGAGAGATACATCATCATGGGCGCCCAATCTTCTAAACCAGCTCGTCGTGGAGAGGAGTCTCTGGAAAGAAGGGAGCAAAGAGCGGCGTCTCTTTTCGCCAAAGTCGCCAGTTCTTCTTCTTCTTCTTCTTCTTCTTCTTCTTCTTCTGCGCGAGAACGAGACAACGGGAAAACAACGACTTCGGAGGCGAACTTTATGCCGAAGAATTTGGACGACGGCGTCGACGAGGACGATGACGACAGAAGGAAAAAGATAGAGGAAACGAGAAGGAGATCTTCATTCTCGTCGTCCTCGTCGGGAATTTCGAAACTGAGTAAGCTGAGAGAGACGAGTTCGATTCCAATTTCTCAGCGCGCGACGGACCTTCCCAAACACCAACAAGATGAAAAGAGCAGAACAAAAAATTGGACGTATCCTTCGCCGAAGATGTTTTACGAAGCGATTAAACGGAAAGGGTGGCAACCACCGGAAACAGACATCGACAACGTAGTTAAAATTCACAACGTCGTCAACGAGAGGTGTTGGCAAGAAATTCTAAAGTGGGAGAAAGAGTTTCATCCGAAGACGCTTAGCGGAGGAGGAGGAGGAGGAGGAGATCCAGGCGAGGAAGAAACAAACAACGCGTCTGTTTCTCTTTTGCGGTTTAAGGGGAAACCAAGAGATTACTCCCCGAAAGCGAGATTATTGAACGCGCTCGGGTATAAGTTACCTTTTGATAGACACGATTGGATAATCGATAGAAACGGTGAAGACGTTCGGTACGTCATAGATTTTTACAACGCCAAAGTTCCTCCGCAAGGAAAGGGCGATTCTTCCTCTCTCGAGGTTGGACCGATAGCAATGCACGTAGACGTTCGACCAGCGCTGGATTCTCTCGAAGCGTTCTACGAAAGAGCGTACATGCAAATGAAATGGATTTCCAGCGGGAGGTGGATGCGATAATATAGAAAATTTTGATGATGATGATGATGATGATATAGTTTTTCGTAGATACAAGTGCGTGTGTTTAATAGCGTCCCGGCCACGTTCCATTGTCGCGTTCTTCGTTCCATTTCTCCACCCATTCTCCCGGACAAATAGATCTGTACAATCTCGCCATAGAAGCGCACTCTTCTTCTCCCTTTTCAGCCGCGCACTTGTGATACTCGTTGTATCGCGTGTAGCAATGCTTCGCTTGATTTTGCTGCGGGAACCTCGGGTCGAACGGCGTAGTTTTAACCACAATATCTTCAGACGATGCTTCTTCCTCTTGTTCTGGCTCTTCCTCTGCTGCTACTTGTTCTTCTTCTACTTGTTCCTCTTCGTTCTGTTTTTGAATAGTATTATATATTAGAGAGAGAGAGAGTTTGAAAAATCGCGTTAGTAAAATAAGCATCGCATTTTTCTCTCCTTTTTGGAGGAAGGAAGCCCTTTCTTCTTCTTCTTGTTTTCGCCCAAAATCACGATTCCTCCTTTCCCTTCGCGGAGGAGAGAGAGGATTCGTTTCTCTCTTTCTCTTTTCTACTTTGCAACAAAAGAAAGAGACCACTCCTTTCTACTCATCGTGGACGAAGAAGTGCTGCGATGATGTCTTCGCGTGAGAGAACGCGTTTGGATGATGATATCGATGCGCTTCTTCTCTCTCATCAAATGCATTCAAAAGAAAGAATAAAAAAAGAGAGAAGAGGTTGAAGCGTTTGGATCCATCCCTACGCGTGAGAATGACAGAGAGGAGTCATCCATCACGGCTTCCTCCTCGCTTTAAAAAGTCGCGTTCTCGTAGCGTCGAAAGAGAGAAGAAGAAAAGCAAAAACTCTCGGTCTTTCGCTCGCTCTTCAAAAGTCGTACCTTTTCCGGTGCTTCTTCGCACTGCGCGCTGCTCGTCAGCCATTCCGTCATCAGTCTTCCCAACATTTTCTTCCGTCTCACCTCTTTATATTTTTACGAGTGCGGTTTTTGTCTCGACCACGAACGAAAGTCGTCGAAAGATTGCTTTTTATTCATTTTGGTCTGGGGCCGCTGTTTGGCTTCATTCTCTGCGGAGCAAAAAATTTTCCTCTCTTTCCCTCTTCTCTCTCTCTCTCTCTCTCTCTTTCGATTATATATACATACATATACGAGAAGAAGTTAAAGAAGTCCTCTTCAAAACCGGTGGTGGTCGTTTAGAAGAGAGTTTATTCTCTTTTCTTTTGATAGAAGAAGAAGAAGAAAGTTTGCGCATCATCGAAAATTGAATTGCGTACACGCGTGCTCCACGCATATAAATTTACAAATTGAGCAATAAAAACAACGAGAGAAAGAGAGAAGAGTTTGGTCAAAGATGATCAAAGCGTTTATCGTGGTGAATAACCACGCGATGGTTCGACTGTGCAGATTTTACGAACAGCTGGTACGTCTCTTTTAGTATACACGTGTTATAATCTCTCTTCTCTCTCTCTCTTTCTCTCTCTCTGTGTTCGCCAATTATGCGCGAGACTGAACTGATATATGTATCCACTTCTTCTCTTCTAAACAACAAAAACAAAAACAAAAACAGGCTGTCGATAAGCAATCCGAGCTGTGTCAAACCGTGTATAAGATTGTCACCTCGCGTCCAGACCATTTGTGTTCGTTCGTGGACGATAGCAATACCTTCGGCCCGGATACGAAGCTCGTCTACAGACACTTTGCGACTTTGTATTTTTGCATCCTCTCCGACCGATCGGAATCTGAATTAGCCATGCTCGATTTGATTCAAGTGTACGTGGAAACCTTGGACAGAGTGTTTGAGAACGTCTGCGAGTTAGACTTGATTTTCAACTCGCCGAAAGCGTACACGGTTTTGGACGAAACCGTCGTCGGCGGTTTAGTCTTGGAAATCAACTCTCAAAAGATTTTAACCGTGTACGATCAGTTACAAAAGCTAGAAAAGATGCACTCGAGCTTAATCGATAAGTTACAAGTAGGAAGTTAATCCTCGCGGTGTGTTGCCTGTTGTTTATGCAGGGATGCGTTTTGTTTTCGTGTAATAAAACTAATACTAATAATACAAATACTCTCTCGCGCGAAACTCGTACATAATATTTTTCTCCTCTCTCTCTCCGTCTTTTATTTATGGCGATGGGGTTTCTCACCTTTTGAAACCCAAAAGTCTTTCTTTCGTCATAAAAGAATAAAAATAGATAGAAAAAATGCTCCGATCATCGACGCTTTTGAGACGATTATCCAGCCACGCTTCGGCGTCGTCGTCCTCAACGTCGTCGTTGTGTTCGTCATCGTGGATCAGCAGCTCCTCCGAAAAGAGTCTTCTTTATACCAACACTAATTTGAGTAACGAGAAGAAGAGAAGACATTTCTCGTCCTCTCCGTCGTCGTCGTCGAAAAACGATCAAAAAAATAATAATGAGATCGTCACGCCGGAACAGACGAAAGCTTTGTCGGACAAACCAGTGGCGACGGATTTAACCTCCATCGTGGACGCATCCGCGAACACGTTGTTCTTAACCGAACTTTTTCGAGGGATGAGTTTAACGTTGAAATACTTTTTTGATACCAAGGTGACGATAAATTACCCGTTCGAAAAAGGTCCTCTCTCGCCGAGGTTTCGCGGGGAACACGCGTTGAGAAGATACCCAACCGGGGAGGAGAGATGTATCGCGTGTAAATTGTGCGAAGCCATCTGTCCGGCGCAAGCGATTACCATAGACGCGGAAGAAAGAGAAGATGGATCGCGAAGAACGACAAAGTACGACATCGATATGACCAAGTGCATATACTGCGGTTTTTGCCAAGAGGCGTGTCCGGTAGACGCGATTGTGGAAGGACCAAACTTTGAATACGCGACGTACAGTCACGAGGAGCTTTTGTACGATAAGGAAAAGTTGTTGGCGAATGGAGACAAGTGGGAAAAAGAAATTGCAAAGAACTTGCAAAGCGAGTCTTTGTATCGTTAATCGCTTTGCCCTCTCCGAAGCTTACTACTAACTAATACACACAGAAAAATAGAGAAATTGTTTGGAATCGATCGGGAGGGCAGTATTTGTAATATATATTTAAACAACACAAACACAGAACAAAAATAATTTTTGATCTTCTAATAGCGTCCTCCTCGGCCTCCTCGGCCTCGACCTCTGCCACGACCTCTTCCGCGACCGTGAACGCTCGTATGCGTCGCGCCTTCTCTTCCAAAAGTCTCCGAATCAACTTTTCTTTGTTCCGCCATTCTTTGAAAGTGCGCACTTCTGTTTTCTTTTTGCGTCGCGTCCGAGGACATGGTATCAAAGAAGTCGTCCTTTTCATATTTTGCGACGCCGAGATCGTTTGCCGTTTGTTCTCTAGCTTTGTCAAATTTAGAAAGCATGCTTTCGAAATCAAAAGCTTCAGTCGGAACAACCGCGCTTTGAGGCAAGTTTTGGTTCGATACGTTACCAAATCGACCGCCACCTCTGCCACCCGCACCTCTTGGTTGCGGGATTCTTCCCCCAGCACCTCTACCACCTGGCGGGGGTGCTGGTCTATCTGGTGGCGGTGGCTTTGGTTTCGATGTTGGCAAACCAGCTTGCGCGGCAGCAGCGAAACTCGTCGGTTTCACGTATGCCGGTTTCGCCGCTTCCATGACTCTTGCCGGCGCCGGCGCTGACTGCGCCGGAACAGCTCCTGGTCGCGCCGGTGGCGGTACCAATCCAGCTGGCTGCTGCCGCTGTGCTTGAGGCGGTGCCTGTCCGAATCCTTGTTGTGGTGGTTGCTGTTGTTGATATCCTTGTTGCTGATACTGTTGTTGTGGCGGTGGTTGTTGCGGGGGAGGTTGTCCCCAGCCACCGTATTGCTGTTGTTGATACTGCTGTGGCGGTGGTTGTTGCTGTTGGAATACCCCCTGTTGAGATTGACTCAAATCATCCGGGACGCCGTGTCTGGTTGTATATCTCTCCATTTCTTGAATCTGAACAATATCTTCGATTTCGTTTTGGAGAAAACGAATCCCCATGTGGACCTCCTGAGAGGGCGGAATCGCCGGTTTCCCCAAACTTCTTCGGTTTTCCGTGCCGTGACTCAACACTGTTTTTAGTATGTAACATCGTGAACAGAGAAAAAGAGATACGCGTGAGTGCGAAAAGAGAGAGAGTAGAAAAAGAAAAAGAACAGCAACTTTGAGACGATTTATTAGTAGTAGTAGTAGTAGTAGTGTATTCTTCCTTCTCCTTTGAGACGATTCGTTCATTCTCTCTCGATCCAGGCCAAGAATTTTCAACTACGTACGAAAGAATAAATAAACGCACCATTATTCAATATGATCGATCCGTCGGTCTGATTGACTTCCGCTAAAATTCCAGTGTATCGAACGCGGGCGGTTGAACTAATCAACGAAAACGTTCCGCCGATATATCCTGCCATGTTTTAATTTCTCTTTCTTTATAAGAACTCGAGGAGATGAGTGAGGTGTGAAGAATCGGTTCTTTTGTTTCCTTCCAGTCGAGAAGAATTATAAAATTTTGGCGGGCAATTTTGGTCTAAAAAAATGATCTCAAAAACTCAACTACTTACTACCAGTACTACTCTATTACTATTACTATTACTCTCTTCTCTTCTCTTCTCTTCTCTTCTCTTCTCTTCTCTTAAGCTCCAACTAAAACACCCAACGCTTCTAACAAACCCTCTAACAAAACATCAAACGCGTCCGTGGCTTCTAAAACAGCCGCAGCATTCCACAAGGCGTGAAGCACGATAGGTGCGACGACGTTTCGAGTTCGGACGTAAAGAATACTGAGCGCCACGGAAAGCGCCGTGAGTGGGAGGAAACGGTCCATCGAAAAGTGTGCCAGAGCAAATATACAGCTAGAAAGACATATGGAGGTGGATACGCGCCACTTTTTCGTCAAAGATGGCATGAGGAAGCCGCGAAAGATTACCTCTTCCCAAATAGGGGCAACCACAGCGACTAAGACGGCGTAGAATAATACGGAGACGCCGTCTCCGCTCATAGCCACGCGCTCAAAATTTGATGGATTTACCACCACTGGAGTGGTTGTCAGTTGAGTACTGGAACCATTACCTCCGAATAAAGATGTCAAGATGCCGCGTAAGCTAAAAATTGTTCCACCGTTTGCAAAATAATCGCACAGTTTTGAGTTCAGTTCCGCGACGAGATTCACGAGAGGAAACGTCGCCACAAACAAAAGAGTCTCTTTCGAACACCGTTTGAACTCTTCGACTGATTCAAACGTAACCCGAAACCAATTCGTATTTTTCAACTCTTCTTGATACTTTCTCGTCCCGAACCACACGCAAAATATCCCAACCACACACGCTGCGATATCCGCAAACAAAGAGTACAGCGCCACGCCTCGACTTGTCAGCGCCTCTGCGTCGAAACCCATATGGAATGTCGCCCAAGGTACAAAAGACTGTCCGACCCACAGAAATGAAATCATCCAGAGCATCATGACCACGACGACGTGCGACAGAGACCACGGTACTGCCCATATTTTTCCAATAGTAATACTTTCATTTCCATCGTCCACGTTAAAGAGTTTTCGTTCCCAGTCTTTTCCTTCTTCTCTCGTTTTCTTTTCAAAATCCTCCTCCCGCTCCTCCTTCTCCTCAAGATGTTGGTGGTTGTTACTACCGTCATTAGTAGTACTACGAACAAATGCTCTTCTCCTTTGTATTCTCACTTCTATTTTGCTGCTATCGCTACCACTCAGGAGCAACTTTGCCTTCCTCGATGGCCGGAGGGGAAATGGGTGTCGTTGTTGTTGTTGTTTCCAACTGGAATCGTATCTTGTTGGTTGAGCTGCTCTTCTATCGGCGACGGCAGCAACTCGAGAAAAGGACGAAGAGGAGACAGAGTGACTCGCGAGGCGAGAAGTCAACATCGTCGTCGTCATCGTCCTCGACCTCCTCGTCACAGACAGGACGATGGATATCTTTTTTTCTGGAGAGAGTTCTTTATCTTCAAAATATCAAATCAAATTACAAATTGCTCTCCCTGTTTGTGCTAGACGTACACGTATATTGAAGCTATGGGCTATTATTGAAACTATAAATACAAATCATACAATTACGAAGGAGGATTGTAGTAATTGTAACGAAACTTTCTACCGAACGCGCGTTTGCTCGTCACGTCTTTATATCCTCTCCAAACTTTACCGACATCTGGATGCCAACCGAAAGAGTTTTCATTCAACGCCGGATGCCGATATGCGACCGGATCAAACTCAACTCTCGGAGCGACCGCGGCGTGCGGTAAAGGTACTGCCCACTTCAACTTTTCGTGACGCATGCGAAATTTTGCTTTGTTTTGCATTAAAACTGGGACTGAGGTGACCCACAAAACCAAAGAAGGGGCATAAGCTCTCTTTGATAGCAAGACGAAAGAGAGAAAGCTTTGCGCGATCAAAAGTGCATATATCGTCAAGTCCGTAACAGTTTGCCACATCGATCCACTCGATTCATACGTCTTGTCGTAGACGTATAAGATGTGATAACGCCAAATTATAAAGTTGAAGACGAAGAAAATCGTCGAAAGTAGCGAGATCATCGGCGCAACTGGAGCGAAAACCAAACCGATGAGCATCACCATGACGAAAACGCCAACTTCTCTTCCAGCTCTAACTGACCTTGGCGAGTACTTCACCGTCCGGTCGCGTGGTGTGACCGCGCAACCCAAACAACAGCAAAACTTGTTCACCGCCATACACAGTACGCCAGGATGCGGGAAGATTAAGCGTTGCGATGGTAAATAAATTCCTCGAAATAAAATCCAAATGAGGAAGAAATTTGACGTCAAAGGTAAGGATGAGCCAAGCAACGTTAACATTTCATCTGGACCTTCGGTTTGCAACGCCGTCAAGTAACGTTCAAACGCGAACCCCGAAACAGTACCGAGGAATATATTCAAAAAAGCCCACAGAAAGTAGAACTTGGTGAATTGCTGATCCGTCTTTGATAACGAAACGTGAGTCGTTTGCGCTTGGACGAGATAAAGTAATCCAAAACTCATGATGAATGTCTCCCATAGCGTGAGCAAGATGGGCGGTAAAATCGATCCCACGATTACTCTTACGACTCCTGCATCTTCACTTTTGCAATACCAGTTCATAAATTCTAACGTCGTTGCTTCTGATGCGCTTGATGATGTCACGTCGTTTGCGCAGAGTGTATTCAGAACACCGGCGAGCGTTCCCATCGGTATAAAAATAATAAGCGCAATCAGAGGTAGCACGAATAATGACCTGCGATTACGCTCTTTTTTGCGCAGTAAGACAGTTTGCCAATTGATATCATCCGGTCCAGGCGCAGGTTGGATTTGAAAGGATCCTCCTCGAGAAGTAATTCTACACTGTGCAGCGCATGCTGCAGCGTATTGAGATCGAAACGCAATCACGCACGAAGGTCCAGGGCCTTTGAATAAGGCTGCTCTTCTCTCGCGCAATATTTCAGCATCTATCGTTTTTAGCCTTTTCGTGAGAAATTCGCGTCGATTTGATGCTTTTGATCCGGTCCCAGCTCTTTCGTACATGTCTCCAATTCTCCGCGTCATCATTAATCGATCTCGGGAGTTTTTTATTTCATCGCGCAGAGTGAGCAAATAATCGACGCGTTCGTGGTCGTGCAAGGGAATGATTCTGAGAAAATCAGCCCCAAACAATCCGCGAAAGAACTTTTCTACGTGTTGAAGATCATCCCACGGATCCCCTCGACCTTGCGAATCACCAACATCTGTCATCAACACGCAATAATTTTGGACGAGTACTGACACGATTCTTTCTCGTTGTTGTTGAATATTAATGTCTCCGTTGTTTTGAAAGTCACCTTCTCCCGCAAATTCTTCCTCTAATTCATCCGCGTCAACAAAATGCACTGCCGATACGAATCGTCTGTCGTCAACAGATGGTACTGGACAGCACTTCGCAAACTGATAAGAATCATCATAAACTCCCGCCGCTGCCTCCATCGTTTGCGTTTTTACTTTTTCATTTTCGAAATCCATACCACTCGGTCGTCTTCTATGCGCCTTACGGGTAGGAGTATTTTGAGCAGATGACGGATTTGGAAATAAGAGATTGCTCGCAGCTTCGGCGCCTTTCGTAGGAGTGACCACGTGATGAGAAATACCCTTAGATGGCGTAGGATGTGGACTCGTTCGAGAGGAAGAAGCATTATCGTTCATCATAGCTTTTTCTGCGAGATCTGAGAGATCTTGTCCATAAGAATCATCAGAACGAATATGAGGCGATAGATATTGCAGTTCAATATCTTTTGAGCTCGATTTATGCATGAGTCCTCCACCGCGCGCTCGAGTTGGTGTGCACGGGATATTATTCTCGCCATCTTGACCGCAAGTTCCACATTCGACATCATCCCATAAATTTTCACTATTTTTCACATTGTTATTGTTAGCCCACACTGTTTCGGCAATATCTAATCCCACCCACCAGTTATGCGCGATCGAATGCGTATCCTCAAGTTCATCGTAATCAGTGAAATCTTCAACGATTTGAGAAATATTTTCTTGCAGAACTTGCAGTTCAGTTCTCACAACATTACCCGAACTTTCTAAATTTTCAAAGGACCCGCTTTTATTAGTATTATTGAATCCTTGAATGATGCCTTCGTTCAAATTTTCAGCTGATGGCATTCTCAGAAACGGATTGGGCGATTCTGGTCGTCTCAATTTCAGCGGTAAATCACCGATTGACGCAGTAGTATTGTGCACATTTTTCGATGTAAACGAATCTGGAGTCGCCTCAAGTGCATCGGGTGGCGACAAAGGCGAAAGCGGACCCATCGAGGACGCCGTTGATAATTCACCTGGCGTTTCAGATCCTGACTCGCGGCCAGTTGGTCTTGGAATCGCAATTGGTGCCGGAATCACTCTTTTTCTAGTGCTGTAAGTATCGCTGTCGTTTTCTTCGTCTCTTTTTGCTAACTCTTGTCTCTCCTGAAAAAGCTGCCTCTTTTGTCTCTCTCTTTCTTCTCTTTTCGTCAGGTGCTGTTTCTCACTTTTATGATACCGACTCGCTACGTCAGAACCTTTCGGCCGCGTTGTGACGTAATTTGACAATCGCAAATCCAGAGACGCTCTGGGCATGTTGAACTTTGCTCCGCTATTTTTCGTGTTTTCACTTCCTCTGGATGCGTCGCTGGAAACCGATGTAGGACTTGCATTCGATTCAGGGCTATTTAGCTTGCTGCTGATGTTCTCTCTGTCGTCGATATTTTTCTCAGGATGACTTCTTTCTTGTGCGCTATTTTCCACCATGGTACCAGTCGGCGACGTCGGGAGTGACGATCTTCGATTGAAATTATTTGGATCCGCATTAATTGATGCCACTGGAGTTGAGAACCTATTTTCGCTACACATCGGAGTAGGAAAATCACCTCCTCCGCTAGTTCTTGGCGATATCACGGATCTACTTAGACCTGGACCTAACATTGCTTCTAAAAGGATAGGCCACGATTCATCGGCAACATTCGCGCTATTATTTTTGACTGCACTTCTTCTTCCCTCACTTCCCGTACTAAAATTAGACATTCCCGAACGCTGTGTCTGCAACTGATCAATAATACCACCACGACCATCACTTCTTGCGCTAAACTTACTATAATCGTTCTCTTCGTAATCGCTGGGCCCGGAAACGATATCTGCAATCTCAGCGAGCGTTTTTGACACTGTCGATAAAAATGGGTTTGTTACTCCTTTTCTCACAGATCCATCACCTACATCCCCACTACTTGTTTTGTCAAGACCGCCTTGATCGCCACTCATCCTATTTTCTACGTCGTATTCTTCTTGTTTTTCTATTGGTTGGAGCACGTTGATTCCAAATTCCGCCGTTTCGTTCGTTCCTTGTTGCAACAAACGTTGCAAAGTCGTTTGCGGCAAATGCATTGTTCTCCATACATTACACTCTCCCGTGGAACTTCCATACACTTGCCTCAAAAATTCGTAAGAACGATAGTGATGCTTTAATAACCATAGCGTATACAACGTGATGAGCCAGGAAAACAGGACGTGCACCCAAAATATACCAGACATAGGCTCAATATTTGCGATGGTCAACCCCATCAAATAATTTTCACCTGAATTCACCGCATCTGTACTATTCACGTACGTCTCTCTCAACGAGTCTATATAAAACGACTGAGAAATATGGATCGGACACAGCATAATGAGTCCTAAAACGGTAATCGGTAGAAACAGTTGCGTTCCAAACTGCGCGACTCGTAAAAATACCAAGGCGTCCAGTCCGCTCGAGTTCACCAACTCGGTATCCGAAACGTTCATGACGTGAGACACCCAACCGAACACGTGCACAAACCAGTACTTCAGTATGTTTTCTTTTTTTCGCTGCTTAAGTTTCGGCAAAGGCGGCGGCGCGTTTCCAGCCATGTTCAGCGAACTCAAATAGCACCTCCCAGAGTATATGGGTATATTATGCCTCAGCAGTCCGAACGATGCGAGGAGGAGAAACGCGAGAAGGATGTAGACCGCAAACGCGGTGATAACGTCCGCATCTTTAACGTTCGTATTCACGCATGCGAAGTTATACTTATCGAAGCACGTCGTCGTTCGTACATCGCTGCCTCCCGACGACATTTGTTCTTACAGTTACGGAAGCAAGTCAAACGTAACTAACTTTTTAATAACGAACGGAATATTGTCGATAAGCCAAAGAAGAGAATTTTAAGCGCATTTTTTTCTACCCTCTTTTAAAGTGTTTTTTGCCGTGTTATGGGAACGTTACCCCGCAAAAGGCGTTTCTCAGTACTCCTCGACGCAAACCAGAGGAGGAGGAGGAGGAAGAGAGTGTATGTCACCGATTTTTTCGTGAGTAAGTATCGCGCGCAATCAAATCAAATATCAAACAAACAGCAATCTTTGAAGTAAAAGAGAGTGAAGTCAAAAATTTTACAACTTTTCTACGCGCACTCAAACCTAAATCTCTCTCAAAAAACGAAAAGCACTTTTCTCTTCTCTTCTCTTCCGCTACTTGTTACTTATATCGTCGCATTTTTTTCCTCCCCTCTACTCGTACTGGACGACCCCTGAACGACGACGAGCTCTTCGTCGTCGAGGAAGTCGTCGTCTTTCTTCTTATCCAAGAGCAACTCGCCGTGATAATACACGTCTACCGCGACGGCGGCGATTAAACAACCCAAGACTAACTCTATGCGAAAAGGCTCGCCAAATTTTACGATGGATAACGTGGCGACGATAAACATCGCCCCGGTCGCCGCAAACGTCTTTGCAATATTATCCAAAAACTTCATAACTCCACTCGTCGCTATGCCTACGAACGCGTAATTACAAATCAACATAAACGTCAACGCGGTGTGACCTCTAAATAGCACCTCCACGCCTTTGCTGAAAAGCTCGCCGTCCCACACCACGGATACGGTCGTAAAGAGTACCCCCCACGAATATAACAACACGTTCTGAAAGTGAAAGTTGTTCGGCAAGTGTTTCAGAAACTTCTCGCAGAAAACGCTACTCATCGCGGTTAAACACGCGTTGCATACTTTCAATCCGTATCCTAGCGCGCTCCCGACCAAGACGTGTCCGTCCTTGCCTTGGCCGAGTTGCGACACCGTGCATCCTATCGTTAATAACACGAGCATTCTCCATTGTAATTTATTCAAATCTACTTTCATGATTATGCGAAAGAATATAGCCGTCGATAATATTTTCAAGTTGTTCAACAGTTGAAAGTTCGTCGCTCCGAGCTCGCGTATGATGATAAAGTTCAGATTGTTCGAGACGAAGTACAACAACGCCGGGACAGCCGCAGTTAACACGGTTTGCGAACTCCTCTCGATTTGTAACTGCCCGTTCGATTGGACGTAATCGTTGTAAAAGAACGTGGAAGACAAGGCTAACTTCGTCACTTCCGCGAAGAATGGTATCGTGACCGTCTTATACGCGTATTTCCCGTTCGGAGATATCGTCGCGTGCGTCAAAAGGGAGACGGAACATGTCAACACGAGTTGCGCGCTAAACGCCGCCGCTTGGAGCGAAGTGAACCCTTTCTTCGCGCTGAATACCATTACGATGATGTTGTTATCTTCAGTAGTGTATAAATATATGTGTGTTTTTTATATGTATTTGCTGCGTTTCTTCTTCTTCTTCTTCTTCTTCTTCATTCGTTTTGTGTACAAATGTGTTGTGGTGGAAATGTTCGTTTTGTCTGCGAGTGGTGTGTGTTCGTCTGTTTGTCAAAACTCAAAACTCAAAACTCAAAAACCATCGCATGCACGTTTTTTCGCCAGAATTTCTTTTAGCTGCTTTTGTCATCATCATCACATCACGTAGTGAAGAGGAGGAGTAGGAGGAGTCAGACTACTATGCTTCCCACGCACATCGGTGGTGGTAGTGGTCAAGGTGGTGGTGTGAACGCGAATAATTTCACGACGAACGATCCAGAGTCTGGTGGTGGTGGGTTGTCGCACTCGTTTATAGACGATAACGATGAAAATAAATATCGAACGAAAGAGAAGAGTTTCCTCCCCCCCGGAGGGACGCACATGCGGCAACTTTTTTTATTTCTCTTCACGCAAAAGAAAGCGAGAGTGGCGTTCGAGGTGGTGCGATTTTTCGTCGTCGCTTTGTTCTTTCGATGGCTGGTCGTGAAAGTCGTCTTCGAGGACGGGAACGAGGACGAGGATCACCCGGGTAGTGTATTGTCGACATCAAAAACAGGTGGTGGTGGTAAAAGGTATAGCAACAACAATAAGAACACGAACAAATACCACCACTCTCTCTTGGACGGAGAGGATAACATGTTTCCATTTCCTGAGTACGATAACTTAGTGATAGTCACTGGACACTCCGTGTACTCTGGGAGCGATTACATGCGCGCTGGAGAGGAAAATTCGTGGTTTCTAGAAGAGTATCAGATGCACGCGGGAACGGCAAACGCTTTGGTCGAACAGATTAAAGTCGGCGTCGAAACAGCCGCACGAGATGGAAAGGCAATTTTATTGTTTAGTGGTGGTAAAACGAGAAAGTTAGGCGGTCAAGTGAGCGAAGGATCGTCCTATTGGCAAGTTTCGCGAGCGTATAACTGGTTTGGGGAGATGAGCGTAGAGAAGAGAGCGTTTACGGAGGAGTACGCTCGAGATAGTTTTGAAAATTTGATGTTTTCCATGTGTCGGTTTTACGAGTTGACGGGGAAGTATCCGATGAAAACGACCGTGGTTGGCTACGACTTCAAGCGAGAGCGATTCGAAGAGCTTCACGCCAAGGCGTTAAAAATACCAAGCGTAAGGTTTGCGTTCGTCGGAACGCCCGAGGTGATGTCGTTTAAGAAACAGTTCGTGGAAGGAGAAGTCAAGGTCAGAAGCTTATTCGAGAAAGATGCGTACGGGTGCGAAGCTCCGTTATCTGAAAAGAGAAAACTCAGAGACCCATTCGCTGTTGGTGCTCCGTACGAAGCGAGATGTCCGGAAATGCAAGGTGCCCTGTCGGTGTGTAAGCGTGCAAAATCGAAAAAGGCGGGTTCGGTAAAATCTATGATCAAGCGAGTATCGTTGCCTTGGGAGTAATGATATGAGCAAACGTATATGAGTAGTAGTAGTACTAGTACTAGTAGTATGACGATAATAACGTTAGTAAAGTTTAGCTCTATAGTTTGTCGTATTTTTAGGTGTCTCACAAAAGCAACGAACTCTGCTCTTTCTTCTTCTTCTTCTTCAGAATTTCCCAGTATGATCGAGTGAGTGTCGAAGAAAGTTGCTTGCTTAGTTGCTACATCATGTCCACCGGTGGCCTTGGAGGCCTCAACAAGTCCCCGAACGGCGTCGTCTTTGGCGTCGTTCAGCTCCAGCTTCCCAACGTCGTCACTCCCACTGACCTCGCCGTGCAAACCCAATGTATCGTCGAATTGGTGGCCAAGGCGCGACGAAACTTGCCGACGATGGACCTCGTGGTGTTCCCC
>Ga0182095_1208402_pt1 | contig 19197 bp, 11 predicted proteins | sample 041ome_19_FD_127784 | JGI IMG/M metagenome (GOLD analysis project Ga0182095, IMG submission 127784) | Metatranscriptome of coastal salt marsh microbial communities from the Groves Creek Marsh, Georgia, USA - 041412BS metaT (Metagenome... | ecosystem: Environmental > Aquatic > Marine > Intertidal...
CACGAATGCACATCCATTTCGACGTTGGAATGGAAGTGGAATCACATGCACTGGGGAGAGGAAGATAACGAAGGAAACGTGATAGATCAAGCCTGGTTTTGCGAGGGAGTTGCTGGAACGAACAAACTCGAGTTCCTCAAGTGGGCGAGAGAAGTGAAACGTTGCGAGTGGGATGAAGAGACGATTGAAACGGCAGCAGATATAGGTAATCTCGAGATGCTCAAGTACTGTATCTCTAATGGTTGCCCGTGTGATAAAAAAGAGTCGTGCATTCAAGCTGCTTGTGCAGGACACCTCGACTGTCTTCGATTGCTTTTCGAAAAAGTGAAACCTTCGCGAGGTACGGAAAAAGAAGTAGTAATACAAGCAACATGCGGTGGTCACATGGAGATCGTGAAATATCTCGTTGAAGAAAGAAAGATACCCGAGGCAGTAAAGGCCAGCTGCGTGACAACTGCTGCAAAGTACGGCCACCTCGATTGCATCAACTACTTAGTCGACGAGGCGAAAGTGCCTCTTACTTACTGGCGATACATCGCTTGCGCTCGGTATTACGAGCACCACGAGTGCGTAAACTACTTGCTCGCAAAAGGGTCTCCGGAACCAACGGACGAAGAATACGCGAGATATGTCGCGAGGAAGCTCGAAGAAGAAGAACAACAGCAGTAGAACGCGACGATTAAATGAGATACCAGAGAGAGACACTTCATTAAAATTCTCGCGAAACGTTTTCGTCGCACCCTTTGCTCTTTCTCCTTCAAAGGGGAATTTAGGCTCGAATTTCCTTCAAAAATCACTCCCTCTGTTACTCTTCGTAGTATACTCTTTTAAACGCTTTCAGAGAGAGAAAGAGAGAGACATTCGCGCAATTCTGCGAGAAGCAACTTTGGGTGATCATCGCGTTGGACGACTCGCACTTCGAGAGAGAACGTAAACGAGAAGGAGTTCCTCTTTTGGAAAGAGAATTCGAATTGGATTGTGAACGGATCCCCCCGCGCGCTTGAAATTCATCACGCGAACCTTTCGAGGGAGAGATCGGCGCGAGAGAGGAACGCGAGGGTACAAAAAGGCATAAATAAAACACTGACGACGGGACAAAGACGTAGGAGTAAAAGTAAAAGATATCGAGATGGATTTCGCGGCGTACGAGAACCGGGAAGGCGTCCGGATGTCCTTCAACGCCTGGCCGTGTTCGCGAATCGAAGCGACGCGAATCGTCTTACCGACCGGCGCGCTCGTGACGCCAGGTAAATCGATTCCGGAAATGCCGGTGTTACCGTACGAACCGGTGGTGTGCGAAGGGTGCCAAGGCGTTTTAAATCCACACTGCATGGTGGATTACGCACGGAAATCGTGGAGGTGTTGCTTGTGCGATTGCATGAACAACTTGCCGAGAAACTACCACGAAATCAACCCGCAAAACTTACCCGCGGAGTTGTTCCCGACGTACACGACGGTGGAGTACACGATGACGAATAAAAACGTGAAAGCGCCGTGTTTTATGATCGTTTTGGATACCGCGTGTCCGAGGGAGGAGTTGCAAGACGCGAAGGATTCTATCGGACAGCTGTTGGCGCTGTTGCCGGAGGAGTGTTACGTCGGGTTGATTACGTTCGGAGCGACGGTGACGGTGCACGAGTTGAGCGGAACGAGCCCACTGCCGAGGAGTTACGTGCTGAGAGGGACGAAAGATGTGACGCAAGAGAAAGTGAAGAAGTTGTTAGGTTTGGAATTGACCGCTCAGGAATACGCGACGTACGATAAAAATACCGGGAGTCAAGTGGCGAACGAGTTGAGCGCGAAGAGTCGGTTTTTGTTACCCGTGAGCGAATGCGAGTTTGTTTTGAGCAATATTCTCGAGGATCTACAACCGGATTGTTTTCCGAGAGAGAAAGGTCAGAGACCGTATCGAGCGACTGGGGCGGCTATTGCGGTCGCGTCTGGGGTGTTGGCCGAAGCGCATTCGGCGCAAGGCGCGAGGGTGATGGTGTTCACCACCGGGCCATGTACTGTTGGTCCCGGGACCATCGTTGGGAGAGACGCGGAGGAAGATTTGCGGTCGCACCGAGACCTGGATAAAAACAGCGCGAAACATTTTAAAGACGCGACGAAGTTTTACAATTCCATGGGCATTCGTCTGGCGACGAGTTCGCACGCGTTGGACGTGTTCGCGTGTTCTTTAGATCAAGTCGGTTTAGCGGAAATGAAATTAGCTGTGGACCAAACTGGTGGTCAAGTCATCTTAGCTGAACAGTTTGGCGCGGAGAACTTCCGGAAATCGTTGCGGAAAATGTTCGCCAGAAGGGAAGATGGAACCTTGGAAATGCTTTTCAACGGTACATTTAGCGCGTTTTGTACGCCGCACGTGATGGTACAAGGCTGCATAGGTCCTGTTTCCGCCTTAGCCGTAAAATCAAAATCAATTAGCGAAAACGAAGTTGGATTAGGACAAACGACGAGTTGGCGCATGTGCGCGTTCACGCCGTCGACGAGCATCGCGGTGTATTACGAGATTGTCAATCAACATTCGAACCCGTTGCCGCACGGGCAACCGTTTTATTTACAGTTTTGTTGTCGGTACAAGTTGAGCACCGGGGAGATTCGTCTGAGATGTACGACTGTGGCGAGACGGTGGGTAGAATCGAGCGCGGCGCCGGAAATTATAGGTGGATTCGATCAAGAAGCGTGCGCGGTGTTGATGGCGCGAGTGGCCACGTTTCGAACCGAAAACGAAGAGGCGTTTGATTTGTTGCGATGGTTAGATCGAACGTTGATTCGAGCCGGAACGAAATTCGGCGAATATAGAAAAGACGAACCGGAAACGTTTCGGTTACCACCAAATGTCGCCATATACCCGCAGTTCATGTTCAACTTGAGACGGTCGCCGTTCTTACAAACCGCGAACAACTCGCCGGATGAAACCGCGTTTTATCGATTAGCGCTCGGACGCGAATCGGTTTTGAATTGTTTGCTCATGATTCAACCAACATTGACGATGTATTCCATGAACGGACCTCCGCAGCCGACGATGTTAGACGTCACCTCGATCACTCCAGATACGATTTTGCTTTTAGACGGATACTTCTTCGTCGTCGTGCACTCGGGGACGACTATCGCGCAGTGGCGAAAAGCAAACTACCAAGATTTGCCCGATTACGCGCACTTCAAACAACTTCTCGCGCAGCCAGTTGGCGACGCGCATCAATTAGCCGAGTCGCGATGCCCAACGCCTAGGTTGGTCGAGTGCGACCAAGGCGGCTCGCAGGCTCGCTTTTTGTTGGCGAAATTGAATCCGTCCAACACGCACCAGACGCAACATCAAAGTGGTTGGGAGCAACAACAAAATTTCGGAGGCGGCGAGATCATCTTCACGGACGATATATCCTTGAGCGTATTTATGCAGCATTTAGCAAAGTTGGCCGTGGCGAGTTGAGTTTTACTACATAAACATACTACTATAACTACTTGACTTTCGTCCAGCCAGTGTCGTTGGCGGCGCCGTTTTGTCGCTGCTTCTTACTCTCAATCTTCGCGACGCTAGGCTTTCGTAAATCTTCTATTCGTCTCGCTTTTTTCGCGCCTCTCATTTCCACGTACGACTCGGTCACGTCTTTTTGTTTCCACTGTTGGTTCTTACTTCGCCACTCGTATCCCGGAACGGCTTGTTCCATCTTTCTCTCGGCGTCTCTCTCCGCTTTCTTCTTGTCGTAAAACTCTCGATCGCGAATTCTGTCGTGTTTGGGTGTTCTGCCGGCTAATTCGCGCTTCATTCGTCGCAAGGCTTTGCGAAGCGTCGAACGTTTCTCTCGAGTCGTGGAGTCGTATTTATCATCGTCGATTTCAGATTCGGAGGAGAATTCCGAGATACTGTCGCCGGACTCGAAGGAAGACTCCGAGGACGTCTCCGCGTTGCTCGAATAATTTTCGGCACCAATCGAAAGGCGTTGTATCCGTCGTCGCTCACGTTCGTCGTGTTCGAGCTCCTCTTCGCTAGAATCGGAAACGACGGCTCCAGGTATCGGTTTACTTTTCGCATTCATCTTTCCTTTGGGACTCGCGAGCATATTTTGTAGTTGTTGCTGTTTCTTCGCCTCTTCCTTCTCTAAAACTTCATCCAACGCGGATTTGAATTTCAGCGTTTCGTTCGAGTCACCGAACTTAGAGGACGCGCGGTAATACGCTTTCCTCTTTTGGATGACGGATTCGTGTTCGGATACGGGCGACCCCATTTTGACTTTGTTCAGATCCTCGATGTTTATGTGTAAGGATTTTCGTCTGTTGTTCTTCGCCCGGCGGTCTTTCTCGGCATCCCCCGTCTCCTCCGGAACGGCAGAGAGCTTTCTATTCGTTTCCAAGGTTTCGTCGATGTCGTCATCGTCATCGCTTTCACTCTCCTCGTACGACGCTTCCATCTTTGCCATCTTTTTGCGCTCCTTCTCCTGTTTGCTTCGAAATACGCTCGCGATTCGTCTCCCGAGAGGTTTCTTCTTCTTTGGTATCGTCGGTTCCGTCGGCGCGGAATCGACAACCTTCCCTGGACTACTTTGACGCCACTCAAACTTCTCCGGAATGGCTGTCACTGCTGATCCTGCCGCTACCTCGGCGGAAGATAAAATTTTCGACGACGCTTTTTTCTCCTTCTTTGTCGTCAACCGTTTCATTTCGGTTTGAATCAACGCCTCCTTCGCCTCTTCGATGTCTGTCTCCAACGCCGGCGCTTGCGAGACGGATATAAACTCGAACTGAATCAACAGCGTCCCGCACGGCACGTTCGCCAACTCAAATTTCTTCTCCATAAATTCTGCGCCGGTATCTTTAAACACGGACAAACATTGCGACAAGATATCGCCGGAGTGTAATCTGAGCGTCCCGAGACTTTGTTTTCTACCCAACGGCGCGCGATCCCAAACCGAAATTTCAATCGCGCTTCGACTCGATTCCGCCGTATCGACTATAAACTCAAACTCTTCCTCCCACGTCGGTCGCCGAGTGTCAACTTTCGTTTTCGTCTTGCGTTTTTGTTTCCCGAACTTAATTTTCACGTACGGGTCGGGGTTAATACCTCGAGCTGCGCGAAGCGCATCCGCTCGAATAATGCGCGCGTACAGGACGCCGGTGTACTCTTTCCCTTTACGAATAGCCGCGTCGGTTCCAACGTAATTGGAAACCATCATCGACTCTGTCCTCACCGCTGAAGCATTATTATTAATATTACTACTCTCACTCGACGTTGTCTCCGTGTTTGCATTATTATTATTATTTCTATCCTCAAACGGTAAATATTGCAAAGTCACGCGCAACCTCCCGTTCGTTTCTCTCTTCTTTTCCACTTTATCTACATTCATGGCTTTCCGTCCAACCGCGGCGACGCCTCTCGCACCGACCGATAAAATCGTGAACGGGGAATAAATAACCGCTTTGGCGACTTGCGTCGACCTCGACGCGACGCCGTGAATTTCCGGCTTCTCGATGTCCAAAGTCAAACTCAACGTCTTGTTCGAATCCTTCATTTGAAATCCGCTCAAATCGCACAGCGCGAACCCGATTTCCGTGTTCAATATTTCCGTTTGCTCCTCGTCGTTGTCTCGCTGTTTGTTCCCGTTATCGAATCCACCTTTTAACATCCGTCCAACCACGCTGGAGTTATACACGGTAAACTTGATTTTCGAGTACCGAATATCGTCCACGCGCAAACTAATCTGTTCCTCGTACACCGGCGACCGCCCACCTTTCACTTCCGTGTATTTCCTTCGCGCGTTCTTTTGATTCAACTCCACCGCGACGAACGACTTCAAACTCGTCATCGCGCTCACGCCTCTTTCTAAAACGTTCATCCCGCTGACCAACTCCTCGGCGCTTTGGATCCCGATTTTCAACAACCCACTAATATTCGTGTTCTCTCTCTCCCACGTTTCTCCCATAGGCACCCAAATCTTTTGCGGCCACACCATCAAGTCCACCAACGAGTTTGTAATTAAATGCCTCAACGAGCTCGCCACGAACGGAATGGTATTGATATCTCCACCAATCAGTTTCAAACTAAAATCAATCGTCGGCTTGTCCACGAAGGCAATTTTCATCCCGTCGAACGACGGCCACCACGGCACTAACGGCGTGAACACCAACCTCACCACCCCGAACGCCTCTATGTGTTCTAACTTAATCGGTAAATTAATCCCAGCCGCTTTCACGTCCAAAACCACCTCTGGTTTCACCGCCACCCACTTAAACTCCAAATCCAACGTGACCTCGCCTTCCACGTCGTCCAACACTTTCGCCGCGGTTAAAATCGGCGGCTCGTCCCCTAACGTCCACGTCCGAAACCCAATCTTCAGTTTACTCATCTTCGCTAAATCGTTCACCACGTCCGATAACGCCCAAATAACCGACGAAGCGATCGCTTTATCCAGAAACGGCCACATCGTTTTCACCGCTTTATTCAGCCAAGGCACTCGATGGTAGTCCGAAAAGTCCACCCATTTCGGTAACGTCCCGATGATTTTCCGTAAACTCTCCGGGTTTAAAATCGTATTTGGGTGGTTTTCGTCCGCGATTTGTCTCAAGACGTCTTTTAAACCGACGAGTTTTCTTTTCGTTCGCGTTTTCGCCAAGGTATAGGCGAAGAGGAAGGTGAGCGTTAAAAGCATCGCTTGTGCGATGAATCCAAACGAGAGGAGCACGACCGTTTTTCCCGTCTCGGAATGAGGGTTCAAAACGATCGTTCTTCCATCGCCACCGTTCATTGTCGTTCTTATCGTTAGTGTTTCAACAGAAAACAGTCGCTTCGTGTCACTTTTACCACGCCGAGTGCATTTCAAGACCTATATTCGAGCGCAAAGTAATTCTGGCGAATTGCAATTCGTTGACTTAAAGGGAAAAGTTCTTCACTTCAACAGACACAAAATGGCATCTTTTGCAGCGGCTTTAAAACCACCGTTGCGGTGCACCCCCCTCGCCTCCTTCGGGAGGAGGAAAAAGCGAGAAACACTGATCATGCCAAACCCGTTACGAATGGGTGGAAAATTGGTCGGGGATACGTGGGTGAACACGTCCGATTGCGAAGATTTCATCGAGGCGGGATGTGCGAAATTCCAAGCGAGTGATTACCAATCCGCGATTACGTTCTTCGAGAAAGCGTTAACCGCGGAAGGCGCCGGGACGAAACGGGACCGAACGAAACCCGCGGAGTTAACGATGGGTGAGAAACAATCCGCGTATTATAACTTAACCGCGTGCCACGCGAAAATGGAAAACTGGGATTTGGCGTTTGCGAGTTTGGAGTTGACGTTCCAAAGCGGGTACGCGAACGGGAGGTTGTACGGATTAGGAAGGGCCGCTCGAGATTACGAACTTCTGGAGCAAGATTTAGATTTCGAAAATTTGAGAAAAGACGAACGGTGGAACACGATTTTGACGAAGTATCGCGTCAAAGGAAGCGAATTGGCGTTTCAGTTGGATCCGTCGAACTCCTCCGTCGGCAAGGCGGTGGAACTCATGTCGAAGCGAAAGAAGAATACGTAATAGGAGTACTTTTAAAGCAAAGATTGCGCGTCGTCGTCGCGTATTTATATTCATCATCATCATCTTCGTTTCATTTTCTTTCTTTTCCTCTCTAAATCTCTCGTTTGTATGCTGATCGGCTGAAGCGTAAACTCCCGCGTATCCTCTCTTATATGTCAATTCCCCTAAAAGCCTCCTCTCAAATCGTTACAAGTTGAACACGCGCGAGCGAACAAAAACTCTCTCTCTCTCCATTAGGTATAAAAGCAACAATGCCGCTCAGATCCTCAATGTCAGTCTCTTGTTGTTGGTGGTTGGCAAAAAGAGCATCGTTTCCGCCGCTTCGAGGATATCTTCTCTCCGTGTTTCCGTCTTCTCATTCCACCCGTTCCCGGGAAAATTCCGAATTGGATGCATCCTCGTCCTCGTATTCATCATGGGCGGGAGAAGAAGAAGATCATCTTCCTCCGGATAAAATCCATCTCAACGACTTACAATTCCACGCCTACCACGGCGTCCTTCCGAGCGAGAAATCGCTCGGGCAGAAGTTCTTAATCAACGTCGAGATGAAGAAGAAGAGGAGGAATACTTTATCCGCTTTCGATACTGAAACACCAACACCATCAGAAGCAACGGAAGAGGTATTAAAAGCGCACGACCGAATCGAACACACGGTGGATTACGCCAAAGCGTTCACCCTCATCAAATCTATCGTCGTTTCCGGCCCGCAAAGAGATTTAATCGAAACCGTCGGGGAGGACATTGCATGGCAGATTTTACGCCAGTTCGCTTCGGTGGACGAGGTGAAAGTGAGCGTCGAGAAGCCGCACGTAGCGATAGACGGAGATTTGAGATCGCTCGGGATCTCGCTCGTCCGGAGGAGGAGAAAACCTTAGATAGTTAATAGAAAAGAGTTCCATTTCCTCTTCCCATTGAGTAGTCATACTTTTGTAGTCGCGTGTATGTGTGATCGTTTTGTACTCTCGTAGCGCTCGCGTATTTTTAAACCACTCGTTTGTCCTTTGCATCTCTGTTGAGTTGTTCTTTCCTCACATATATTTAAACCGAGAACACGCGAATACGACAACAAAGAATAAAAGTACGCAACAAACAGTAACGGTGTTATTAAAACGACGATCAAACGTATTAAAGTGATTCTCTGCGTCGAATCGTTATCATCGCGCTGCTTTAATAACAAAGGTATGCTACTACACATCGCTTTGATGAAAGATTTCCTTTCCCCGCGTGTACAGCGGATTGGTGGTGTTGTGTGATTGGATGAGACGATGAAAAGTAAGCTTTTTACCTCGAAAGAAGACAAAGACGAAGACAAAGAGAGCGTTTTAAGCGACGAGATGAAAACGAGAAGTACTCAGAGTGGTAACAGTGATAAAAGTGGTCGTTTGCCGAAAGAAATCGATTGGGAACATTTGGATAAATCGAAATTCTTCCTCAACGGGATAGGCGCCTTCTCTTTGGCGACGCTGGCGTTGTACCCACTCTCGGTGGTGAAAACGAGACAAATGCTGGAAGGGACGAAAATTCAAACGCCGTTTAAAGACGTGGTGAAGAACGTGATAAAAGACCGAGGATTTAAAGGTTTATACGCGGGATTTGGGACGGTCGTGTTCGGGGCGATACCTTTGCGGATGGTGTATTTATCGACGTTGGAATATACGAAAGGGAACGCGCGAACGCTGTGCGAGAAGTACGAGGTGGAGGAGATGTATTACGGGATCGCGGACGCGGCTGGTGGAGCGACGGCATCGTTCGTGAGTCAGACGTTAGGAACACCGATAGATATTATCAGTCAGAGGCAACAAGTGAGTGGGCTGAGACACGCGAATTTTACCAAGGACGGGACGTTGAGCCCTTCGTCGTCGGCGGCGAGGAGTAGCGGGAGTAGCGTCGAGGCGAGTAATACGGTATTTCGCGGGTATAGGAATGGGTTTCACGCGTTCAAGGAAATATTGAGAAACGAAGGCGCGAGAGGTTTGTATCGCGGGTACGTGGCCTCCGTCGCTACGTTGGTCCCATCCAGCGCCATTTGGTGGGGATTTTACGGGACGTACTCGAGGGTGTTTTGGAACCAGTACACGAAAATGTACGGTGGCGACGATGAGAAATTGAAAGACAACAACAACAATAGCATCAGTGATGGCGAAGAATTCAATATCGACGATATCGACGATAACATCGCGTTAGGTGTTACCGCGTTGAGTGGGCTGTGCGCTGGGATGAGTTCGGGATTCATCACGACGCCTTTGGATGCGGTGAAAACGCGGTTTCAAGTTTTATCCGGGCAACAGCAAAACATTAACACTAGCAAAAATACTAGCGACGGCGGCGGCGGAAATAATAATAGTCACACTAGCAGCAATTATAAAAGGATGACAATCGCCTCGGTGGCGAAGGACTTGTATCGAAAACACGGCATTCGAGGGTATTTCCGTGGCGTTTTGCCTCGAATGGCGAGCGTTTCGTTGTGGGGTACGACCATGGTTTCCTTATTCGAAGCTTTGAAACGCTCGGCGGCGGCGGAATCGGCGGCGTTAGCCGCAGCCGCGCGCGAAGAGGACGACGACGATGAATGAGTTTTGTAGTTTATGTGCAACTAGATAAGAGTATATGTGTGACAGACTGAAGTATTTTTACGCGCCAATCGATTGTCGCAGATTGGCAATCATATCTTTCATCGCCTCAATCTTCTCCTCTAACATCGCCGACTCGTTCGCCTTATCCGCCAATTTCCTAAACGACTCCGTCATGATATCCAATAACTTCTCCTTTGCCGCTCGATTCCTCTCCTCCGTCGCTTTCCTCACCATATCTAAATGTTCCAGCGTTTGCGCGTTGTGTGCGTCCATGCGATGGATCAACCTCGTGACCGTTTCGAACGCGTTTTCAATCTCGCTTTTCAATCTGGGATCCATGTTCGGTTTTAACTGTATATCGATCGCGTTGTCCTTTGTTTGCTCTGCATTCGCCGCCAACGTCGTCATTCCTCCTTCGTCTTCTTTCCTCGGCGTCTTCTTTTCCTCTCCTCCTCTTTGTTGTTGTTGTTCTTCTTCTTCTTCTTCTCCGTCTGCGCCTTTCGCTTTACCCCGAGGGGAGGACTCGCTTTCACTCACCGTTTCTTTGCCCTCTTCCTCTTCTTCATCGTCCTCGTCTTTGCCTTGCTTTTTTCTTTTCCTTCCCCGACGCGTGTTCTTCACCGTCGTCGTCTGTTGCCTCGTCGCCGGGCGAATCTTCTTCGCGATCGCCGGGAACTTTGGAACAACCATGATTTTGTGTCGTATTTTTTACCCGCAACGATGGATTGTAAAATACGGACGAAACTACGAAACATTTAGATGATGAACTTCTTCGGCTATACGTCGCCTGTGCAGTGATGCTGATCATAGATTGAGCGAAAGTTGAACGCTCGCTCTTTACACTGTTACTTTTATTTACTGTGATGACATCGAGCCGCGCTATTGGTTTTACTACTATTATTACTACTACTATTACTACTCCGAAAGCTGACTTACGTACTCTTCATCATCTTTCGCCGACCCATTCTCCGGTTGAAATTTCCCCGTCTCGATTTTTATCGAACACCTCGAAGACTAAATCGACGGATTCGGCGTCTGCGGCGCCGTCGCCGACGGATTGGATTTCTTTCCGCACGCGTTCTCGATTTGTCGTCGTGGGTTGTTCTTGAGAATCGCTTTTTCTGACGACGACGGTATTAATATCGTCGCGTAAAACGTCGTCCAAGTTGTCCAAGTTGACGAGGACGTATCGCAACGCTCTCAACTCTCGCACGTGTTTTTCGTGTTTGCCTCCGCCGAAGAGCGACGGGATGAACGTGGATTTGCTCTGACGAGTAAAAGCGCCCCAAAGACCGACACCGATGGCACCCATAGCGAAGGAGATGACAGAAAAAGCGCCGGTGAGACCAACCGCGCTTTCTTCCAAACCGTGAGGAACGTTCATCCCCATAGCGGCTGCGGGTAAACTCGCCGCCGCGCAGCTCATGCCTAAAATCGTCGCGCGAAGGTTTAAGCGAACAACTCTATTTCGGTCGACATCCAGTTGTAATTCCCACACCTCTCGCGTCGCGCGCAAAGCGTTTTTTAGCTCCAACACGCGACCACCCATCGCTCGAGATCTCCCCGCGTGCGACGTTAGCAGCTGCAACACGTTGTTCGTATTCTCGTCGTCGGGTGTCGACGACGAAGCGATTTCCACCTCGTCCGTAGCTCCTCCTCCTCCTCTTTGTTGTTGTTCTAAATCAAACGAAAACTCCTTCCTCAACGCCTCGTCCAACATTTGATGATGCTCCCTGATGTCCGTATCGATCTCATCCAACGCTTGCTTCAACGGCAACAACCTCTGAAACTGCCCCACTGATAACTCAAAATCCGCGCGTTCGCCGTTATTCTCGCTACTGTTCTTCAGCGGTTTCGTCACCGCGTCGACGAGCAAACCTAACCTTCGCAGCTTCAGCTCCAACTGCGTCGACGCTTCATCCAAACACGCTTCCGCGGCGAGTTGCGGGAACGAATAATAATACGAACGCTGCTGATTCTGCTGCTGTTGTTGTTGCTCTTCCTGTAAAATCGTCTTCATCAGCGAGGACACTTTCTGCGCGACCGCTCTTGAGCTCGCCGAATCCTTCTCGAACAAGTGTAAGCAGTCCTCCCCTATAACCGCGCTAAACCTGTTCGTCCTCAAAATCGAAAACTTTTCTCTCTGTACCATGGTCGCGGAAACGCCGGTGAACTTATCCGCCACGTGTTCTAATAAAGACACGTCTCGCGCGTGAATGTGGTCTAAGATGAGTTTTTGGCTGTGATTGCGTTCGAGGGAGGTAAACATCTTCCCGCGTTTATCAACAATCAGAGAGGATAACGGTGGTGATTTCCCTAAATTTGCGCTAATGTTGTTCGAGGTGTTCGAGGAGGAAAAGGAGGAGGTTTGCGTAAAACTCCACATCCTCGCTCGTAAATCAGTAGCAGCACACGAAGACCAGCATTTTCGGCGGCCCAACCGCGACTTCGAAGTCATCATCATCATCATTGCACGTGTCAAAACTCTTCAAAAGGAGTGATTTGTGGGGGGAAATTCCCCTAAAAATGGTGTTGCAAAGTGTTGCAAACGTACGTATCGGCAACAGCAGCAGCAACAACAACAACAACAACAACGGTGTTCGAATATCGTCTCAAAAACACTGCAAGTGCGACTGCCGCTGCTGCTACTTTTCCCAGCGGTATTGGCGGAGGAGGGAGAAGAAGAAGTCGAGAGGAGGACACGATGGAGGTGTAACGGTATTTTCTCAATTTCAACACGATGGAACAACGGAATCATCATCATCACCAACGACCATCCGATGGGAGTTGTGCTCTCGCCGAATTTTGATTGGTTTAGAGCACATTCTGCACATGGACCGAGCGCGAATGCCAGTCGACGCGCAAAAAGTCGTCAAGAAGTGTTTGCGCAAGAATTTGTCTCCAAACTTGGCAGCCTTTGGGGTGGGGAAAGAAACATGGGAGGAAACGGCGTTGCGGAACGAAGAGAGGAAGGTAATCGCGGAGACGATTTTGAGGATGGAAGTGAAAAAGAGAGAATTGATGTGGCATTTAGAAGAGATCGCTGGGAATGATGAACATAAGGAAAAGTACTTGGAGCGCGAGATGTGGGATCGGTTGGCGAAGTCTCGGAAGAATCAGAGCGTGGTCGCCGCGGAGGAGGCGTTTACGGTTGAAGAAACGGCGGTGGCGCTGCTTACGTTACACGAAGCGCAAATTAAACGGGGTAACATCATTGCGGCGCTGAATAGAATCGTACCACGGGGTAGCAAGGTTCTAAACGAGGACGCGGTGAGAGCAGATTATCCTAAATTGGACGTTCCTGGAATTAAAACGGTAGACGTTTTAGCCAAGCGGCTCTCCGTACAGGATTGGGCGGCGCAGAAGCTCGTGTCGCAATACGGGGTGGACTTTGCGGAAGAATTACTCAAACATTTAAATAGAAAAGGTCCGATATCGCTTCGGGTAAATTTATTCGCGAACGACGGCGATGAGTTTCGCGAGGTGACGAACATCGTCGAACGAGATGAAGTCGTCGCATCGTTTAAGAGAGTGCCGTTTGAAAGCGAAGAGGATTCCGCGTTGGCGTTTACCGTGAACGATGCGTATCGAATATCGCCGGAAAGAGACCCACAATGGCTTCAAGGACGGTACGAGATCCAAGATCTTGGCTCGCAGTTCATCGCGAGCTGTTGTCGCGCGAGTAAAAACGACCGAATTCTCGACTTTTGTTGCGGAAACGGAGGTAAAACGCTTGCGCTCGCGGCAAAAGGTGCGTCTGTGACTGCGCACGACGTCGACCAAAGACGAATAAAGCATCTGGAAGCGAACGCGAAACGTGCGAAAGTTTCGCACTTGATAACGACGGCCTTGGACGCGAATGAATTGAAAAGAAATGGATGTTATTACGATTCGGTTTTAGTCGACGCGCCGTGCTCGAGCGCGGGCGCTTGGCGACGCACTCCGTCGAGTCGCTGGTTGGCAAAAGAGGAAGACGTCGTTATCTTTTCAAAGCTTCAACTGGAAATTTTATTCGAAGCGGCAAGTATTCAGCTCGAGAGCAGAAACATTTCGACGACGAGAAAGACGACGACGATGGTTTACGCCACGTGTTCGATTTTCCAAGAAGAAAACCAAGACGTCGCGAGAGCGTTTGAAACTTCCGATATTTTCAAAGAAATGGGATACGAGCCGTGGCCTTTTGAAAAAGAGGAAGAAGAAGAGCAAATTTCACACGGCTGTAGTGCTTTCTCTCACGAGATGCAGCTGTTTCCGAACGTTCACGAAACCGATGGATTTTACATCTGTCGCTGGAAAACAAAATAAAGCACGAAAGAAATAGGGGCAATACGGGCTCTCCTATGATAATAGCAGTACTAGGTAGATATACTAGCTTTTCTAATGGTTGATTTTATATACATTCTATTTGACCTTTAGCTTTACTGATGGTACAAATGTTTTTCAGCTGCGCGTAGTTTTTTCTTTACTGGCAAAACTTCGCCCCAACGTGTGTTCGCATCAACCCTCTCTTTAACGCGTCGAAGTGTAACTTGGCCCAGTTCGCTTTTCCGCCATCTTTCTTCATGTCCACCAAAAACTGATTCGCAACATTCTCTGGCACAATCCTCAACGCTTTCCCGGTGCTCATCGCTAAAATCTGCACTTCCGCCGCTCGCTCCAAATAATACAAATCATCGAACGCCTCCGCGACGGAATCTCCGCAAATAATCACCCCGTGATTCGCGTGCATCAACACCCTTTTCCCATTCATAACCTTCACCAGCCTATCGCCTTCTTCTCGGTCCAAAACTAACCCGTTAAACGTTGGATCATACGCGATGTCCCCGGCGAACCGCAACGAGTTTTGATGGCACATGTGCAACGTAAAATCTTCCGTGCAACACAACGCGGTCACGTTCGGCGTGTGCGTGTGTAAAACACACACCACCCCAGTCGCGTGAATCGCCGCGTGTATAAAAAACGCCGTCGCATCGATTTCCCCTTCCCCTTCCAAAACGTTCCCGCTCTCGTCCAACATCAACAAGTTCGAAGCGGTCACTTCGTCCCAAAGCAATCCGTACGGGACGCACAAAAACCGATCCGAAGTCCCTGGAACCATCACCGTCAGGTGGTTACAAATCCCTTCGTTCAAATCCATCTGGTTGCACAAGTGGTACGCCGCGGCTAAATCGCACCTCGCTTGCCACGCGATCGGGTCGTACCCGGCAGGTTTCCCGAAACCTGTCGTTTGCGAAAGCAAAACTCTTCCTTCATTCGCTTCCCCGTTGCCTCCTATTTTCGGGTACGAGGTTGTCATCCGTGCACGTATATATATATATATATATATATTAAAACGTATCAAATCTCTTTCTTTCTCACAGCTCTCGTCCACACAAATCGCTGTTATATCCCGCGCGTTCAGAGTTTGTGCGCGTGTTTATGAAACAGAATCTCTTCTCTTTAAAATGGATAAAATGGAACATTTGAAGCGATTTTCAGCCACGAATTTTTACTCACAAAACCAACCGTCACGTGTACGTGTGTATTCAATGGACGACGATGACGAGAACGAGAACGAACGAAACGCGACGAGCGAGAGCACGATTCAAAATCGACGCGCACGACGGCAACGACACGGTTTGGTACGTTTTCTCTTCTCGTTTTAATTCGACGCATTGATCGTTTTATCGCGCGTGATTATGTTCTCTTTTTATTCTTTGACGGCTGCCTTTTTTCCCCGCTGACGCTAACTGTTATGAATGAAATGAATTCCGAAACAGGAGCTGGAACAGATCGCAAACCTGTGCGAACAACTCGAATCGCACTTAATCGCCGACGAGGAAGGGTTCGAACTGACCAAGAAGTTAGTATCGACCATCGTCGACGATTCAAAAGCGAAGATTGAAATTGATGATGAGACGGAGGAGGATGACTTTTTACGAATCGAAGAGAAATCCGCGTGCTTGGCGAGACACAACGCGGAGAGTTTATTGCAAAGAATGTTCATGAAGATGACGAAAATAGGCGAGGACGAGATGGCAGGGAAAGTTGGAGATGCGATTTCTTCGCTGTATGAGATAAAAAGGACGAGGAGGAGAAATGGCGATGAGAAGAAGAAGAAGAAGAAAGACGCGAGGAGGAGAAGCGCTTCCACGTCGGAGGAGGAGGACGACGACGACGACGAGAGAACGATTGAATTGAAAGCGGTGGCGTGCAGTCAAATTGGTGCAGACGCAACGCAGAGGAATCCAGAGGTGCAAACGTTTCGAATGCGGAAGAATAAAGAGGTGGAAGTTTGCGTGCACGAATCGAGTTGGTCGGACGCCGGGTTGGCTTTCAGAATTTGGGGCACCGCGAGAGTCGCTTTCCGGGTGGTGGATTTCGCGAGTGAGTATTTTATAGAGAAAGAAAAGACGTGTTTAGAGTTAGGAAGTGGATGTGGGTTAATTGGCGCGGCGATAGCGAGTTTAGACGGTGGTCGCTGTACGGTCACGGAAGGTGCTCCGGGCGCTTTGGCGGCGTTGAGTAAGACCGCCCTCGGCGTAAACGAAGCGAGGAAGAAGGAGTCGATGAAGGTTGCCTTTTTAGATTGGAGAGACGATTTAGCCGCGCTCGAAGAAGAAAAGAACGGCACCGTCGAGTGCATCGTTACTATTGCAAACGCGCAATCGACGAAGTCTCCGACTCCTTCTTTCTCTTCTTCCTCCACCTGCAACTTTGTGCACGCGAACAAGGCGACGTTCGAGAACGCGCACGTCAACATGCGCTTAGAAGACGACGCCCGATTCGATTGCCTCGTCGGCTCGGATTTAATGTACGACCGTCAACACTGCACCGCATTAGCCGCATCCGTCGCCCGGCGCTTGCGTCGAAACGGTGAAGCCATAATCTTCCTCGCCGTGCGAAGCGAAGAGTTATTAATCGCCTTTGGTAAAAAATGTGCAAAACGAGGCCTCTCCGTCGGCGTCTACGCGCCGACGAAACCGCACGAAGATTTAGAAGACTTTTCGGAAACTACCGGAGGCCACGCGAACAGACCGTTACCGGAATCGTGCAACGAGTATTGGGACCTCGTCGCAGAGAAGTTCTCGACGTGTTTGCTTTCCAAAGACTACGCGTCGTTCGCGCCTCTTTCATCCGACGACGAAACATCCAACGCGAGTATCAGGAGTGCTCTCGAAGGCCGATTCGCCATGGTGCGCGTCGTCGTCCTCGTCGAGAAAGAAGAAGATAAAGTACAAAAACAACACCAGGAAGTAGACTCAGAAGAAAACGATGATGAATCGTTGAAAGGCGTCTCGGTCGGCGACGTCAAATCTATGCGCGTAAAGTTATAATTTTCGATTTGAATCTGACAAATATCTTCATACATTTTATCAAGGAAATTGCATCACTACACTCTCTTTACTCTTTGCTCTTTGCTCTTTGCTCTTTGCTCTCTCTCTCACGAAACACAAACGAGACGGAACAAAGCAAAGGAAAAACTCTTAAAGAGAGAAAACTGTTTCGAGATCGTTATCGTTCGAATATATTTATCGATATATATTTTAGTAAAGAGTCAGTCGTTTTTGTTCCAGAGAGGATCGTCCAAAGCGCTCTGCTGATTCTGATGCGTAAAACGTTCGCTCAAAGTTTCCTCGTCCTCGCTCTCGCTTTACGTTTTTGTGTCGCGCACGACGAAGAGCTGGACGTGTCCAACGAGATTTCCGAAAACACGCGGAACGTAGTCTTTGGCATCAAGTGCGGATGTTGCAAAGCGGTGACCGCGGAAATTGGCGTTCAGTTTAAGGAGATTTTACTCGAAACGACACAAAAGACGAGAGGAGGAGAAGAAGAAGAAGAAGAAGAATCGAAGATGGTTTTCAGATCGAAATACGTCGGACAGTTCAACGAGAAGTTACAAATCGCGTTGGATCGAATGTGTCGACCACCGCCGACGGCGACGAGTTCGAAGAGGGCGATTGAGAAATCCGCGTCCGCGGCGAAACGGTGGCGATATTCTCAATCCGGAGCGAAGGCGATTCAGAACTCGATGTTACACATAAACACGTTAGGACAGAACGCGACCGACGATGATTTGAAAGAAATCGAAAGAGTCATGTTAGGCATTCAACTTTTCACGAACGATGTGAATAAGCAATACGTGAACCCAGATCCGAAAGTCGCGGAGAACAGCGGAGGGACGAATTTAATGGCGGATTCCTACGTCACCGGAGAGCTCTTGGACGCGTGCAATCGAATCGCGGAGAGTTTAGAACTCGAAGACCAACTCGACGAGGCGAAAAAGAACGGCGAGTTTGGAATCAACGAACAGCACAAAACGTGTTTAGATTTGGATTATTGCAAAGTTCGCCAAGGCGGCGCTAAGAAGAAAGACACGCGAACGCGATCGCAAAAAGACAAAGACGAAGCGTACGAGAGAATGAAAAAGCTCTTCGTGTCGAAAGAAGACATGGAGGAGTTCGAGAAAAACAACCCGCAAATGAAGGACGAAGACTCCGTGGACCCGTTGGAGGAGACGTTAGACTCGCCGTCGCCGAAGAAGAGGAAGGAAAAGAACGACGATGAAACGAAGGCGGCAACGAAAAGCGACTTTACCGCCGAAAGCGCGGACGAAAGCCTCTTCGCCTCGGTCAAGAGAAAGTTCGACGAATATCTCCGCCGATATTATAAAGTCGGTCGAAATCGTTTATCGCAAAAATTACGAAGACACAGCGACGCAGCGAAAAAGACGACGAGCGAGAACATCGAAAAAGGAGAGTTGTGATGCCATGAATATTACTCTACTCTTTGTAAAAACAATACACTAATTCTCTACTGACTTTGAATGAAGTGTTGTGAAATACATCCAAAATCTCCCGCCAAATTTTGTTAGAAAATCGAGTTTTTCGCGAGAGACAAAAAAAGACTAGGAAAATTGGCCGCACAATCTCCTCGTTAGTAAACGTGCATCTAAAAGTAAATTCGTTCGCCAAAAGCGCGAAAGCCTCTCTGCGAATTTGACGGCATCATCATCACAACAACAACGCGCATTTGACACCACCGTTTGTTTGCATCACCGAGTTGTAAAAGGAAGATTCTCTCCAAAACAAATACACGTTACAAAAGTAAATTAGAGTATAAG
>Ga0182095_1165592_pt1 | contig 19193 bp, 15 predicted proteins | sample 041ome_19_FD_127784 | JGI IMG/M metagenome (GOLD analysis project Ga0182095, IMG submission 127784) | Metatranscriptome of coastal salt marsh microbial communities from the Groves Creek Marsh, Georgia, USA - 041412BS metaT (Metagenome... | ecosystem: Environmental > Aquatic > Marine > Intertidal...
CTTTGCTAAAACTGGTTGAGAAAGAGTTTATCGAAATGAATTATGATAGCATCTGCGAAAGCGTCGCGCATAAAATGGGGATTGGCCGCGACAGCTCGAAAATGAACTGCCTATACAAAACATTAAAGATGAAAGGTGGCGATGTATTCGAGCGCAACGAGTACAAGAAACTTGCTGTGTATTCGGAAGAATATTTTGGTGCAATGACTCGCTTCTTATTTCTCCTGTTCAAATCTTCTACTTTTACAACGTTTCTTGAAGACATCTCTGGCATCGACAACGTGATTCCCGATCCGCATTTTCGAGGAAGCGGTCTGCATTCAACCGCTCCTCGTGGGTTTTTGAGGGTACACGCAGATTTCAATCGGTACGAAAGATACAAGCTGGACCGGCGGATAAACGTGTTTCTTTTCCTCAACTCTGAGTGGAAAGAAAAATGGGGAGGCGCACTTGAGTTGTGGCCCAGGAATATGTCCACATGCGAGCGTAAGATTCAACCGATATTCAATCGCCTAGTTATATTTCGTACGACCGATTTTTCGTACCATGGGTACACAGACCCACTGACTTCTCCCTTTCCCCGAAGAAGCATGGCAATGTATTACTACACAAACGGGCGACCTGATGAGGAAAAAATTGGTAAGGGTGATCATAGTCACAGTACGCTCTGGCAAGAGGTGCCGTGTAAAATGCAAGGTTTAGAATCGCTCGGACCGAAATGTTCGTAACAAATTCAAATTTTAAACAAACAAAGCTTTATTTCCTGGTTTTCTTCTGCGTTTTCAGTCGCTGTTATATGCAACCTAAAATCGACAATGCGGCTCAGCATACGGCGCATCGCGGTACTGATCTTTTTTTCAATAGCCTCGCTCGTTCTGTTCCGAGAATTGATCTTTAATCTATACGCCCGACCAGTGATAGCCCCAGCCTCACTGTGGAAGGAAGGATGCACGCCACAGTGCCGGAATTTCAAGAAACGAATGAGTATAGTGTCTCGACACGCGAAAAGAAAATGTATTGAGCTTTCGGTAGAAACTCACGATTGTCTTCTCTTGGGTAGTCCATCGCCTTTTGTTCGATATATCGTCGAGGCTGTGCTCGGCAGTCCGCTCGATGGTTCGTGTGTTAAACCAGACTGCAAATTTTCTATGACGTACGATGAAGAAGGGAGAGCTTGGGGTAACGACTGGCCTCCGTTTGGTTATGCCATGATGGGAAGGGCTCGTCTGCTTAATTTTTATGCGTCGATTGCTGAGGTGAACCGAAAAGAAATACCTGGTGAAATATTGGAGCTGGGTGTGTGGAGGGGAGGAGGCATGATGCTAGCGTCAGCTGCGAATATAGAAAGTGACATGAAGCGCGGCATACACTCTTTTGATGCATTTGATAATATTAAAGAATATAATGCAGCAGACGCATTTTTATCTGTAAAAGAAGAGGATGTTCGTTACTGGTTTGAGAAATTGGGAGTTATGAATGAGTATGTATACTTTCACGTCGGTCTTTTCAAAGACACAGTTCCTCGTTGGAATCCTCAACAGAAAATTGCTGTTTTGCGTATAGACGGCAATTTTTACGATTCCTACCAGGATGCCATGTATTATTTGTATGGTAGCGTGTCAGTCGGTGGGATTGTCATATTCGACGATGTGATAAACCACCCCAGCGTTGCTCGGTTCTGGAATGATTTCAAAAACGAACAAGGACTTGAGATTACACTGAATCAAATTGACGCTCAGTCTGCTTGGTTCCGCAAACCGAGCGACGTAACTTTGAACTGGAAATATTTTCGAGCACCACAAGATGCCAACAGAGAAAACGTTCGGCAGGAATGTCCTGAGCATATACGCGAAAAGACGTTTGGAAGATGTCACGCTTCATGGCACGCGCCCTGACTGGAAAGATTTTTTTTAGGTGGAAGATGACGAGGACGTTTTCGGCTGCGGGGATTTATTTAGAAGAAAAAAAGATACGGACAGACGGACAGACAGGAAACTTTCAGAACTTTCAGAACGAGGACGGGTCGGTCACCGTGCCGGAAGCGTAGAGGCCGTTCCTCGGCGGCTTGGAAGTCTTCAAACCCATCGAATAATAAAAAAAAATGCTGATGTTGTTATATTTTATGTACGTAGTAGTAAAATGCCGGTGATTCGAAAACGCATATAATCACATTCACATGCTGACAGACGGAGAAAGAAGAAGAAGAAGAAGAAGAAGAAGAAGATTTTTTTTCTTTTTTTATGCACAAGAGTCCCCAAAAAGTTTTAAAAAAGAAAAGCCCCCCCAAACATTATTTGCCGCTCGCGTGGTGGTTTCTCTCTGTCTCTCACGAACACATAAACACTAACAAGAAGAAGACGAAGAAGAGGAAGAAGAAGAACCACCATCACGCCGTGGAAGGAGGAGGAGGAGAGTTTTTTTTATTTGTTTTACTACGTGTGCACATCGATAGAAGATATAGAAGATGAAGATGACGAGGACGTTTTCATCGGCTGCGGTTGGGATTTAAAAGAAAAAAAGATACGGAGAAAGAAGAAGAAGAAGAAGAAGAAGAAGAAGAAGAGAGAGAGAGAGAATGACGTCTCACCACCACATTCGTAAAGGACCACCGCCGGGACGAATTTCTTTCGTCTCGGCTTTATTGGTCGTCGCGTTCTTCTCCGCGTGCTTTTTTACGTACTTCTGGACGATGATGACGCTCGAAGAAGAAGCTCCATCATCAACAGGCGGTGTCGGTCGAGACCTTGGCTTCGCGGATGAAGAAGACGAAGATGTGAAAATAAGTTTTGCATTTTTAATGTACGGGCAAGCGCGTACTTTGAATCGAACGCACTGCAGCGTTTACGAGAATATCGTGAAACCAATACTCGATCGAAAACACACCCGCGTACACTTTTTCATTCGCGCGGAGGCGGACGAAGACGCCTGGCAATTCGAAGCCTTCGCGGAGGAAATCGACAAAAGAAGAAGAGAAGAAGAAGAAGAAAAGAGGAGAAGAAATAACGAATACGGTAAAAGAGGTGAAGATGATCCTTCTCCTCCTCGTCTTCGATACACGCTTGAAATTGAAACGGTACCGGAACCGAGCGAAAAATGCGTCGAGACGTTCTCGAAAAAATACGAGAAGCGCGCGGATAGAATCGCGCGAGGTACGAAAGGGAGTTATCCCAGAGAGCTTTTGACGCAACTCATGTACCGCGAGGCTTCGAGCGAGCTCATGTACGCTGAAAAAACTCATTTTGATGTCGTCGTGTTACTGAGACCGGATGTTGAATACGGAGACGAAATACCCGCAGATTTTTATACGCGTTCGAGCTCTTTTTTCAAGAGCGATAGTCTTCAAACGAAGACCGTTCACGTGCCCGCCTGGTCGCCTTTCGGCGGCGTCAACGACAGGCTCATGGTTTCGAGAGTCGGCGAAGCGGCGAAACACTATTTGAGTTTATACAGCGGTCTTTGCGGAGGACAAAACAATTTCGAAGAAGGAGTGGTGCGTGAACTTCCGAACAGAAGGCGAGGACTCAACGCAGAGCGCATATACGCGTGGTGGATGAAAAAGAAGGGAGGATACTCGGTTTCGACAAAGCTTCTCGCGAATTTCGTCTTTTACCGCGCGCGGCGATACGAAAGCATCGAAGATGGGCCGGATGGAAACCTTGGCAGACAATTTTGGCTGTGGAACCCGAGTCGTTCTAAATGGAGCGACACGCTGAGAAGACATTACGCGTGCACTCCTTTGCGTTGAAGAATGCATACAGAAGAAGAAGATTTTTTTTTTTCAAAACGTGTTGTTGTTGTTGTTGTTGTTGTTGTTGATGTTGTACGCGAGCGATAAAATATAACAATCTCGTTCCAAACGAGCAACCGCGCGTCCTTCTCCTCCTCCTCCTCCTCCTCCTCATTTCTTTGTTCCTCAAAGCTACTACGCGCAAAACTTCTGTTTTATTTTTTGTCTCTCTCCTTTCGCCCGTCGCCGAAGCGCGCGCGGCGCGAACGCAACACCATATTAAAGTATTCTGAAATCAGAGGTCGGTCGTGCCCTATATGTAGTACGTATTTTTGCAATTTTCCACGTGGATTTTGCGGCCTGATAAATTCCACATCAGACTCTCTCCCTAAAATCTTTTAAAGAACAAAACACAACCTTTCTTTCTTTCTCTCGCGGTGGGGAAAAAGAAAGCTTAACTTTTGATGTTTGGGAAAGTATCTCTCTTCAAACTTGAACGCGTGTGCTCGATACACACACACATGTCGTCGTCAGCGTCAACATCAGCGGCATCGCCCGTAGCGGATGCGTTGAAGGCATCCGCCGGTGGACTCTTCGCGCTGTGCGCTTTATATCCTCTCGACTTGCTTCGCACGAAGAGAGCCGCCGAGGCTTCGACCTCTTCTTCCGATGATGGCGACGACGATGATGATGCGAAGAAGACAAAAACGTTTGGAAAAAAAAACAACAACGCGACGAGTAGCAGTGGCAAAAGTTCTTCTTCGGGAGTTTCCGGCGGCGTGTTCCGCGAATTCGCGCTCACGGTGCGCGAAAAAGGCGTCTCGGAGCTGTACAGAGGATTTTACTCGCGAGCGGTGCACTGCTTGATTTCCGACCTGATTTATTATTACTCGTACACGTACTTGACGAATAGGAAACTCGAGAGTTTGATGATGGAAATGGCAAAGAAGAAGAAGAAGAAGAAGGACGCGCCGGCGAGCGAGAAGGACGGTGGCGTGAATATTATCGATATTTCCACTTCGGTTCGATTAGGGACGATCGCGGGGATCGTGACGAACATTTTGACCATTCCAATCGATACCGTGTCGATGAACTTGCAAATTTCCAAGTCGACGAAACGGATGGGTATTTTTGAAATCACGCGTAAAATTTACGAGGAGCACGGCGTCGCGAAGTTTTGGAACGGACTTTTACCGGCGTGTATTCTCACGGTTAACCCCGCCATTAACGTAGCTTTGTTTGAAAACATAAAGGCGCGCTATCTACTGAAATATGCGAGGGAAAATCAAATGCAGTTGTCTGCGTTTGAGGCATTTGTATTGGGCACGGTATCGAAAGGCGCGGCTACGGTGATAACGTATCCGATGATTCGCCTGAAGACGCTTTTACTGAAAGCGAACGAAGAAAATAACGAGAACTTTGAGACGACGAAGAAAGTAGAAATTGATGTGCGCAAGAAGAAAGCGACATCCGTAGTGGATGTGATTAAAGTTGTGCTCGAACGCGAAGGTGTTTCAGGATTTTATCGAGGCATGTACGTGCAACTCTTGCGAAGCACGTCGGGGAGTGGATTAATGTTCATGGTACGAGAAGCACTGCGATAAAGATTGAAGCCGCTTTTATGTTCGATTAAGTTTTCACTTACTTACTTACTAGGGATCATAACATTGCAACTCGTTTATTATTAATTAATATTATTATTATTATTATGCCAGTGTGTGTTCGAACTTAATTCTTCTCGTCTGTTATAATCTTGATATCCTCGCATTTTCTTGCGTCGGATCAAACACCTGTCCGATTTCCTCCGGAGCAATCCCTTCGTACACGTTTGGATCTTCCGCCCATCTTTTCAACTCGAGCCAATGTCTATTTTCCAGCGTCCACTTGATGCACTTCGTTAACGAAGCTTCAAATCCATACGGCGGAACCCAACCCATCTTTGCCATTTTCACTCCAGACAATCCGTACCGTAAATCGTGTCCCGGTCGATCGGCGTGATGGTCAACCATTTCATAAATCAAAGGTTTTTCGCAAACCTTTGAAATGAACGTCGCGAGCTCAAGATTATCGACTTCTTTCTCACCCGTTATATTGTATTTCTCTCCAATGGAACCTTTTTGGAGCAGAAATCCTACAGCCGCGGCTATGTTTCTCGCGTGGATATAAAATCGAGTTCCCGCGCGTCGTTTGTCCGGATAACTGTGAATGTGTACCGTTTCTCCCGCCAACACTTTGCGGGTGCACTTAGGAATGAACTTCTCCGGATGTTGTCTTTCACCGAACGCATTCATGACGTTGACAATCATGAGAGGAATTTTGTACGTATTTTCATAGGAAATACATATGTTCTCGGCGGCTGACTTCGAGGCTGAATACGGATTAGTTGGTTTATGACGATCCCATTCTTCGTACATCGTCGTACCCAACGCCGGTCCGAATACTTCGTCCGTACTGAAATAAAAGAAACTTTTTAAATCGCACCCGGCTTTGATTAAATTTCTCGTGTATTCGAGAATCGAAATCGTACTTTCCACGTTATTGCGCATGAAAGGAACGGGATCTTTAATGGAATTATCGACGTGCGTTTCAGCCGCCATGTGCACGATAAATTCGATTCGATTACCGAGCTCGTATGCGACGCCTTCGGGAATGCCATTGACGAGATCTGTGGCAAACACTTGGACGCGGTCAATCACGCCGGTATCTCTCAAACGGTCGTACCCGAGAGAGGCGTAGGATAACTTGTCGATGACCACGAGATCGCAATCTGTCGTTCGAGAGAAGTGCTCGACGACGTGATGACCGATGAAACCGCAACCGCCCGTGATGATAATTTTTCGGCGAGCAACGTGCCTCGGTACCGAATTTCCATTCGTCGAATTCGTCCACTTTCGCGAAATGGCGACCGAGTTTTTGTTGCGATGATGAAAAAAATCTCGAATTGAATGCACGATGTATTCTCTTTGCTCGTCGGTTATCCACCAGCCGCACGGGATAGCGACGAGCTCTTTTTCAACCGCATCCAAGTTTGGAAGATGCGCTCTGAAAGGCGCACACACCGAGTGCGTATCGTTTCGCGCGTGAACTTGAGAAGCGACGATGCCTTTGCTTTTCATGTGCTCGATGAATTCCGGTTTATTCTCGACGAATAACGAATACACCCAATACGAAGAGTTCGCGCCGTTTGGCGGATGAATCAGTTTAATACCGTTCGTATTCTTTAACGATTCATTGTAAAACTGCGCGTTTGCTCTGTGTCTCTCCAAGTTCTGCGCCAGAAATGGAAAATTAGCCAATCCGAGGCTCGCGTTCCAGTCGTTCATGTGAAATTTGAAGCCATACTCTGCGACGTCGGATTCGAGACGGAAATCTTTTTTCTGATAGTTTCTCTTTTCCCTGTCGATGCCGTACCAACGCAAAAGCTTCGCTCTTTCGTAAAGTTCTTCGTTCGGGAGACAGAGCACTCCACCATCTGAAGTCGTCAAGTGCTTGATCGCTTGCAACGAAAACGTCGCGATGTTGCCTCTTTGTAAAGCGCCAATCTTCACGCCGCGATACTCGGCGCCCATGGCGTGCGCGGCGTCCTCGATCACCATCGGACGAAATCCAAACGCGCGTTCGGCGTAGTCTTGCACCTCTTTGATCCCATCCAAATCCGCCGGCGTCCCACCCCAGTGCACAAAAACGATAACTTTCGTGTTCTTCGTAATTTTCTTCCGCAAATCTCTCACGTCCATGTTCCCCGTCCTCGGGTCCACGTCCACCCACTTTATCTTAAATCCGTTGGCTAAGATTGGAAAATTCGTCGCCGTGCACGTCAACGCCGTGCTCAAAATCTCGTCCCCTTCCTTCAAACCCGGCCATTTATTCGCACTCGAAGGTTTCTTCAGCAAGTGCAGCGCGAGATGGTGCGCCGAAGTCGCCGAATTTAACGCCAACGTGTACGGGTTTTCCAAATAACGTTCCAGCTTCTTTTCAAACTCTTCCACCCTGGGGCCTTGCGTGATGTACCCGGAGTGCAACGTTTTCCCGGTGACGTCCGACGCGTTCGGCGAGACGAAGACTCGAAAAAGTGGAATCTCTTCCATCGTATCTGATGATGATGTGCGCGCGATGAAGAGAACAAGAAGCTTTTCTTCTTTTCTCTCTCTCTCTTCACAGAAGAAGAAGAAGAAGATAAACCGCGCTCGATGGATGAGTTTTTTGTGGTGTTCTTGGGAAATTTTTGTCGTCGACTCTTTTTTTATTTTTTGGAAAAAATGGACCAATGCGAGAATATGTGGCTTTCGATCGCTCTTTGGAACGACGCATCCAGGCAGGCGGCTGCAAAAAGAAGAAGATCGCTCTGTGTTGCAGAAATAAGCAAACAGGATAAGAAAGTTATATACTCCTCTGTGTTTTTTGAAAAAGAGAGATGCTTTCCTTTCAAGCGAGAGAGAAGTATAAATACACATGTAGTATGTAAAAAAGCGGTTTCGCGTCGCGAAGGCGAGGGGCGAAACTCGTTTTGTTTTAAATGTGCTATCGTTTTAAACTACACGCGCTGTGCTACTTTATGTGCTACTTTATATGCTTTGCTCTAGTTTTTTTTTACGCCTTGATGTTGCGACGAGAACGACGCTCACCGGTTCGCGTCGTCGTCGTCGTCGTCGTCTTCGGCGGAGGAGAATTCCTCAAACTCCTCCTCTTCTTCGGCTTCTTGCTCTTTGCGCTCTTTTTCAAACTCTTGCTTGGATTTGATTTCTACGTCGATGAAATCGGTCGGGTCGGTGAAACCGTCCGTTTCGCTTTCGAAACCGAGCATATCGCTGACTTTTTGGCCTAAAGCGATGACTTCGGTTTGTTTCGCGCAGACGACGGAGGAGGCGCGCGCGTCGCCGGATTCTGCGGCTTTTTCGGCGCGCAAAGCGCCTTCGAGACGAGCGTTCGACGACGAAGATGACGCATCGGAGATGTCGTTTTGCGTTGCAGCGCTTGCCGGCGTCAACGCCGCCACCGCCGCGTTCGACCACGGGACGCTCGTGATGGTTCGTTTTATGACGTCCTCTTTCGTCACGCCCGAACCAGCTTGATCGCCGCCTTTCTTCAACACGGAATCGCACAAAGTTTTCCTGAAATCCTGCGACGCTCTCGCAATACCTCTCTTAAATCCCAAAGGCCACTTGTCGGGAGACCGTCGTCGCCATTCGGTTGCTTTTTTGTACAACTTTTCTGAACTGGAAATTTTTCTCAACTCCTTCGCCAAGTGCGCGCTCGAATCAAACTTCTTCACGTCGACGATGCAGTCTCCTTCCGGACACGGGAGGTATTCGTACACGCTCGCGGTGCCGAAATAAACCGGAATAGATCCTCTCGCTAACGCCATCCATAGATCCGCGTGAATTGCACCCGGGCAATCCGCGTCCTCGCCGACGTAATAAAACAAGTAATCGGACAAGGCCAACTGCGTCTTGGTGAAGAAATCGATGCCGCCAGATCCCATGACTTTATGTTCCGGCAAACCCAACGGTTCGTTTGAGTTTCTCCGACACTCACCGATGGAGAAAACCGGGAAGTGATTGGAAACTTCTTTCAAAACTTTCATTTTCGGCGCGTTGTCTGGGCAGTTCTTTCCGAGCCAAGCGATGCCTGGGATGCGCGATTGCTTCGAGCGCATGAACGCTTCGTAAGACGCCATCAAACCTTTGGTCGATATCATTTGCGGAAGCCAAACCGATGAGGCTTTCTCGTTCCCGTGCGCGATGTAATCCACCTGAGAGAGTAGTCCTTCGTTCAATAAATCCTTCCCAAACGCGCCGGGAGTTTCCAACGAGGCGTACACGTAAACTTGATCAGGATTTTGCTTCGGCGGAAGTCGCCATAACGCCGCTTGTTGTTGTTGTTGTTGTTGTTGTTGCTGTTGTTGTTGTTGTTGTTGTTGTTGTTCTTTCTTGCTGCTGGTGTTTTTCTTACTCTTCTTATCGCCGATGTCGAGCAACATTCTTCGGTTCGATTTGGTCTCCCAAAACGCCGTTTGATCTTCGTAAATAGCCTCTTCGGTGATCTCGATCGGGTCTTGCACCGTTCGATTTTCACTGTTCGGAGAGCTATCTACCATGATATCTTGACTGACGTCTGGCCCGAGGATATCGTTATCGAAAAACCCAAGTTTCGCCATGAGTACTGCGCCAAACGACGCGCCTTCTTGAGGAGAAGAAGGAGGATTTTCTTTGCCGACGTACGCTCCTTTCCATAAAACCGATCCCGATTGAAACACTCTGACGTCCGCGTTGGCGCATTCTGGACCGGAATCGTACACCACGTTCGTGAAACACTCCCCGGCGCTATTCTTGCCCTCTGGTTTAGTTTGAATCAACGCGTCCATCCACGCGCCCGCGCCTAATCGCACGTCCCAGTTTTCCATATCGTCTAAACACAAGGAAAATTTATGTTTCGAATTCAGCACCGTGCTATCTCGCGGCTGCTCGTCCGCCGCGCCGCCCTCCATCAACGCCGCGAACGTCGCGCTCGAATGTTTCCACTTACTACTACTACTACTACTACTACTACTACTACTCTTATCCTTATCGCTGCTACTCTCGTCGTTATCGTCGTTCTCACCCCAACCTCTATACAGCGCTTCTTTATCCGCCCTGAGCGCCTCCACGAGCTTATCCAACTCGATTTCGCCGTCCTTCGCCAACCACTTCTCGAACGGCTTCATTTCCTCCTTGGTTAAAATCGCCCGCGCGAACGATTTCCCGTTGCTGTACTTTGTTTCTCTCGCGTCTTTCTCTTCTTCTTCTCTGTCGTCGTCTCTCTTATTTTTCTTCTTCTCTTCTTTTCTCCCGCGTTCTTCGTCGTCGTCGTCGTCGTCGTCGTTGCTCCTCTTCTTCTCCTCCTCCTCTTCCTCTTCCTCCTTCAAAAACACGCTCAGAGGGACCAAATCGTTCGTACTTTTCATCATCTTTTCTTCCAAGATGAAGTCGCTGTTCATCGCCTTCACCAGCGCGTTTTCTCGCGCGCGAACGTAGTGACTGCGACTGACGAAGCCGAAGCACATGAACGCGAAAAACGCGGAGAAGAGCACGAGCGTTAACACGGCGCCGTGCGCGAACACGTCGTGGAAAGATGACGAAGACGAAGAAGACGTTGAAGCCGCCGAGGAGGAGGATTCCGCTGCTCTCGCGTCGTCGTCGTCGTCGTTCTTATTCTTCGTCTTCTCACTAAACTTTTCTCTGTACTCGCGAGAGACGCGAAGCTTCTTTCTGAAACTCTCCTTGGCGTCTTTCTCCTCGCGGATGTTCGTCAAAGCGCGCGTTGGTGTCGTCGTCGTCGGCAGGAGAGGATCTCTCTCCTCCGCCATTTTCTCGCTCTTTCTCTCTCTGGTATATGCGTACGAACTACTACTCCGTGATATGTGCTTATGCGTGCGTGTCGGTGTGCGTACGTGTGTGCGCGCAACGCGTAAAGTGTCGGTGTGCGTGTGTCTGCGTGCGACGAAGAGCGCGCGCGCGCTTCTTTTTATGGCGCGATGGTGTTGGGGAAAAGCGTCGGTTCCGCGGCTCAAAAGTGGTGTTGAAACCCTAAAATAAAAGGTGTGCGAGCGAGGGAGCGCGAGCGCGCGGCGTGTACGATGTTTTTATCATCACATAGTTTGCCGGTCTTCTCTTTTCGTGCAAGTGGTGTAGTATACAGGTTTTATGCGTATTGGTTATGACTCTTCTCTCGGGTCTCTCTCTCTCGGGTCTCTCTCTCTCTCTTTTCCTCTTTCGCGAGCGCGCGCGTGCGTTTCGCTTTCTTCTAATATTTTTGTTTGTTTGTACACGCTTTTGTTCTTCTTCTTCTTCTTCTTCTTCTTCTTCTCTTGACGACTTCACCGCGACGACGACGACCACCACCACCACCGCGAATTTATTTTTGCATTCTCGTCGTCTTCATCGTTTGCCATGCACTTTTTCTTCGTAAACTCGGGTGCGTTTTGTCTCGCGCTGACCTCTTTCGCGAGCTTCCAAAACACGCCTTCCCGCCGCGGCGGTTGTTCTTCTCCGCTCGCGCCGGCGTCGTCGAACCAGGCGTCCACGGCAAACACCTGAGGAAACCGACAGTTCAAGTCTTTGCTCATTAAATGTACGAAATCTTCAAACACGAAGCGATCGGCGTATTTTAACGTCAAATCGATGATGGTTTTCGGGTGGTGATTTTTAATCGGCGGCCAGACGGAATTTTCAACCGTTTTCGCTTTCGCCGTGAGCGTCCACGAGAGCTTCGTCAAAGGCGCCGCGCTCGTCGTCTCTTCTTCGGTCGTTTGATTGTTAAACGCGCGAACGATGTCAAAGTTGTACTCTTTCATCGTCGCGATGTCGTCGGTGTTCGCCCATCCGTTCTCTAACACCCCCCAGGGCCAAAGAAAAGGCGAGTGTTTTTCCGTCGTGTTGAACATGTTAAAATTCTCGAACGAGATTAAAACTCTCTGGTTCTTCTTCACCGACTCTTCCAACGGTCTCGTCCAAAAGTTTTCTTCTTCTTCTTCCTCTCCGTAATACGGCACGACAAACTCGCCCAACGCGCCTAAAACTTCGCTCGCCAACTGCTCCACCGCGTCTTCGTCCGGGTCGCCGTAAAAATGAGACATCTCCACGATCACCACCTCCGTCTTAAACGTCCTCAAAAAGCTCGCGATGTCCTCCAACGCGACCGAAACGTCCACGCCGACGAGCGCGTGGTGAATTCTCCACGACGACGACGACGATTCCCACCCGCATCTCAAATCTAAATATCTCGCGCCCGTTCTCAACTGTTCGAATATCGTCTGTCTCTGCGTCTTCGCCCACCTCGCGACGAGTTCATCGATGGGAATCCCCACCATTTTCGCGTACTTGGACGCCGACGCGACCCATTCCGGTAAAGCGTTATCCCCCGGTTGAAATGTAGACGTTAAAAAGTACGCGCCGCTATCGTGCGTCCCGGGAAAGACGAGCGTTTTGGGAGGAAATTTCGCGTACGATTCCGCGTCGGATTGCCAATTCGTGCTCCCATATTTCAACGAACGAAGCGGTGGCGTCGTGTTCTCATCAGAAATGACATCATAATCGACGACGACGACTCTTCTTTCTCCCGATACCGTTGCTCTGGACGAATCCGCGTGGGTGAGTGGAAACGTCGAGAAGAAGAAAGCGAGGAGGAAGAAAAGGAACATCTTCTTCTTCTTCTTCGTTTGCGCCATTTTTTTTCCCGGGAAAAGGTGCACGTTTTCTCTCTCTTTTGCGTTTTTTCTTTCACACAAACACGCTTGACGCGACGCGTAAAGGAAGAAGAAGAAGACAGTAGAAGAAGAGGAACAAGACAGTCTCACTAATAATGAAGATTCCAACCTACGAGCAAAACCCGGGCGCGAAAGCGTACTCCGGTTTCGGCCGCCATCTGTTGCAAAAGATGGGTTGGGAAAAAGGCCAAGCGTTGGGAGTGAACCCGGAAAAAGGTCTGAAAGAAGCCATCGAGGTGGAGAAGAAAGAGGCGAGGGAAGGCGTCGGGAAGAAAAAGGAGCGATACAACTGGGAGGAGAAGTGGTGGGAGGGCCACTTTAAGTCCGCGGCGGAGAAATTCGCGCTGGCAGTTAAAGGAGGCGACGGAGGCGACGACGGCGGCGACTCGGACGAGAAAGAGAAGAAGAAGAAGAAGAAAGAGAGGAAGAAAGAGAAGAAGAAAAAGAAAAAGAAAAAGAAAGGCGACGCTTTGTCGTCGTCGTCGTCGTCGTCGTCGTCATCTTCTTCTTCTTCTTCAAAGGACGACGAAAGCGAGAGCAGCGATGACGAGTTCGAAAGGAACATTCGCGAAATAACCGCCGACGCCGCCGACGCCGCGGCTTCTTCGGAGAAAGGCAACGACGGCATGAAGTACAACGGATGTCAAAAAGAACTGGCCGTGGCGAGGCAAATCGCGAGCGAGAGTTCGTTTCGAGGGAGGAAAGGTAAACTGAAACGCATCGCCAGTTTCGAAGAGGAGCAAATGAAGGCGCTGTTGAAGCGAAGCGGCGGTGGAGAAGAAGAGACGATCATGAACACGAATTTAGAGGTGAGAGAGACGAAGAAAGAAGAGAAGGAGGAAGAGACGGAGGATAAGAAGAAACGGAAAAAAGAAAAGAAGAAAGGCGAAGCGTACGAGGGGAAACCGTCGGAGACGACGGAAAAATTTTCGTGGTGGCGCAACGCGGGGTTTTTGTGGGGCGGTTTAGTCGGGAGTAAACGAGAGTTGGATCGCGACGTCGAAGATATCGAGGACGCGAAAGAGAAGAACGGCTTCACGGAGGATAAACAGGAGGACATTTTCAATCGAGCGCACCAAATGGCGATTGCCAAAGGGTCCAGACGCGGTTTAGGCGATAAAGCCAAGCTCGGAAAGGAGTTTACGGGGACCAAGAAGAGTTTCGACGACGAAGAAGACGGGAAGAAGAAGAAGAAGAAGGAGAAGAAGGAAAAGAAGGAGAAGAAGAGGAAAACGAGAGACGAGGACGAGGAAAAGAAAAAGAAGTCCAAGAAGAAATAGATAGTTGCTACCACGCACATAGAAAGATAGCTTTAATAGCCGCGCGATTAGAAGACATTGACGAGGATGGACGTTTCTAACTGTTATACTATGATTAATCGTTTTATCTAATGTTACAAGTGTTTCAATTCTAACTCCTCAAGCAATTCAAGACGTTATTCTATACGTATGTGTGTGTGTGTTGGGGGAGTATGATTCGTGCACCCGTCGCAAACGAAAAGATGGAGGAGAATGAAAGCATAGCGATTGCCACCGAGCTCTCTCGAGCCGCGCGGCGGTAAACGCTTCTCACCTTCCCCCTCTTTTTTTATAGGCCCGGGTTTTGAAAAAGATTCTTTCGAATACGTTTTCTTCGCCCGCGTCTCTTCGCGCTCGCGACGAATGCGCGCTTCACTTTCTCTCTATGTATGATTATATACCGCGTGTTGTTGTTGTTCTTATTACTTCGTTAGTTCTTCGCCCCATCCTCCTTGTACTTCTTATGCAACAACTTTCGATACTCCTCTTGGTTCGACCACAACCCAGCCGCGTGCGTATTCAGAGGCGAATCGTTATTCGGCTCCCCCAACAAACTCTGAATGGACAACAAAATCGTCCTCACGTTATACGCCGGCGACCACTGCTCCTTCAAAATATCCAAGCAAATGTTCCCAAACTGATCGACGTTCGGGTGGAAACACGGCGTGGAAAATTTCACAACCGGCGCTTTGTACGGGTACTCGTTCGCGAACGAAAGCGTCAGCGAGTACTTCAAGTTTTCGTACACCGTCCCTTTGGCGCCTTCGATGGTCCCGACCCAGGAGAAGATGTTATCCCCATCCGGGAAGGCGGAGATGCCGGCGTCCGAGGAGGTCATCAGGGACATCAATTCCGTTTGTAATCTGCGTTTGATTCGCGTTTTGTGAAATGTAATACGTGTTATTGTCAGGTCCAGTCTTTCTTCTTCTTCTTCTCTCTTCCAAAAGGGGTAAAGGGGGGGAGGAGGAGATAAACAAAAAAAAAGAGAAAGAGAAAAAAAAATGTGTTTCCGGAAACGCGCGCGAAACACCATCGCGCGAACAAAAAAACGGCTCTCTAAACGCACCTTCTCGCGACGCTCGCGCTATCCGAACTCGCATTTTGACTCTTATCCGATTTCGAGGTTGGTGAACCCACGGCGTGTTGCCGTTGCGTCGCGGACATTTTCTCTCTTTTTATCGGAGGGAGACGAAAAAATTCTCGTTAGAAGAAAGAGGTCAACCGAAATTTTTCTCTTCTTCTCCGCGCGGGCGCCGTCTCTCTCTGCTTAAAGCGAAGGATGCGAAGGGAAATGCGCTCGAGAATTCAAATCTGAGCGTTTCTCAGAGCGGGAATTCGAGGAGAATTCGTTCGTTTTTTACTCGCTTCTTCTTCCGCGGAGCGCGCGTTGCGTGCGTGCTCGTTACGGTGTTTTTTCTGACGCTTAAATGTTGTTTTTTCTCTTTTTTTTCACGCGTCTTGTGTGCCGGAGAACGAGAAAAGGGGGAAAAAATACTTGCAAAACAAAGCGGAAGCGCGCGCGCGCGGAAGAGAGAGAGAGTGAACGAGAGAGAGAGAGTTCGTTACGCAAAAACCTACTATGCTGTTACTTTTGATGCTGCTAAAATGCGCGGAGGAGGATTTCCGGCGATCTTTTTTCTATTTCACCCGCAAACAAGAAACTTCGCAATCCGACGTGCCCGTCAAACCTCCAAACGCGAGCAAGTACTCTCCGGATTGACACGGAATCGTGGTTAAGGTCATTCCTTCTTTACCGGTTAACGCGGAGGACTTGACGAGGAGAGACCAGAAGAGTTTTGGCGGAGAAGATGGAGAGGCAAAGGCGGCGTTTTCTAGGGCGAGAAGCTCGGAGCAGTCGAGCGAGAGCGTTTCGAGCAACGCGGATTGATTATCGCCGCCGCCGCAGATGAACATTTTGGTGCAGTCTTCGGACGTGGTCGCGCAGTGACCGGCTCGTGGGGCTATTTTTTCGAGCTTTTTGTCCTCGTCGTTCTGGTCGCTCACGATTTCGGCGGTAACTTTAATCCATTTATACGTGCGCGTATCGAAACAGTGCACGTCGGTATCGCTCAAGACGTTGCCGGCGGCGCCGCCGAATACGAGAAGGAAGCGACCGCATCTTCCCGCAACGTGAGAACCTCTCGCCGTGGGTGGTTCACACGGGATATACGAGGAAGACGAAGCAGCGCCGCTCTTTGTTTCTTCTTTTTCTTCTTCTTTTCCTCCACCCGTAGCGGTGGTGGTGGTGGTGAGTATCTGTCGCCACGTCTTCGTAATCAACGAAAACTCCCACAAATCGTTCAAAGGAACAGATTTGACGTTCTTCTTCGCGTCTCCGACGGACATGCCTCCAAAAACGTACACCACGTCGTCGGTTTCGAACAACGTCGCCGTGTGTCCAGTTCTCGCGCACGGCAAATCGGAAGATCTTCCAGATCCAACCGCCGGAACGTGTTGCCATTTCAACTCGTTCAGCTTCCCTCCGATGTCCGATAAGTCCAACTTGGAAACCGTCATCATCATCTTCTCGACGATGTTACTATTATCGTTGTTAGTACTACTAGAATTCGTCGCCGTCGTCACCAACTGCGCGTCTTCGTCGTTCTTCGTGCCAACGCCTCGAAACAAGTAAATCTCTCCGTCTCCAGTCGCGACCGAAGCCGCATCCGCGCACGGCGACCCGGGCCACTTCAACTCTTTCTTTTTCCATCTCAACTCCATCAAATCCAGCGCCCAGCAATCGCTCAACAAACGTCCATCTTTATTTCCGTGCGAAACGATCAACTCTTCGCCTATTTTGTGCGCTATGTGTCCGAACCTTTTCTGCGGGAACCGTTGATGCGTGCTCGTTTCTAACTTCTTTTCTCTGTTCTCTTCGGCGGCGCCGCCGCTAGCGGTGTTCTTACCGTCGTTCACCGGAACTTTCTTCATCGGCTGCGCGACGATCGTTCTCCACTCGTTCTTCTCGGGCATCTTACTCTCCAACGCGAATCTGCTCTTACCATGCGCTCCTTCTCCTCCTCCTTTCCGCGGACTGTTCCCGCTAAATATCACCGATCCGAACGTGCGTATTCCCGCGTTCGCTCCTTCGCCTTCTCCTTCTTCTCTCGACGACTTTTCGACGTTCTCACTCCTCCTCTTCTCTCTCGGAGGTACCAGTAATCCTTTCTTCACGTTCAAATAATACTCCTCCGAGCACTCGTCCGCCATCGTCAGCATCTTCGCTCTCGTCTCGTACGACGCGCCTTTCGTCATCAACTGAAACCAATTCTTATTATACGCTTCCACCTCGTCGCAATACCTCTCCATGGCGACGATGGCGGGCATGTCCCCCAACATTTCCCACGCGGAAAACCTCAAACTGCTCGCCGGATCGTACAGGTTCGTCCAAAACGACGGTTTCTCCTCTCGTTCGTGTTCTCTCGCCGGTCCTTTCGTCGCTTGTTCGTGCAACGCGAAGAGCAAAAGTCGAGAGTCTTCGGTGATGCCTTTGGCGAGAGGAGGCGGGTGGTCGCAAAACGCCGCCGCGAGATAGAACTTTTCCGGGCACTTCAGGAACACCTCGTGTTCTTCCTCCTCACCTTCGCGCTCTTCTTCCATCATCGCGTTATTCTTCTCTTTAACTCGGTCTAATAACTCTCGTAGCGTTTTTCGTTTATCCGCGTTTTACATTGACGATTTCCCCATAAAATTCAACGCGGATACGCGACGCAGAGAAAAAGAAATGATCGCTCCCTCCTCGAGCGTCGTCGTCGTCTCGAACCACCGACGATGTTCCCTCTCGTCGTCCTCCTCCTCCTCCTCCTTTTTTAAGACCAAAGCCGTTGTTTCGACTTTGAGAAGAAGAAGCTTTTCGACGACGTTTTCTCCGACGACGACGGAGAAGAAATGCGAGAACAAGATGAAGACGAAAGCGTCGTCGTCGGAAGAGGCGGCGGCCGCGACGGACGACGACGACGACGAGAACGGTCGAGAAAAAGGACAAGGCGTCGTTTCTTTCCGTCCGTGCATCGACATCCACCGAGGAAGAGTGAAACAAATCGTCGGTTCCTCTCTCCGAGACGAAAAGTCCGTCGAGGAGGAAACGCCGGAGACGAACTTTGAAACCGATAAAAAATCGAGCGAATACGCGTCGATGTACAAACGGGACAACATATACGGCGGGCACGCGATATTACTGAGCAAAGACGAAGAGACGAAATTAGCGGCGATTGAAGCGACGCGAGCGTTTCCCGGTGGTTTGCAAATCGGCGGCGGGGTGACGCCGGAGACGGCGACGGAGTATTTGGAGAACGGCGCGAGCCACGTGATTGTGACGAGTTACGTGTTTCACGACGGGAAGTTGGACGAGATGCGGTTGGAGAAGCTGTTGAAAACGGTCGGGAAGAAACGGTTGGTGTTGGATTTGAGCTGCAGACGAGATAAGGAGGATGGTAATAAGTATAAAGTGGTCACCGATCGGTGGCAGAAGTGGACGGATTTGGTCGTCGACGAGGAGACTTTAGAGAAATTGAGCGAGAAGTGCGACGAGTTTCTCGTCCACGGCGTGGACGTGGAAGGGAAGAAGATGGGGTTGGATTTAGATCTAGTGGAGTTGTTGGGGAAGTATTGCTCGATTCCGGTAACGTACGCCGGGGGTGCGCGTTCGATTGAGGATTTAGAGCTCGTGAAGTCATACGGTAGAAATCGAGTGGACGTGACCATCGGCTCGGCGTTGGATTGTTTCGGAGGGAGTTTGAAGTACGCGGATGTGATCAATTGGCACAACGAGCAACGACGACGATAGAAGAAGAAGAAGAAGAAGAAGAAGAAGAAGAAGAAGAAGAAGAAGAAGAAACGATGAGCGTGTAGGTGGAGTTTTGTGATGATATAGATTTAGTAAAACGCGTAAAAATATTTGTATCATATACCTGTAGGTCTTCGC
>Ga0182095_1398009_pt1 | contig 19174 bp, 18 predicted proteins | sample 041ome_19_FD_127784 | JGI IMG/M metagenome (GOLD analysis project Ga0182095, IMG submission 127784) | Metatranscriptome of coastal salt marsh microbial communities from the Groves Creek Marsh, Georgia, USA - 041412BS metaT (Metagenome... | ecosystem: Environmental > Aquatic > Marine > Intertidal...
CCTTGCTGTGTGGGCTTGTCGGGTTTTTTGCATCCGGCCTGCATGATCTGGTGAGCTGGCAAACAGTGACGCTGCATTACGCCGAAATCAATCACTTCACACAGCAGAACTGGCTGGCAAGCTTTGCCGGGTTCGCGGTGTTATATATCGCCGTCGTGGCATTTTCATTGCCGATTGCCAGCCTGCTGACACTGGCGGCTGGCGCGCTAATTGGCTGGCCGGCGATTGGCTTGATTGTGCTGGCAGCGACGGCCGGTGCCAGCCTTGTCTTTATCGCCGCACGCGGCCTGTTTCGCGATCTGTTGCGCGCCCGCGCCGGCGCATTTTTTGCCACTGTTGAATCGGGCTTTACCAACAACGCCTTCAGCTTTTTATTGTTTTTGCGGCTGATGCCAGTGGCGCCCTTTTGGGCGGTCAATATTCTGCCCGCTTTTACCCGCATGACATTACCGCAATTCATTGCTGCCACAGCCATCGGCATTATCCCGGGAACGTCGGTATATGTGGCTGTTGGGCGCGGCTTTGACCATGTGCTTGCGCGTGGTGAAACGCCTGATCTGGCAGCATTAGGCGCCCCGCAAATCTGGCTGCCGCTGGCCGGGCTGGCGGTTTTGGCATTAATGCCCATTTTATACCGGCATGTCACATCCACCCGCAGCAAGGATCAACCGAATGACCCATCATGACTGTGACATTTGCATTATCGGCGGCGGGTCTGGCGGGCTGAGTCTGGCCGCCGGGGCGGCGCAATTGGGGGCGAAAATTGTGCTGTTTGAGGCGTCGAAAATGGGCGGCGATTGTCTGAACAGCGGCTGCGTTCCCTCAAAAGCCCTGCTGGCGGCGGCGAAAGCGGCGCATTATGCCAAAGGCGCGGCCAGCATGGGGATTTATGGCAGCGCGCCAAAAATTGATTTTGCCGCGGTCAAAGCGCATCTGGCGGCGGTGATCGACGGTATCGCGCCACATGATTCAGTCGAACGATTTGAATCATTGGGGGTGACAGTCATCAGTGAACATGCCAGCTTTACCGGGCGGCGCGAAGTGGCCTCAAAAAACCACACTGTCAGGGCGAAATATTTTGTCATTGCGACCGGATCACAACCGGCCATACCGCCGATTGACGGGTTGGCGGACACTGATTTTTATACCAATGAAACGATTTTTGCTGATCCGAACAAGCCCGATCATCTGGTGATTATCGGCGGTGGCCCGATTGGCATCGAAATGGCACAGGCGCATGTCAGGCTTGGCGTTCAGGTAACCGTGGTAGAGGCATTATCGATCATGGCACGTGATGATGCCGATCTCGTCGCCAGACTCAAAGCCCGGCTGCAGGCCGACGGCGTGCGCTTTATTGAAGGCATCGGCGTCAGCAAAGTGCGCCACATACAGGGTCGCCAAATACAAGGTCGCCAGACACAAGGTCGTGAGGCACAAAACAATATCCGGCTGATACTTGGCGATGGCACCCGCCTTATGGCGAGTCATCTGCTGGTGGCCACAGGTCGCAGAGCCGTTACCGACGGCATGAATCTGCACGCCGCCGGGGTGGATGTTGGCAAAGCCGGCATCGTCACAGATCGCCGGTTGCGCACCAGCAACAAACGGATATTTGCCATTGGCGATGTCACTGGACGCCAGCAATTTACCCATGTGGCCGCCTATCATGCCGGTATTTGCCTGCGTAACATATTATTCAAATTACCGGCAAAAATTGACGATTCATCGGTGCCATGGGTGACCTATTGCGACCCGGAACTGGCGCATGTCGGGCTGACATATGATGACGCGGTTGCATCTTGGGGGGCAGATAATGTAACCGTGACAAGCTGGGATCTGGCAGATAATGACCGCGCCCGTGCCGAGCTGCATAGCACCGGCATGGTCAAGGCAACAATCCATAAAAACGGGCAGATTTTAGGCGCCTCGATTCTGGCACCAGCCGCAGGCGAAATGATCCAGCCATGGATTCTGGCCATCGCCAATCGCCGGAAAATTAACAGCCTGGCAACAATGATTGCGCCCTACCCAACCTATGGCGAGGCCAGCAAACGTGCCGCCGGCAATTTTTTCACCGGCAAATTATTCAGCCCGCGCACACAAAAGCTGGTGCGCTTCCTCCTGAAATTCTGACACGCAGCCTGCGCATGGATTTGATCTTGTCAAATTTCGGCAAGACTGCTAGTAACAGCGCAGATTTTTTGCGGCAGCCTGCACCAAAATTTGTCCGGCATGGCGTCACGCCGCAAAACCAATTTAATGCTGCCATAGCTCCAGCGGTAGAGCGCACCCTTGGTAAGGGTGAGGTCGCGTGTTCGAATCACGCTGGCAGCACCATTTTTTCCCCATGCTAAACATGCGAAACTGATGCCGCCGATAATGCTCAGGAACGCGTCATCCGGTAGCACGAGTCTATTGCCGGTGCAGGCCGCCCGCCTTGTCTGGCTCATCGCGGGTGAGTCTGGCCACCAACCGGCGGGTGAGCGGTGCCACAACCAAAATTGTCGGAAAGGCGACGATCCAGCTTTTATACCAGGCCGCCAGCCATAAGGCGGCAAACCCATCGTCTAACCCCGCCGCGTTCAGCGTTGCCACCCCCGACACCACACAGGACATGATGATCGACAAACAAAAACTGAACAATAATGGGGCAAATTTAGCCGGTATCATTGTGACGATCCCCTGATCTTAAAATGATTATGATCTTGAAATGATTTGCAACTGGCGACACGGCTGTTATGCCGGCCAGATCTTCTGGCCCCAGCGCCGCGCCAGTTGCAGATCATCCCCGAGCGCGTTCAGATAGGCCAGATCAAGCGGCGTCACCGGCGCTTCAGCCGACCCGGGCCGGCACCCACCAGATGCCATTTCGAACAGCATCATATGCCGCGGCGCCCCCATGACATTGGTAAATTTATGACAGGCAATGGCGCCATCCTGCGCGACAAAATCCGGCGCCAGATGTTGCGCAGCGATGCTGCCAATTCTTTCGTCATGTTGCGGTGCTTCGATCGAGAGCAGATCTATATAAGGCCCATCAATCTGACCATTAATCTGCCCATCAATCTGCGATTCCGGGATGTTATCAGTCGCAAAACTTGACCATTCATACGCCAAAATGGCGGCTGACGGGTTTTGGCGCAGCCCCATCATGGCGCGGGTATTTTCGGTTTGCGTCAGTTTGAGCTGGGCCGGGCTTGGGTCTAAAAACACCTTTGTTGAATCACCGCCAAACATGCCGATATAGCGGTATAGACCGGCGGCGTCATGGCTGGCCGGGGCCTCATAATGCGCCGCCCAGCGATAGCCGGGCCGGGCCAGTTTTTCCGGGATATGTTCATCATGGAACCAGCTGAGATAATGATCGCGATCAGCCGCCGCGATATCATAATTTAATAGCCACACGCTGGCCGCCATATCTATCCCCTCCTGAAAAATCGGTTTCGCTGATGCTGTTAACTGGCCGAAGCCAGCGCAGTATCCACATTAAAAACCAGTTTGTCAGCGGTTTTATCACACCCCACCCTGATCATATCGCCATCGGCAAAATCGCCTTGCAATAACGCCTCGGCAAGCGGGTTTTGCAATTTCGTCTTGATCACCCGCTGCAACGGCCGCGCGCCAAATTGCACGTCATAGCCTTTATTCGCAAGCCAGTCAGTGGCATCGTCGCTCAGGCTTAGCGTCAAGCCACGCTCGGCAAGCCGCGCTTGCAGATGGCCAAGCTGAATCGTCACAATCTGCCCCATATCATCGCGCGACAACCGCCGGAACAGCAATATTTCGTCAAGCCTGTTCAGAAATTCCGGCCGGAAAAGCTCGGCAACTTCGGCCATGATGGCATCGCGTGCGGCATCTGCCGGCGCGTGATCATCCAACGCCAGCAAATGTTCGGCACCAATATTCGATGTCAGCAAAATCATCGTATTGCGAAAATCGACTTGCCGCCCTTTGCCATCTGTCAACCGGCCCTCATCAAGAACCTGCAGCAAAATATTGAAGATATCCGGGTGCGCTTTTTCAATTTCATCAAACAGCACCACCTGATACGGGCGGCGGCGCACAGCTTCAGTCAGGGCACCACCATCCTCATGCCCGACATAACCGGGCGGCGCACCAATCAGCCGCGCCACCGCATGTTTTTCCATATATTCTGACATATCCATGCGCAAAACAGCATTGTCATCATCGAATAAAAATGCCGCCAATGATTTGCTCAGTTCAGTTTTGCCAACACCGGTTGGCCCCAGCATCAAAAAGCTGCCCATCGGCTGGTTCGGATCAGCCAGCCCGGCGCGCGACCGTCGGGTGGCATTGGCAACCGCCGCAATGGCCTCTTGCTGGCCAATAATGCGCCGACCAATATGATCCTCCATCGCCAGCAGCTTGTCACGCTCACCTTCAAGCATTTTGTCAATCGGAATGCCTGTCCATTTGCTGATCACCTCGGCAATATGCTGGCTGGTCACCGCCTCATTCATTGTTTCAGCCGCCGCCACCGCCGCTTTTGCCGCTTTCAGCTCCTGCTCAAGCGCTGGTAACTGACCATAGGTCAGTTCAGCCGCCGCGCCCAGATCGCCGCGGCGCTGTGCCACCTCGAGTTTGTGTCTGGCATCTTCGATTGCTTGTTGCAGCCTGACCACTTCGGCGGTCTGGCCTTTGACCGCTTCCCAGGCCGCGCCCAGTTCGGCGGATTTCGCCTCAAGCGCCGCCAATTCGTCAGCAATCGCCCCAAGCCGTTTGTCTTCCGACCCCTTGGTGCCAGCCTGTTGCTGGTCACGTTGCAGCGCTGCCTGTTCTATTTTGAGCTGCATAATCTGCCGGTCAGCCGCGTCAAGTTCGGCTGGCTTGCTATCGGCCTCAATGCGCAAATGACTGGCCGCTTCATCCATCACATCAATGGCTTTATCCGGCAAAAACCGCTCATTGATATAGCGATGCGACAGCTTCGCCGCTGCCACCAGAGCCTCATCGGTGATGCGCACCCCGTGATGGACTTCATATTTTTCTTTCAGTCCACGCAGAATGAAAATGCTTTCCTCGACCGTTGGTTCATCGACAAAGACCGGCTGAAACCGCCGTGTCAGTGCCGCGTCTTTTTCGACATATGTGCGATATTCATCAATCGTTGTCGCACCAATACAGCGCAGTTCGCCGCGCGCCAAAGCCGGCTTCAGCAAATTTGAAGCATCCATCGCCCCATCGGCTTTGCCAGCCCCGACAAGCTGGTGCATTTCGTCGATAAAGAGAATAATTTCACCATCACGATCCTGCACTTCTTTCAGCACCGATTTCAGGCGTTCTTCAAATTCACCGCGGTATTTTGCGCCAGCGACAAGCGCCCCCATATCAAGCGACAACAGCGTTTTATTGGCCAGCGCCTCGGGCACATCGCCATTGATGATACGTTGCGCCAGACCTTCGGCAATGGCTGTCTTTCCGACACCCGGTTGGCCGATCAGAACCGGGTTATTCTTTGTCCGGCGCGCCAGAATCTGAATAGAGCGCCGTACTTCGGCATCACGCCCAATGACCGGATCCAGTTTGCCGTTGCGGGCGTTGTCGGTCAGATCGGTGGTGTAACGCGATAACGCATCATAGCTGTCTTCAGCGCTGTCGCTATCGGCGCTGCGGCCTTTACGCATATCCGCTATCGCCGTTTCCAGCGCCGCCACCGTCACCCCGGCATCAGCCAATGCCGTGCCAACAGATGATTGTGACTGGGTCATCACCAACAGCAATATATCAGCGGCGATATACTGATCCTGCCGCGATTTGGCTTCGGCCTCGGCGGCACCAAGCAGCCGCGCCAGATCCGCATCCATTTGCAACTGGCCAGACCCGCTGCCAGTGACCTGCGGTAATTTAGCGAGGTTTGCATCAAGCCGTTTACCCAGCGCCGCACTGTCACCGCCAGCCTTGCTGATCAGCATTTTGACAGTCATATTATCGTCTTTTAGAAGCGCTGCCAAAATATGTTCACCAGTCAATTTCTGATGATCGGCAGACAATGCGGCTGTTTGTGCCGTGCCTATCGCATTACGGACAATGGCGGTAAATTTATCCCCTTGCATCACACATCTCCTTTTCATCCCCCGATGATCAATCACCAACACATTAATTGTGGGGTGAAAATCAAACAGCCGAACTGGCGCGCAAAACATGCGGCATAGCATTGATGATGCTGTTTTGATTTAGAAATGATGTATGTATTCATCCTGTCTATTTCAATATTTTGGTAATAGATTTTTAATAACATCTTGCAGGCTGGCGGTTCACATGCTGTGATCCTGCCGATGACCATACCACCCCCCACTCCCGCACCATCTGTTACGACGGCCCGATTTATCAGCGTCGAATGGCGTTTTTTGTTATTCGGCATGATCATGGCGTTCTGGTCGTCGCTTGGTCAGACCTTCTTCATTTCGCTGTTTTCTGACGATATTCGCGCCGCGCTGGATCTCAGTCACGGTGATTTTGGCACCTATTATGCCATCGCCACAACCGCAAGCGCCATCAGCCTTTTATGGCTCGGCAAGCTGGCTGACACCATGCGGCTGGAAAAACTGGCATTATTTATTCTGATCAGCCTGTGCGTCGCGGCAGTTTTTTTCAGCCAGGTCAATTCGGTGGTGATGCTGGTGATCGGGCTGTATCTGTTGCGGATGTTTGGTCAGGGCATGATGACACATGTTTATAGCACCGCCATGGCGCGCCGCTATGTGGCAGCGCGCGGCCGCGCCATTTCGATTGCCCAGCTTGGCCATACATTAAGCGAGTCGATCGGGCCGGCAAGCGTTGTCGCGCTTCATGCGGTTCTCGACTGGCGCACAATCTGGATCATTTTGCCGGCATCCGCCTTATGTCTTGTCGCCCCGTTCCTGCGCCAGTTGACGCGCCGCACGGCGTTGCAGGATGGCGAGGGTGTTGAGGGTCTGTCGGCTGACAAGCCAGACAGTATGAATGGGGACACCGCCAACGGCCAGAACGTATCTTCAGGCCATTGGCGGCGACGCGATGTTCTCGCCGACCCGCGCTTTTGGCTGGCTATTTTATGGCTGGTGGCGGTGCCTTCATTTGTGCTGACCGGCTTGCTGTTTCACCAGCTTTTTCTGGCCGAGGCGAAAGGTGTGGCGCTGAGCCACTGGACAGCAAGCTATGTGCTTTATGCGCTGTTCGCCGTGATTGGCAGCCTGACCATCGGCCAGTTGATCGACAGGTTTTCAGCGCGGCGTGTTGCACCGCATAGTTTATTGCCGAATGCGCTGGCCTGTGCCGCGCTTTTATTTGGCTCGGTTGACATTGGCGTGCCGTTATTTTTTATCTTTTTTGGTCTGGCGATCGGCATGCCACATACCGCCAATGCGGCGCTTATTGCCGAAATATATGGCACCCGCTTTATGGGTGAAATCAAGGCGCTTTTCATGCTGGTTGCGGTGTTTGCATCGGCCCTTTCGCCCATGATCATGGGCGTCATGATCGATTCTGGTTTTGGCCTCGATGCGCTTTTGGGGTTAAATATCGCGATCCCGCTGCTGGCACAGTTTATGGCCATACTGGTCTTGCATCTGCGGCGCTAATCGCCACATAATTTATTATGGATAAATCATCTGAAAAATTGGCAGAAATATCGCCGATCGGAATCAATGACCGCCCGGGGGCAATGCGGTGCTGGCTAATGTCCCGGCTGTGTTTTTTGCTGGCCTTCGGCGCCGTCCACCTGCCGGCGATGCCGGCGCAGGCGACCGGCTTTGGCACCGCCGATAATCAATGGCCGGGGATCTGGTTTATCTGCGAATTTGCACAACGCCAGCGGGCGCCGGATGATGCCTGTCAGATGTTTGATGATGAAGGGTTTCAGCTTGCCGATGGACGGCTAAGCTATTTACGCATTACACAATCCGATGAAACCGCCTGTCGTGGCGAAAAAAAGGGGCAGTGTTTTCGGCGTGACCGGAAAGACATCACCGTCACAAAAACCAACCGCGGCAGGCTGACGCTGCGCGAAAACCAGTTTGACGTTAAATTTCTGGGCTGTACGCAAACATTTTATTTTGCCGATACAGAACATTACCGGGAAATGTGGCCCGATGAGGATCGTTGTTTCTGGGCCAGCAAACGGCGTTTCTATATCGCCCCATTTGACGGCAATTTCAGCTTTGCAGAGTAAATTTTGCGCAAAAGATTCAGCTAACAGGCGGTTTTCATCATGACAGTTTTTTCCCACGGATATTATGCCAGATCTGATGATGCCAGCTTCATTATCGTCAGCGGCGCCGAAACGATAGAGTTTCTGCAATCGATTCTGACAGCGAATATCGCGACCATGCCAATTTGCAGCTGCCGGCCAGCCGCGCTGTTGACGCCGCAGGGCCGTATCTTGATTGATATGATGGTGTATCGGCCGTCCGACGCAGAAATCTACCTGCAAACCGACAATGCGCGGTCTGCTGATCTGTTGGCGCGGCTTCGCAGATATCGCTTGCGCCGTCCGGTCAATCTGGAGCCGAGCGACGATATGCAGCTGACACTGTGGTGGGGCTATGATGGCACCAGCGCGCCCGAAGACCCGCGCATTTTTCCGGATCCACGGCATGCCGATCTGGGCTGCCGTATTGTCAGTTCAGGGGGCAGTTCCGGCGTCAGTTCCGGCACCGATCTGCCGCCAGCACTGGGTACAGCCGAAGCTGTTTCATATGACAATTGGCATGCCCGCCGCATTGCCCAGGCCATCCCGGAAGGGGCGGTTGATCTACAGCCGGAACGCGCCTTAATGCTCGAGGCTGGCCTCGATAAGCTGGCTGCCGTGGATTTTGAAAAAGGCTGTTATATTGGTCAGGAAGTGACAGCCCGCACCCATTATCGCGGATTGGTCAAACGCCGCCTGATACCGATACAGTGTGATGGGCCGCCGCCAGCCCCGGGCAGTGATATCATCTGGCAGGGCAAAACCATCGGCACCAGTAAAACAGCCGCGCCCGCGCCGGCGGATGCGGGGCAATCTGTGCTTCTGGCTTTGCTGAAACTTGAAGATATCCACGCCATTCTGGCGGCAGCCGACGCACAACCAGAAATAAATCTGACGGTTGATGGCGGGCTGGCAAAACTGTGCCCGCCAACATGGTGCTTGCCATTACCGGTGCCGACACCAAAGCCAGCATCAAAGCCAGCATCGGGCTAAACGCGCTGCGCCGCATTCTGGCTAGCTTGAAGTTGGCCCACCAAATAAAGCGGCGGCGGCCGACTGCACCTTGTTTTTTTCCGCAATCAACGCTTCAACTTTGGCAATTTCCGCTTTCATAGCCTCGATATAGGATTGTAAATCCTCGATATTCCAGCTCTGCATATCGGCTGGCATCATGTGCGGTTTTAGCCGTTCGATTTCATCATCCATGCATCACTCCCCTATGCCAGTCTGCGTCTAATTTGCACTTTTTCTGCGAAACTGAAAAGGCAGGCTTTGCAATAATACAGAATGCGGCTTATAAGAAAGAGCGTTTCCGATAATTTTTGACTGAAAGAAACTGCGCCGCGCCGTTTTTGAGATTGCTGTGTTAACCGCTCACATCTCAAAAATCCGGGCCGACGCGACAAAGGGTTAAGATAATGACACAGCTTTTGATGCCAAAAGCCACCGCTGTATGGCTGATTGATAACAGCGCCCTCACATTTGAACAGATTGGTGCATTTTGCAACCTGCACCCGCTGGAAGTGCAATCGATTGCCGATGGCGAGGCCGGTATCGGTATTCAGGGATATGATCCGGTTATCAACGGGCAAATCACCCGCGCCGAACTGGACCGGTGCGAGGCTGACTCAACGGCCAATCTGAAACTGGCTGAATCCAATTTGCCGGTTCCTAATCGCCGCACCAAAGGCCCACGCTATGTGCCGGTTGCACGGCGTGGCGACAAGCCGGATGGCATCATGTGGCTGGTCAAGCATCATCCCGAATTAAAAGACGCCCAGATCATCAAGCTGATTGGCACGACCAAGGAAACCATCGCTAAAATTCGTGAGCGGACACATTGGAATATCGCCAATATCAGCGCCAAACATCCGGCCATGCTTGGATTATGCAAGCAGACCGATCTGGATGCAGCCATCACCAAGGCAGGTGGCACCACGCAAACTGAAGAACAGCTGTCCAATATCAGCGAGCTTCCCTAGCCGACTGCTTTCGGGCATGGGTGAAAGAGTGGTCAGTGAACGACAGCAACGATGACAATCAGCACCAGATCATCGCCCAGCTTCATCAGCTGGAAAGCGAGCACCGCGATCTGGACGATGTCATCGGGCGGCTCGGTGATGACAAACCGTTCGACCAGCTTAAATTACAGCGTTTAAAAAAACGGAAACTGGCGTTAAAAGATGAAATAACCAAGCTCCGCAGCCGAATTTTGCCAGATATTATTGCCTGAAAGATGAAAATCTTGCAGGCTCTTGGGCGTTAGTGTCATCGCCCGGCGGCTGGCATTGATGGCGCACTGAGAGCATTGGCAGATAAATCAATAATGAGATTGTTATGGGCACCACTTCGCAGAAAACCTCGGGAAAAATAGCCATTTGCATGGGCAGCCAGTCTGATTGGCAGACCATGCAGGGCGCTGCCACCATTCTGGATGATCTGGGGGCGGCCTATGAGGTCAAAATTATCTCGGCACACCGCACTCCAGCGCGGCTGACAGCTTTTGCCGAAGCTGCCGAACAATCTGGTTTTGCCGTGATTATCGCCGGTGCCGGCGGTGCCGCGCATCTGCCGGGCATGCTGGCGGCGCATACGCATTTGCCGGTTTTAGGTGTACCGGTTGAATCAGCCGCACTCAAAGGCATGGACTCGCTGTTATCGATTGTACAGATGCCGGCAGGTGTGCCTGTCGGCACCCTTGCCATTGGCCATGCCGGTGCGAAAAACGCGGCGCTTCTGGCGGTGCAAATTCTGGCCCTGTCAGACCCGGCACTGGCCAAGGCAATGAAAGACTGGCGCGCGGCACAGACCGCCAATGTCGCCGAAACCCCGCAATAGCCCCCGTAACAGCCTGTAATAGCCATTCACAGAAAGTCGGAACGACCAATGGATATGCCGCAAACCACCATCGGTATTTTAGGCAGTGGCCAGCTTGGTCGCATGCTGGTTATCGCCGCTGCACAGCTTGGCATCAAAACCCATATTTTCGCACCTGACGCCGACAGCAGCCCGGCTGGCGAGATCGCCGATGCGACCACAACAGCGGGTTATGATGATTATGCATCGCTTGCCGCATTTGCCGCAACGATCGATGTTGTCACCAGCGAGTTTGAAAATGTGCCATCCGAGACGATGGCGCATCTGGCGCAATTTTGCCCGGTCAGCCCCGGCACCACGGCATTGCATATCGCGCAACACCGGGTGCGGGAAAAAACCTTTGCCCGCCGTCACGGCATCGACACCCCGGATTTCTGGCATATCACCGATGCCGCCAGCCTGCATCAGGCCATGGCTGAACTGCAAGGGCGCGGCGTTCTGAAAACATGCCAGCTTGGCTATGATGGCAAAGGGCAAATCTGGATTGAACCGGCCGATGATTTGGACAGCAGCTTTGCCGCGCTTGATAGTGATGATGCTATTTTAGAAGCGGCCATTGATTTTGACGCCGAAGCCAGCTTTCTGGTGGCGCGGTCTGCCGATGGCCGTATTGCGCATTTTCCGGCCAGTCTGAATACACACAAAAACGGTATTTTGGCGCGGTCTGTGGCGCCGGCGCAGATTGGCAAACATCTGCTCGCATCCGGGCAAAAAGCTGTGCAGACGCTGGCTGAAGAGATGGGGCTGGTCGGGTTGCTGGCTTTGGAAACCTTTATCACCAAGGACGGAGCTTTGCTGTTCAACGAAATAGCCCCACGTCCGCATAATTCATTTCACTGGACAATTGAGGGATGCGCCACCAGCCAATTCACCCAACTGGCACGTTGTCTGGCCGGCATGCCTCTCGGCAGCACCCACAGCTATGGCCAGTGGCAAATGGATAATTTGCTGGGTGAAGATATGCAGCGGCTTGACCAACTGGCAGCCGAAGCGGCACTGCATCTTCACCTCTATGGCAAAGATACCGCCAAAACCGGGCGTAAAATGGGGCATACCAACAGGCAGATCAGCGGCTGACGCATCAAAACTTTATCTGATTTGTGGGTCGATTTTGGTCAGATCGAACGGGGTTGTCTGATACAAATCATTGATCCAGTTGCTGATCAACAAAAACGCAAAAGGCCGCCAGTTATTGATCGGCGCCTGCCCGGGATCATCATCCGGAAAATAATTTTCCGGCATAACGGTCGCCAGACCTGCGGCAACATCCCGATGATATTCATCGGCCAGAGTCGTCGCATCATATTCGAGATGATTGAAAACAAATAAATCGCCACTTTTGGGGTCGCGCACCATACCGGCACCACAATCAACACCGTCGGCAAGAACATCGAGACCTGCCGTCTTAATGTCATCCGTGCGGTTCATCGTATAGCGCGAAATCGGCATTGGAAACCGGTCAGTAAAGCCATGCATCAAGCGCCCTGAAACCGGTGCCAGGCGATGGTCATATACGCCGAATAATTTGGCCTCGAGCTGATGTTTCGGCACTTTGAAAAAATGCCATAGCAGCGCCTGTGCGCCCCAGCAAATGCCAAGCCGCCGGAAACAATGGCTGCGCGACCAGTCCATAATTTCGGTGAGTTCTTGCCAATAGGCAACCTCGTCAAATGGCAAGGTTTCAATGGGCGCGCCGGTGACAATCAAAGCGTCAAAATAATCATCGCGCACATCGTCGAGCTGGCGATAGAACCGGCGCAGATACCCAGCTTCGGTATTGCGCGGCGTATAGCTTGCAGTTGTCATCAGGATCATTTCAACCTGCAACGGCGTATTGCCAAAAAGCCGCGCAAACTGGATTTCAGTATCGCGCTTTTTTGGCATCAGATTAAGCAGAAGCAGCCGCAACGGGCGGATATCCTGACGCGCTGCCGTTTCCTGTGGCATCACATCGACCTGCTCGGCATTCAGGGTTTCCAGCGCTGGCAGATTATTTGGCACCCTAATCGGCATAGATAGCTCCTGTCATTTGCAGCGTTTGACCGACGCTTTTAGCCTTATAGCGGGGAACGCAGCAAATTCCAATGCCGCGATGACCGCGGTGATGGAGCGTGATCAGATGGGGAAAATTAGCGGGCGTGGCGTCTGCCAAGATTTTTCAGCATGGCGCTGGCAAACCGCTCACCAACAGCCTGCATTCCGCGCAACGGTGCTGTTGCTTTGGGAATCGATGCCACATTAGCAAGCCGGCGATCGAGAAATTCCACGGTCTTATCCATCGCCCCGCTGTTATCCGCAAGCCAGGCCAGCATGGTCGAGCTGTATACAGCGGCCAGAGTCGCACGCCGTGTATAAAAGCTGAATCCGGTATCTTGCTGCCCCGCCGTACGCCACATCGTATCCACTGTCGCATAAAGCAATTCTGCCAATAATTTTGCATGCGCTGGCAAGGCCAGACATGACAATGCCCGCCGCACAGCATCTTTATTGGCTTGCGCCAGTTCCAGCCGTAACAGCACCAGTGCCCGAATCGCCAGATGGGTCTTTTTAGGAGCTTCAGGCAGCGCCTCAAACGCCGCCACCATTTCAGCATCAGCCAGTCGTGAATGCAGCGCAATCCCATCAATGGCACCTTTTGGAAACAGCGCCGCGACACGGTCATATGAAACACCGGCATCAGCCGCACCAGCCGCTAATGCGGCGTCACTCCAGCCGTCAAAAGGCACATGCATCAAGGTGGCATTCAAAACCGCGACCGCTGCCGGGTCCGCCGTATGATGAGTGTGATGAGACACTGTCATCAGTTTATCCTTTGTATAATCCTGCTAAGTTAAAACCTTCTAAGGGCACAAATGGGCGCGGGTTAGGCGCAACCATTTCAATATAGGCATGATCTGGCACAATGCCAAGCTGTTGCCGGTTTAGTGTTTGCACTTCCGTTTTTGTTATGATAAAAGCAGCGCTCACTCAAAACGGAATTAATAGCAATCTGTTGAAAGGATGTGAAAGACGTGTACGTCACCGTTAGAGACAACAATGTAGACCAGGCCCTGCGTGTTCTGAAAAAGAAAATGCAGCGCGAAGGTGTGTTTCGGGAAATGAAAAACCGGCGATCTTATGAAAAGCCATCAGAACGCCGCGCCCGCGAAGCCGCTGAGTCAACGCGACGAGTTCGCAAGCTCATGCGCAAACGTTTAGAGCGCGAAGGCTATTAGAGGTGATCTCGCAAAGCACCTGATATGTGAAAGCCGCCACCCGGGCGGCTTTTCCATTTTTACCACCCAAAACCATGGCTATAAGCCACGGCATACTGGGTTAAGCCAGCAAGCCAGGCGGATCAATGATCAGCAACTGCGCGATACGGTTTAGTGAAAGACGATGGAAGTTGTATTATGTTGATTGGATGTCCAAAGGAAACCGCCGCCGATGAAAAGCGGGTTGCGTTAACACCAGACAGTGCGCTGCAGCTGCAAAAACTTGGCTATGATTGCATGGTGGAAGCGGGCGCGGGTATCGCGGCTGGCTTTAACGATGCCGCCTATGACAAAGCCGGGGTTAAAATCGCCAAAAACGCGGCCGCTTTATTCAAAGCCGCCGATATTGTCATCAAAGTGATCCCCCCGACAGCCGCCGAGACCAAACATCTGCGCAAAGATCAAACTTTGATCTCGTTTTTTTACCCGGCACAAAATACCAAGCAAATGGAAGCGCTGGCGAAAAACGGTACCAACGTCATAGCGATGGACATGGTGCCGCGAATCAGCCGCGCACAGAAAATGGACGCGCTCAGCTCGATGGCAAATATTGCCGGTTATCGGGCTGTGATCGAAGCTGGTAACAATTTTGGCCGATTCTTTACCGGTCAAATCACGGCTGCCGGCAAGGTGCCGCCAGCACGGGTGCTGGTTGTGGGTGCAGGTGTCGCCGGTCTGGCGGCAATCGGAACCGCCACTTCGTTGGGCGCCATCACCTATGCATTTGATGTGCGGCCGGAAGTCGCCGAGCAGATTGAATCGATGGGCGCTGAATTTGTCTTTCTGGATTTTGAAGAGGCCCAGACAGACGGCGCCGAAACAGGCGGCTATGCCGCGCCATCAAGTCCGGAATTCCGCCAGAAACAGCTGGAAAAATTCAATGAGCTGGCACCTGAAATCGATATCGTTATCACCACCGCACTGATCCCGGGGCGTGACGCGCCAAAACTGTGGCTGGCCGATATGGTCGCCGCGATGAAGCCCGGCTCGGTGGTGATTGATCTGGCGGCTGAGCGCGGCGGCAATTGCGACCTCACCGTGCCAAATGAGAAAATTGTCAGTAAAAACGGTGTCACCATCGTTGGATATACAGATTTTCCAAGCCGTATGGCGGCACAGGCATCGAGCCTGTATGCGACCAACATTCGCCATATGCTGACTGACCTAACGCCAGAAAAAGACGGCAAAATCATCCAGAATATGGAAGATGATGTCATTCGCGGCGCCACCATTGCCCATGCGGGATCGGTCACTTACCCGCCGCCGCCGCCAAAAATACAGGCGATCGCTGCCAAACCAAAAGAGACCGTGCCGGAAAAGACGCCTGAAGAATTGCGGGCTGAAGAAACCGCTGCTTTCAAGAAACAGACAAAAAATCAGGTGACTTTACTGGCCGCCGGCACAGCCCTTTTGCTGCTCGCCGGGACCTTCGCACCGGCAAGCTTTATGCAGCATTTCATCGTCTTTGTATTGTCTGTTTTCGTTGGCTTTCAGGTGATCTGGAATGTCAGCCATTCATTACACACGCCGTTAATGGCTGTGACCAATGCCATTTCGTCGATCATCATTCTGGGTGCGGTGCTGCAGATTGGATCGAGCAATGATCTGGTGTTGGTGCTTGCCGCAATTTCCGTATTTTTCGCCGGGATCAATATCTTTGGTGGTTTTTTAGTCACAAGGCGCATGCTTGCCATGTTCCAGAAATCCTAGGGAGAACAGGGCTATGGAATTGGGTTTAACAACAGCAGTTTATATTGCCGCAGCCGTTCTTTTCATTCTGTCACTTGGCGGTTTATCCGGTCAGGAAAGTGCAAAGCGCGCCGTTTGGTATGGCATTTTCGGTATGGGTTTCGCCATTGTCGCGACGCTCGTCGGGCCGGGCCATGGCATGTGGTGGCTATCGCTTGGATTGATTCTGGCTGGCGGCCTGATTGGCTATATACTGGCCTCAAAAGTTGAAATGACGCAAATGCCAGAGCTTGTCGCCGGCATGCATGCCCTTGTTGGGCTGGCCGCGGTTTTTGTCGGGTTTAACGCGCATTTTGAACTCGTCAATGTGTTGGCAATGGATGAAGCCAGCAAAAAATCACTTGAGGGTTTTGCCGCACTTTTGGCGAAGAAATCGCAGGTGGAAATCAATATTCTTCGGGTTGAAGCGACGCTTGGCATTTGGATTGGTGCCGTTACCTTTACCGGTTCTGTCATTGCGTATGGCAAGCTGGCCGGGAAAGTCACATCCGCGGCAACCAAGCTTCCCGGTGGGCATCTGCTGAATGCGATCGCGGCGATTGTGTCGGTGGCCTGTCTGGTATGGTATCTGCAAACCGGCGAACTGGCACCGATGATGGTTCTCACCGCGATGGCACTGTTTATTGGCTGCCATCTGATTATGGGCATTGGCGGCGCCGATATGCCGGTCGTGGTATCGATGTTGAACTCCTATTCGGGTTGGGCCGCTGCGGCCATCGGATTTAGCCTCGGCAATGACCTTTTGATCGTTGTCGGCGCTTTGGTCGGATCCTCGGGTGCGATTTTGTCATATATCATGTGCAAGGCGATGAACCGGTCTTTTGTCAGCGTCATTCTTGGTGGTTTTGGTGGCGCTGCCGGCCCACAGATGGAAGTCGAGGGCGAACAGATTGCGATCGATGCAGATGGTGTGGCAACGGCGTTGGATGAGGCTGACAATATCATCATCATTCCGGGCTATGGCATGGCGGTGGCGCAAGCCCAGCAAAGTGTTGCCGAACTGACCCGGCGTTTGCGCGCACAGGGCAAAAACGTCCGGTTTGCCATCCACCCGGTTGCCGGACGGTTACCCGGACATATGAATGTGCTTCTGGCCGAGGCCAAGGTGCCTTATGATATTGTTTTAGAGATGGACGAAATCAATGATGATTTCCCCGAGACTGATGTCGCTATCGTCATCGGATCGAATGATATCGTAAATCCGGCAGCACAGGATGATCCGAACAGCCCGATTGCCGGCATGCCGGTGCTCGAATGCTGGAAAGCCAAACAGGTGTTTGTATCAAAGCGCGGTCAGGGCACCGGATATTCGGGTATCGAAAACCCGCTATTTTATAAAGACAACACCCGCATGTTCTATGGAGATGCGAAAGCATCGATTGACCAGCTGCTGGCCAATATCAGCTAGGGCGCAGGCCGAAACATATTTCAGACAGTAAAAAACGGCGCGGTGATGATCACCGCGCCGTTTGCGTTACAGCCCCTAAAACCTATGCCGCCGGGGTGATCAGGCTTGCCGGCAAACCTGTTGTTTCTGCCGCGGCTCGCTGCCGTTCAGCCAGCTTTTCGATGGAAAAATCATCGATCAGATCATGAAATAATTCATGCCAATTGACCTCTGCGCCCAGATGCATAAAGACCGAACCCAGTCCAACTGCGGCGCGATCCATCAACACAAATTCACGCGGTGGGCGGATGCCGCCGATACGTTTGAGTTCCTGATGCACTTTGCCAGCAAGATCACGCCCAGCCTTGCCATTGCGCATTTGCTGGATGGGCCGCACGCGGTCTTCCAGCAGAGGGGCATAGATGAAACCGGCCCACATATTGAGAACATCAATCGCCTCATTATCGAGACCAACGAATCCCCAGCGTTCATAGGCGTCGACAGCCTGCGCCTTATCATCATCGCGAAGCGCTTTATAAAGCTCAATCACCCCGGCAACAAATTCCGGACGAAACAGCCGGATTGACCCGAAATCCATCAAATTGATGCGGTTGTCATCGGCAATCGAATAATTTCCCAAATGTGGATCGCCGTGGATCACACCATAATAATAGAACGGTACATACCAAACCCTGAACATATGTTTGGCAATCTGGTTGCGGGTCGCCTGATCCGGGTTGGTTTCAAGAAATGGCATCAGCCGGGTGCCGTCCAGCCAATTCATTGTTAATAGGCGGCCGGTCGATAAATCGGGCTGATGTTCTGGCACAGTGACGCAAGTTTCCTGCGCCAGCATATGGCGATAGAGATGCATATTCTGTGCTTCGCGACGGTAATCCAGTTCCTCATAGAGCCGTTCCGACAATTCATCATAAATGTCCGATGTTGAAATCGCCGAATCATAGCGCTCATACAGCTGAAACAACAATTTAAGCTGCCGTAGATCAGCCTCAATCGCCGATTGCATGTCCGGATATTGGAGTTTGACAGCCAGTTTCTGACCGTCCTGTCCGACCGCCTGATGCACCTGTCCAAGCGACGCTGCCGAAACAGCCTCGCGATCAAACTGGCTGAATTTCTGCTGCCAGTCAGCCCCAAGTTCACTGGCCATGCGGCGCTTGGTAAACAGCCACCCCATCGCCGGCGCATCAGCTTGCAGGCCGGCAAGCTCGTCTGCATATTCGGCTGGCAAGGCATCGGGTATGGTTGACAGGATTTGCGCCACTTTCATGATCGGCCCTTTCAGACCACCAAGTGCCTGCCGCAATTCAGCCGCATGTTTGCTGCGGTCGATATCCCAGCCAAGATAGCGTTCCCCGGCAACACGCGCGGCCAGCCCCCCCATTGTCGTTGTGACCCGTGCATAGCGCCGCAGACGGCCACCAAAAGCGCGACCGTCCATCCGGCCATTATCTTGTTCAGATGCCATTATGTCAGACTTTCTAACTCATCAATCATGTCACTAATCATATCAAGCCCTAATGACCAAAAGGCAGCCTGTCTGGCGTCAAGGTCAAATCGTTGCAGCGCCACGTCATAACGTTCGGTGCCACCAGCCATCAGCAAATCTGTATATTGTTGAATAAAGCCTGCGGCGTTACCTTGCTGCAGGCAGGCCTGATATTGCTGCCATAAGGCATTCACCAGACAATCGCCAAA
>Ga0182095_1257075_pt1 | contig 19167 bp, 10 predicted proteins | sample 041ome_19_FD_127784 | JGI IMG/M metagenome (GOLD analysis project Ga0182095, IMG submission 127784) | Metatranscriptome of coastal salt marsh microbial communities from the Groves Creek Marsh, Georgia, USA - 041412BS metaT (Metagenome... | ecosystem: Environmental > Aquatic > Marine > Intertidal...
GTTTATCAAAAACCCTAAACACAAAATATCTCAGCACACAAAAAGTTCGTTACAAAACCTAATCAGTCGAAGGGGTTTGAGACGATGATGATGTCTCTTTCGATGCGTTCTCCGAACAGCAACAGCATCAACAGCAAAAGGAGCTCTCACAGAAGAAACAGTCGTTTATTAGCGAAGAATAACAACAGCACGTCTTTTTTGTCGTCTTCAAAAAGAAGACGATATAAAATGCATTCTTCTTCCGGGGGGGTCGTTACATCCGCAGGATTGAGCGAAAATGCGCTCGGATTGGTTTTGATTTCCTTGATCGATGACATCGCGTTACTCGGCGTCACCTTGACATCTACCGAACAGTCGAGGAAATTATACGAAGTCGCAGAAGGAGGGCAACCCGGGGACGTGGAAGCACCGACAGGGGCGATTTTTGCATTGGCGATTCTCATTGGTGGCGGGTTCCTCGTGGCGACGACGTTTGGGTTAAAACCTGGAGCTGACGCTCAGGACGAGATGAGGAAGAGGGACGAGCAAATATTCAACAAGAAGATTAAGAAGTGAAAGAAAGAGATGACGAGGAGAATACTAATGCGAGACGTTTTCGCGTGCGAAGTTCCGGGGCGACGAGAGAAGTTCCAAGCCGCGTACCGTAGTAAAACTCTACTTTTATAATACGCTGTAATACTACTGGTAATACTACTACTAATACACTCTACTATTGACGAACGAACGATATTGAAAGTACTACTATGTTTCCTTCGTTTTCGCGCCGCCAAAAAAGCCCCTGTTTGATGTTTTGATCACTAAAACTGGTTTGTCGTCGCGCCCAAAACGGTGTCTTCGAACGCGTTCTCGATGTTGCGATCGTACGGTCTTGACGCCGTCAAAGGCGAAGAACGCGATGGCGGATTTCAACAGGAGCTCCATGGCGTGTTTGCTCGTGAGCACGTCGAAAGTTCTGTGCGCCACTTTCGTGGGTTTGTCGACGAACGCGCTTTTCAGCGCGTCTTTAATTCGTCGCGGTATTGATTTGCGAGCGTTTTGTAACCGCTTCTTTTCTTTTTCCATCTCTTTGAACTCTTTCTCTTTCCTCTCTCTTTCCATTCGATCAAACTCGATGGCGAGTTTCTTCTTCATCGCCGAAGACGCTTCGAGGTCGATGGGTTTGCGGACGAGAACCGTGTGGCCGGACGTTTTGGCAATTGTTTTGATCAAAACTGAGTTCGGTTCTTGATATTCTTTTTCCGCGGCGGAATCGTCCTCCTCGTCGGTGCTGTCGGAATCAAAACCGCCATTTCGACGACGACCGATGAGTCGTCTCGACCAGTTTCTCTTCTTGCGTCGTCGTCTCGGAGGCGACATCGGCGCTGGATGCGATTCGAGGGTAAAATTGTGATGGTTTTGATCGTGATGATGATTACTCATCATCCCGTTGTTGAACGCCAAACTCGTGCGAGGTGAAAACGGTTCGCTCGTCTTCGGCGGTAAAATTCCAGCTTTGACCATGTTCTCGTGATGCTCCTCGAACGCGTCCTTGTTGGAGTACGATTTCAAGTAATACTCTCTCGTCCACTCGACGTCTTCCTCGTCCGAGGAGGAGTTCCCAGACCACGTCGCCTTATTCGCGGTTTCCCATCCGACGTAATACGAATGCAAGTTGTACTTTTTTCGCGTTTTGTACCCTCTAAACGCGGATTGAATAGCCACCGCTCTGCGCTTCAGTTCGTTTTGCCGTTTGCGCACCAACTGACCTCGATAAATCGATTGCATTTTTTTGGCCGTCGCGTGGTGTTTCTTCAAAAGCTCAAACTCTCGCTTCGCCAACTTCACGCGAGCGATCGATTGCATCTTGACGATGGCGTCTTTCGTTTCCTGATATCGTTTCTTTTCGATCGCCATTCTGAACAACGATTGCATTTTTCGAACGGCGTTTCGCTTCTCTTGAAACTTTTCGCGCTCTTTTCGACCTTCGAGCGCCGCTCGCACTCGCGCTTGAATCACTAAAGTCGCTCGGCGTTGCTTTTGAAACTGTTCTCTCTCTTTGGCCATTTTCATCGCAGATTGGATTTTAATCGCCGCCGATTTGGTTTCGTTGAACCGCTTGCGAGCGATGACGCCTCTGGTAAACGCTTGCATTTTTAACGCCGATTGTCGCCTTCGCTCCTGTAGATCTTGGAACTCCTTCTTCGCTTTTTGCATTTTGACCATCGATTGAATCTTAATTGCAGCCTGCTGCGCCTCGGCTAAGCGTTTGCGAGCGAAGACGCCTCGCACCATCGCTTGCAACTTCAGCGCGGACTCGTTTCGTTTGATGTGCAACTCTTGCAACGCTTTCTTCGCTTTTTGCATCTTGACTAAACTTTGAATTTTCGTCGCCGCGTCGTTGGCCTCTTTCAACCGCTTTCTGGCAATCGCGCCTCGCGCGAGCGCTTGCAATTTCCTCGCCGATTCCAGTCGTTTCGCTTTCATCTCGCGCAAATCTTTTTTCGCCTTGTGCATTTTCACCATCGATTGAATTTTCAAAGCCGCTTCGTTGGCTTCTTTCAAGCGTTTTCTGGCAATCGCGCCTCTCGCCAACGCTTGCATTTTCATCGCCGCGTTGGTTTGTTTTGATTTCAACTCTCGATAGGCGTTCAAGGCCATTTCGGTTCGAACTAACGCTTGTAACTTCTTCGCCGGATCGTCCTCCGAGGCGTCGAGCATTCGCTTTCTCTCCAACACGCCTCGGAATATCTTTTGAATTTTAATCGCGGCGGTCTTCTCCTCAAACGCGCGTTGGTTTTGAAGAAAATCGCGCGTACGTTCCTCGGGCGTTTTCGGCGATTTGAAAAGTTCTCGCTGCCCGAAGCCTCGCAAATCGCGCAAAGGAGACGAGTAGAACTCTGGCGAACGAAACTTCTCCGGCGTGTTGCTCGTGATGCGTTGCATGACTTTTTCGTACTCTTCCTGTTCGATGCGTTCGGCGCGATGCACGCGATAGGCGCGTTGGATGACCGAGGCCGCGTCGTGTATCTTCAAAGTTTCGATGGAGCGTTGCAGCAAGTGTCGAGAGTTGATTACTTTCTTTCTCGCTTGCGCGCCTCGGAAGGAGGTTTGGATGCGCAAGGCGGCGTCGTTTTGCTTCGAAGCTTGGGAACGAATAGCCGTTCGAGATGATGTTCCTTTACTCGTGCTGCTGTTATTATTGTTATTGTTATTGTTTGTGTAGTTGTTCCCGCTGGTGCCTGTATCGACGTTGGCATTTTCATTCCCGTCGTAATATCCTCCGGCGGTGCCAATCTTTCTACCACTTTTCTTCCCGCTTTCCGGCGTGCGAAACTCCAACTTTGGATAGACGCTGTTGTAATGCACTTCCGCCCAAAAGCTCAGCCATAAATTCCTCTCGCCAAACTTCTCGGACCAGGACGAGTTCTTCCCGTCGTCCGGAGGAGACGAGTCGCCGCCTTTCTTGTTCGACGACGACGTTCGAATCGGCGTAATTTCCAAAACGCCGTTATCTAAATACGACGTGACTACGGTAATCTGCGCGCCGTACAAATCCGCGGCGGCTTGTAACGTGACGTGATCACCCCAGGTACCATCCGAGGCCATATCGTCGCAATAGTTCGAATACGCGGTTTGCATCATGAAAAACGCCGACTTGGCTTCCTCCGTCGAGGATTGCGGACTTGAAGACGACGAAGGCGCGTTTTTACTCCCGCCTTCCTCATTCGCCGCGACGACATACGCGGCATACCTCGACGCGTGTTTTCTCAACTGTCCAACAACGTTTTTCCGCACTTCCTCGTAAAACTCCGGCGTCCGAAACAACTGGTCGCTCAGCGCTCGAAACTGACAATTCCCGTCCCCGGAAACGACTTTCTCTCTCAACCCAAACGCGTCCAATCTCGCCAATAACACGTCGTGATCTCTCTCCACCTTTTCGCTATCTTCTCTGCTCAACTGCAACGCGATCCGTAAATCCTCGTCCTGGTTCCTTTTCGGCGTAATAGGCACCGACATTTGCCTCTTCACTTTAGATCTATCGTCTCCCGGGCTCTTCCTCAAAGGCGTATTCAAAACCTGCTCTCGCACCACGCCGTCCAACTTCCTCGACCAACTCTCGATCCGCTCTTGACCAACCCTACGTTTCCACCGTTCCAAAAGCATCTCGTACGACTCGTTTTCTTTTATTTCTTCTTCTATTTCCTCTTCTTCTCGTAAAGATTGCGCGAGTAAAAAATCGCTCTGCGTTGCCATTTTTCGATTTTTTTCCTCCAACTCGTCCTCCTCGAAGAGCATTTTTGCGATTAAAAAATCATTCATCTGCCTCTCATCATCATCCTCGTCGTCGTCCTCATTCGTCGTTTTCGTTGCGTTGTTCTTGTTCTTATTGCTCGAAGTCGTCGCCTGTTCTCCGCTCCACGCGCGGATGAGTTCTAACCGCGACGATTGGGACGAGGAGGAGACATTTTGTTTGCATTTCGAATCCGATTTTGTTCCGCTTTTCGTGTTGTTTATGTTTACGTTCTTCTTCTTCTTCTTTAACGAATTCAAAGTCGATTTGATCGGATCTTTGTCCTTTTCGTTCTCCTTTCCTTCCTTTTGTCCTTCGTCGTGTTTGGAGACGCAGCACCCCATTCTTTGCGCGCGCGCTCCTCTGTGTGCTCTTTCTCTCTGCGCTTAAAAAGAACGGATTTAAAGCGCGTCAAGGGGAGATTTTTCTGAGGAATTTGTGAGTGATTTTGTGTCTCTTTGTACTCATTAAAAATACTCGATGATCAATGGTGATTGATGTCTCTCTCTCTCTCTCTACTTTGATGAAGATGTTGATGATGATGATGTTCGCTTTTGTGGCGATCTAAGTTTTCTCAACACTACTCTCTCTCTCTCTGCAGCCGCCGCTGCAACAACCTCTTCTTCTTCTTCTTCTGTCGCTTTTCTTCTTTCTCGTCAAAGTCGTTAAAAAGCGGCTTCGCACGCAACCTCTTCCGCGTTGACGGTGTTGATGAACTCCCCGTCGTCTCTTCTCGCGAGGAGAAGTTTTAAATTCTCTCGGTGCCGAACGGAGAAGATGACCCCGCCTTTACCGCCGACGAGCCAGCAATCCGGGCAGAGCGCGACGTCGCGCAGAGTGAATTGGATGTAGGAGTTGTTGGTGTTGTTGTTTTCTTCTTCGTCGTCGACGAAGGCGAGTTTGAGGACGTCCGTGCACTCTCGCGGAGTAGTATCTGTGATTGGCCCGGTGCGCGAGCGGACGCCGAGGAAGGCGCAGTCGAAAAGGAACTCAGAGGAAGGTGCGCGACGAGGCTCGGGGGAGGCGGCGGCTTGTTCGTTTGTCTCCGGGATGACGAGGAATTCGAACGGGACGCGGAAGGTGACGCCGGCGAGGCAGACGGTGCCGAGCGCGCCGAAGTTTACGGCGGTACCGGAGACGGTGAGTTGACGTCCTTCGTCTGATGGGGAGGTTCCTTTTGTGGACGCTCTAAAGTTTGCTCGAATATCGAGCGCTTCGAGCGTTTGGGACGATTCGCGTGGACAGGCGGCGACGTCGGTGTTTGAACACTTCGAGGACGAAGGAGGTGAAGGGGTGGTGGCGGTAGTAGGAGGCATTACTTCGTCTGTCGTTGGGGGAATAGTTGGAGTCGGAGTTGTGGTAGTAGTAGTAGTCGGAACGTCCACGGGAACCGTCGGACGAATCGTACCGAATCCAGTCGGCGGAGGAGACGCGATGACAGGTTCCTCGTCTGTCGGCAAAGACGTCGTTGGAGGAGGTAGCGTTTCAACACCATCGCTGACGTTATCAAACAGAGAAGGAGGTGTTACCGGTGCGTCGATTGCTTTTACTGTGATTGTCGACGCTGGTATATCCGTCGGCTTCCCCGGCTCGAGGGTAAAATATTTCGCGGTATCCGTGACTTCCTCTTCCGATGAGGATACTTCCCCAGTTGCGGTACCAGCATCGTCTTGTTTCGTGACGAGATATCCAGAGGTCCACGGCACGCCGTCGCCGCGATCCCACGCAGAAATTTTAGATGGCGACGCCGTAGAATTAAATCCACCTTCCATGGACTTTTTCAACCAGCACGAGTGAAAGGCGAAATCTACGCAATCCCCGACGCAGTATACCCATATGTCACAATTTTCCGTCGTGGCGCACGCATCGCAACACGCCGCCGCAGAAGAAAGAATGTTTTTGTTGCCATCGTTGAGTAAAACGCCTTTGAAGTTGGTGTTTGCTTGAGCGTTACACGCGTATCGGTTCGGAAGCTTTCTAACGCTCGGCGCAGGCGCATCTTCTTCCTCGCCGTCATCGTCGTCTAGAGGAGTAATTGCTGCGGCATCTGGTGCCACCAACTCGACGGCAGTAACCAACGCGCCTTTCGGAGAAGAACACTCTATTCGTTCTGCTATAGTCGGTCCGACAAAGTCGAATGTGTAGTAAGAACTACCGATGTTATTATCTACTACATCTTCCGAAATGACTTCGTTGTTTGGAAAGATGCTGAAGAGAATATCATCGTCGACATACAAAGGTTTCAGATAGCATCCTTCACAAAGAATGACGCCAAAATCGACTTCGATTAACACAACATATGCTGGAGGGATGCTGTCGCCGCTACTACCTTCCTGTTGCTGAGAGAATTGTGTTGTGCTTTCTGATCCACCACCACCGCCAGATAAGCTCACGGGCGCGCTCAACGATGCGTAAAATTGGACATTCTCGCATCGAGGGTTGGTAATCTGTACAATCTCATCTCCTTGCTCGTTGTACGATACTATTTTATAACCATAGCACGTAAATTTGAGTTTTCGAGATGGATCGTTGATTCTTCTCCACGCGCCGTACGTGCCATCGCCAAGATTTTCGCGAAGCCACGGCGAGAGCGCAACGAGCGTCAGAGCGTTCTTCAAGCTCACTTCGTTGTTCTTATCTGGATTTCGTATATCACCGGCGAACGCGTACGATTCGTATTGCTCGGTGAAACCATTACCTCCGTTTATCGACGAGGTGATTGCTCCACGATCGTCTTTCCAGTAAATACTACTTTCGATATCTTTTAAAGCCTCTTCCGAGCAGAGCGTCGTCGTCGGAGGACCTTGACTCACGTTCACCGTCGTGGAAGGAAGGAGGGCATCACCGCCCGCTCCAGAGTTTCCAGCCGCAAACTGGTTGTTCGCGCCTCCTGGCATATTTCCAGCCATTTGATTGGATGGAGAAATCACCCGAGGCGATTGGAAGAACGGAACGCCACCAAAGAATTGCAGTAAGTTTCTTCGCCGTCGTTGTTGTTGTTGTTGTTGTTCCGGCGCGACTTCTTCAAAATCGTTGAGTTCGCAAAATGGACGTCGAATAAAAGGTTCAGAAACGGCTAAAGCGTTCGAGTCTTCGCCATCGCCGTGCGAGACTTCAAATAAAGCACCGTCAGATTCTCTACCCGTCACCGCGCACCCTCTGCACATTTCTACGTTCAATATTGTAAATTGTACTCCAAACGAAGTCGTTTCGCTCGACGTTCGCGCGCAAAGATCCTCGTCGGAATACCTACGACCAAAACCGTCGATGATTTGAATACCTAAGCACGTTCCAACGCCAGGCGTTAACGGATCCACGAACGATGACTCGTCGTAGAAACTGCTCGTGAACTCCTCTGTTTCGACTTCACCGCCTCTTGGAACGTAATATATCGGAATTTTAATCTCCGGCACGAGGATCGTTTCTTTATCGGTATCGTCGGCGACGGTGAGTGCACCCACGACGGAGTATTTTTTCGAGAGCGTAGGACTTTCAAGCGCAATCGCGAGAAAATTTTTCACACTTCGCGCGTCCGAACAGACGCCACCGTCCTCTTCTTTCGGAACGATGACTCCAGATCTCTTCACCACGCCGCGACGAATATCGATAGGGGATGTCGTCGTCGTCGTCGTCGTCATCTCTTCTGCCGTGAGGGTTTCATTCGCAACGATGATTGCAGACGTGCGAACGAGTGGGAATAACATGGATTCGTCGAAAGATTCCACGCGAACAATTTTTGCAACTGTGCCATCTGGTAAAGTTACTTCTTCACCTTCAACTTCGATACCTTCCGGAGACTCAAACGTTCTCAAGAAAAGTTTGCCGCTGGACGTCACCGTGAGCGCGGATTCACTCGCGCCAATCGTAGCGCTCGTTGCGCCCGAGAACAAACCGGCTTCAAAAGTAGCAGTACCATCGCCTATACGCACGAACTGTGATGTCGAATCTAGAAAGAAACTTCCGGGAGTATCACTCAGCTCAACCAGAATTCGAGACATGCTTGAAGTATTCCACGTGGTGTATTCGAGCGAAACTTGTCCATCAGCGGCGTCGCGAAGCACTGTAACGCCTTGATTTTTCAACCTCGGTGGAGATACAATGACTAATCTTGCCTCGCGATCAGTTTCTCCACCAATTATATCAAGTTCCGAAATAAGCATTCCGCCGTTTGAGAGCATGAGTCCTCGAATTATCGTGTTCGGGTCTTCGCTGTAGAAAGTTCGCGCCGAAATGTACGCCAACGGAGAGTAATCTACCTCATTCTTTTGAGCGTAAAATGTCTCCACATCGACAAGCTCTCGTGAGTCTACGGCGAGTTTCTCGTCCACTGTTTCCGTAAATTCAGCCGCTGGGCACGTACTGCCGTACGTTGGTATAAAACCACACGCCGATGGGGCTTCAGAAAGTACTGCAGCGTGAATTTTCGAGACGATATCTGTGTCGGCAGCACTCGCGTTAATCGGAGAATCTGCCGTGAGAAGAAGAGATACAAAACCATCGCAGAAGCACTTTGCATTTTCGACGACGCGAAGTCGCCTACAACACATTTGCCAGTCGAGGTCTTGAAAGAATATTTCTGAGGCACCTGCAAGGTTTGGTACGCAAGAATCTTCAGCCGCTCTCACGGCGGCGTAACACGTCGATGCAGAAGGAATCGCCACCGAAACGTTTGTTTGAAACGTCGACGATGGTATCCACCAAGCGGTGGCATTCGTGAACGCCTCGAAGTCGAAACCCACTCCAAAACCACCAATGGTTGAACCACCTTCAACCAAAAATATATTCTGAAAATCGCTCGGCTTCGTGGTGCTGTATTTCTCAGAAACCCACGATTCGGCGTCTTCGATAATCCTCCAATCAAATCTAGCATCGATATCGCTCTCGACGTAGCCTTCTAGCGTTTCCGATAAATCATTAACGCAAACGTCTCTATTGTCGTTTGGAATCTCATCCATCGAAAAACCGCACGCTTCTGGTGCAATCTTGAATAAAGACAAGTAGAGGTCGGTCGAAAGCAACTGCTCCGCAAAGGGTGGGCAAAGACACCCGCGAGTCCAAAGCGAATACAAAACACCGCAGCACGCCGTGACATCGTAGGTCGTCGTGTCGACGCCGTTGTTTTCGGTAGTTTCATCGCTAACAACGACTCTTGTACACGTTTGCTCGATGGCGTCCGTGTAATTTAAACAGTTTCGGTAGTTTGCTCTATCGAAAAACTCTCTGAACATTTCATCGCGGATTTGATTCCCGCGTTGATCTATAGCAGATAACCCTCCGCTGAGTTGCTCCAAAACACCTTCTTCGACTACGTCAACGCCGGTTATGTCGCCTTCACTAACCAATAACGGAACACCGACGGCAACTGGAATCAAACGAGTTTCATTGATAAATTGCGTGACGTTTCGAACCATCTCGGTGACCGGGACGCCAATACGCTCGCGGATTTTCGGACATTGCTCGGAGATGTCGAATCCACATCCCAAAGGCGTAAAACCAACGAGTTTGCGCAAGAATGATTTTGCTCCTGCTGTATCCTCGAAGAGTTCCGTTCCTTTTCTTTCGTCTTCCACAGCGTCACAAAGACAATTTGAGCGGTTCAAAGCGAACGCCGCGTCGCAACACGGGGCGATATCTGCAATCACCGGCGTAATGCTCTCGCTTGACGTGACTTTGCGGCAAATGTAACGAGTCGCTTGTACGGTTTCACCGCACGTCAAGTCTTCTTTTAATCGACCAGAATCTTCGTCAATGACGCGTTTCCACGCGTTTGATCTATCGCGCACGTCTCTTTCAGCTGGAAGTTTCAAGAACGCCGAAAGCGCGTCGCGATCTTCGCAAATCTCGTCGCCATACTTGATTCTGAATCCACAAGCGAGTGGAACAAAGTCCACGAGCTTTTCGACAAACTTCGCGTCGCGTTTTGCAAACGTATCGAGAACTTTATCGTCACAGAAGCACGAAGCGCTATCCATATCGGAGACGGCCAAACAACATCCCGGGAAACTTGCTGGATTCGGGTTTCCGTTTCCAACGTCGCAGAGCTGATCCACGCGGTTGACTCGTCTTCTACACGCGACGAGAATATCCGCGGCATCTGAAGTTGGGACGAGTGCAATAACTCTCACAAATCTAGTCGCGGTAACTTCGCACCCACTCGAGTCGACAATTCGATACGACACCGGGTATACACCGGGCGTTGATGTATCGACAGCTGAGTTGTCAATATCAATCTGCGAGGTGATATCGCCGTCTTCTTCGTCGAACGCAGTCGCACCTTGCTCGACGTATACGCCAGAAAGCAATAGTTCATTTTGCGTAGCGGCAGAACCGCCGAGAACCGTGAGTGAAGGGCACACGTTCGGCGGTGGAGGGAAGGGAGAAGGAGGCGGCGGTGATGGACTCGGAGGAGGAGGGAAGGGACTCGGGGGAGGCGGTGATGGACTTGGTGGAGGTGGAAATGGACTCGGGGGAGGCGGCGATGGTTCAGCTGGCACCGGAGGTGGCGGCAAAGGTACTTCCGGAGGCGGAGGAAACGGTGGTGGCGGTGAAGGTGGCGGCGGTGATGGTGAAACCGGAATCGGAGGTGGAGGTGGTGACGGTGAAATTGGCGGAGGAGAAAATGGAGGTGGTGATGGTGCAAACGGAGGAGACGGCGACGGAGGAGGAGGGGGTGGAGGAGGAGATTCGAGCACCACGGGAGGCGGCGGCGAGCTTGGCACAGCTGGAGCTTGCGGGGGAGGAGATTCAGGAGGAGGAGGAGGAGGAGATTCGAGCACCACGGGAGGCGATGGTACAATCACTTCGACTGGTGCTTGCGGGGGAGGAGATTCAGGAGGAGGAGGAGGAGGAGGAGGAAGAGGAAGAAGAAGCTCTTCGTAATCGTCCGGAAATTCGTCGAGCGGTGCCGGCGGTGGAGATAACGGTGGTGGCGCAAGGGGTGGAGGACTTGGCGGCGGCGGCATCGGTGAAGAGGGAGAAGGAGGAGGCGAGGCCACAAGAACAACTTCCACGGGCGCTTCCGGTGAGAGCGGCGGTGGAGGTTGTGGACTCGAGGGAGGCGATGGTACAATCACTTCGACTGGTGCTTGCGGTGAAACTGGTAGTGGCGGTGGCAGAAAAGGAGGAGGAGGTGGTGGCGGCGGCGACGCTTCGACAATTTCAACCGCGGGCGATTGTGGTGGCGGCGGCGGTGACGCTTCGACAATTTCAACCGCGGGCGATTGTGGCAACGGCGGCGGTAAAGGAGTAGACGGAGCAGATGGAGGAGGTGATATTTCAACCACGACCGGCGGTGCTTCTTCGACGCACTCTTCTGTTGTTGTAAGGATGCGTAAATCCGTTCCACACAAAAATGGTCCAACTAATCGAATCGTCTCGATTTTAGACGCACCCAATATGTTTTTAACATCCGCGTCGCAAAAGCACCGATCGTTGTTTGCCGTCTGTATCAAACTACAACACGTCTGCGAAATCGTGCTTTGCTGACCGTTTTCCACAAACAGCGCGCTACAATCCGTATTAATTGACTCTGTGAGGAGGACGCACGGAGAGCGAGGAATTGGTGGAGGAGCGAATGGTGGAGGAGGAGAAGGCTGCTGCGGCGCCAACGGAGACGGAGGAATCGGTGGAAACGGCGATGGTGGGGGCGACGCTGGGGCAAAGGGTGGAGGACTGGGACTGAGCGGCGGTGGTGGATTCGGAATAGGTGGAGGTGGTTGTGGATACACCGGAGGTGCCATTGGTGGTGGGGGGTTCGGCATCGGCGGCGGTGGATTGGGAGCAGCCGGTTGAAGAGGTGGCGGCGAAGCGACGACTAAAACCGGTGAAGGCGGCGGTGGCGACGGAGATGTAGGAGGAGGTGACGCGATCACCAACGGAGGCGGTGGCATCGGAATTAGAGGTGGAGAAGATGGCGGTGGTGGAGATTCAACCGAAACAACTGCAAACGGTGCGCGCGGCGGCGGCGGCGACACAGAAGGAGGCGGGGGAGAAATTTCAACCGTAATCACTTCTTCCACGGGCACACATTTCTCTCCGATCAAAAGTGGCTCCGTCAAATCGCACACGGCTTCGGCAACCAACAGCACATCTTCTCGATCACCGAGTTCTGCTAAAGCGTCGTTTTCACAGAAACAGCGATCTACGTTCGACGCTTCCAACAACTGGCAGCACTTGGTCGTATCGCCAGATCTGGCTTCTGGTTCCGCGAGCAAAGGCGTGCACGCATCTCTTAGCGCGTTCGTCTTGGAGGCGCACGATTTTGGAATCTCAAATGGCCCGATTGGTCTCGGAGAAACTCTCCCGGATGCCCAAGGAACGCCCTCGCCGCGTTCCCAAGCCGGGAATTCTTCCGAGACTAAAAATTCAGCCGGAGCTTTCTTTAGCCAACATTCGCCGAAACCGTAATTAAAATAGGCGTTGGAGCAACCATCTTCGTTTTCACAGAAAACATAAACATTGCAATCAGATCTTTTCTTGCACTCGATGCAGCACGATTCCACGGAGTCTACGATCAAATCAGTACCAACGTTGAGAGGATCACCTTTGTAATTCGCGCGTTGCTCGATCTCGCAGCTTTCACTGGTCGGTTCGGGCAACTCGCCAACATCAATTCGAGAAGTGACGATACCAGAGGTCCAGTTAACGTTCGGGCCTCTCGCGTATGCGGCAGGAGACTCCAACGACGCGTCCGCGATATTTAAAGGAAACGTTTTCAAAGTGCACGTGCGATAGGGGTATTCATCGCATCCTCCTTCTGAATCGCAAAATACCCAAAGCTCGCAGTTTGCGTTTGCCAAACACGCCGCACAACACGCTCCAGCATTCACCGCAAGGTCTACAGTCACATTTGCGATGACGTCTCCGATGTAGTTGGCGTTTATCTCTGCGTTACAAGGTGGGAACTTCACGTCGCTCGTATCTCTCGCGATCGGTTCAACAATTTTATCGAGCAAAATTCCAGATGTGTAGGTGACGTCCTCGCCTCGAGATCCCGGAATCTCAGTATCGACGCTTGCAGAAATTATTGCCTGGTCCAAGACCTTCAAAGTACATTGTGAATAAGATGACACGTATTCATTCAGACCACAACCACCAGCTTCGTCTGTGCAGTACGTCCAGACGTTGCAGTTGGGATTTTCTTGGCACGCTACGCAGCAAGCGTCTGCGGAAGAGGCGAGAAAGACACCTTCGGTAATATCCTCGCCGTTGTAGTTTGCGTTCTCTTCGGCATTGCACGCGCGAATCGGAGGTGCGAGCTCCGCATCGCCTTCACAGTACAGCGAAGAAGAAGGAGAAGGAGACAAAGTAGGAGAAGAAGGTACTGTTTCAGTTGTCGTTTCAGTTGTTGTTGTTGTCGTCGTCGTCGTCTCATACCTAGCCCAGACGTTGTCGTTACCGCCGACGATGAAACAACCGGGACACAACTTGACGTTCTCGTTCAAGAGAACTCGAAGCTTTGACCCATCGAGTGAGACTTCAAACCTCGCGTCTTCGCACGAAAAATTTGTGATCTGCTCTCGCATATCGAGCATTTCTGGAGGTGTCGCGATTGCTAAACCTTCGCACGTAATTGACGTGGCGGTAGTAGAAACGTCTTCACCTTCTTCGATTAAATCGATTTCGAGCACTAAATCGGTGAGATCTAACGTGAGACACGTTCTTTGCCCGAGTACTCCAGATACTAACGATGATGAAGCGTCAACAGTAGTCAATCGTCGCGGTTTCACCGTCGTAAACGTAACGTCTACGAGTGACGGACACGCGTTTAAATCCAAACCGACGTTTGGGTTCCAGCCAAAAATCATGTTCGGACTCACAACCGCGACGGAGGAGGATAGCGTGTTCATCGCTTCGACGTCGCAAACTGGCGCTCGTAACGTCATCAACGATTCAATTTTTTTACTCTCGACGTGCTTAAAAGAAAAAAGGAAGTTTGAGTACCCGCCGACGAGAAACTCGCCTGGGAGCAAAACGACGTTTGCGCCGAAAGTAACTCTCGGTCCAACATCGTCCATCGTGAGCGATATCTCTTCGCAAGACACATCGTTCCTGCCCTCGTTGGAAGAGGAAGAAGAACCTTTCGGAAGAATTTGTCCACCCCAACACGCAAAGACAAACTCCTCCTTTGGTCTCGGTTCGTACGTCGTCTCGCCCGAAACTTCGTCCTCCACGGCAACCGCTCTCGACCATTGAAAAGGCAACGTTACTCCGGCCAAAGATACCGGATCGTTTACGTTCGCTCCACTCGCTCTTGTCACCACGATTGAAACGTACGTCTCTCTCGCTGCATCCACGACGTTTCCGGCAATCGCACCGAGTCGCAACACTTCCTCCGAAGGCGAAGACGACCACGTGTGCACGCTAAACGCGAGGTTGCCGTCGGCGAGATCCGCGCACGCGCTCAAATCCTCGCCAACTCCTGGATCCTATTTTGTGAAGAAAACGAAACAAAAAACATCAAAAATCGCTCGTCAGTATTTCTGTCATCATCCGCGCTTCTCTGCGATGCATATTCGAGAAGAGTGATCGTTTGCTTCAGACGCGAACGCGAAGACGAACCGAAACGCGAAAAGGCGGTTTGGAAATTCCAAGAGAAAACTCTTTTGTTAACAAAAAAGAACGAAACGCTCTCGCGCTTACCTGCAACGCCCTCCTCGGCGCAAACGCCGCAACGCTCACTCCCGCGTTGTTGTTGTTGTTGTTGTTGTTGTTGCTCGGCACATCTTTCGCGTTCACGTCCCCGAACGGCGCGTCGAAGAAGTTCACTCCTCCTCCTCCTCGATACAACTTTTTTGTATCTTCCTCCTCTCGCTGCGTTCGATCGCCTTCCTCGACGACGCGACCATTTATTGCCTCCGAAACCACTCGCGACGCGAACAAAAGTATCGAAAGCGCACAAATCGTCAACGATCGTTCGATGATACCCTTTCGCGACCGACGATTGCGCGGACGAACGTCCGACATTTTTTTCTTCTCTCTCTTTCCTCCGCGTAAATTGAGAGTTCAAAATAGCCGAAGAAGAAGAAGAAGAAGAAGAAGAACACCAAAGCGCGAGCGACAATAATCGCTCTCTCGCGAAACGCCCTAGTGTATCAAACCAAAATCAACGAGTCCAACGCGATCTCGTTCTCTTCGTGAAGAATTTCGCGTTTGAAAAGAGCAGAGCGCGTAAGCGTTAAGCGTTGTTGTTGTTGTTGTTGTTGTTGTTGTTGTTCAACTGTGTGTTGTGAAAATTTTTATGAAGAAAACAAAGTGCTCAAATCGTGCTATTCGTCATTGTATTACGCACACGACTTTAACGCGCTGCATCGTGTACGAAACAAAACGCAAACCAACGAAAATTGCATAAGATCGATACGGAAGTGAAAAACTACGAGCGATCGTTGCACTCGCGCGTGAAGTATATTTTCGCGTCACCGCGCACCAAAATAAGCGTCACAAAATGACCTCTACCTCTTCTCCTTCGTCTCTCGCGACATCGTTCGCAGGCGCATTTCTGACCTCTTTTCTCGCGATAAAGCTGTACCGACGCGTGCGAATGAAAGAAGAGAGAACGTTCCCGTTGTTAAGCTGGGGGACATCGAACGAGAGGAAACTGAACGAATCTTCGGTCGCGTTTCAACAAACGAGAGACCGATTCGACGACGTCGGGGGGAGAACAACAACAACGTCCTCGAGTAGTAGTTCTTCTGCTCCTACGAATACTCGAAGTGATTTAGAAGCTATCGCGGGATTTGAAGCGGCGGCGGCGTACGCGGCGACGCGCATCGCCGAAGGCGCCGTGCCGGAAGATTGCATCTTAGAACTCTACGGCATTTATAAACAGGCGACGAAAGGCGATTGCGACGTGAAGGTACGACCGACTCGATTGGATATCAAAGGGTACGCGAAGTTTACCGAGTGGATGAAACATAAAGGGATGACGAAAGTGGACGCGTGCAGGATGTACGTGAGAGTTTTGGAAAGTCGACTGGACGATTTGGAGCTGTTGCCGAGTCCGAAGAAGAAGTCTAATACTACGAACGGCGGTGGCGGCGGGGCGTTTGGGAGGAGTCAATCGACGATGAGGAGATTAGAAGGAGAGGATGGGAAAGAAGAAGAGCGGGAAGAGGAAACGAGCTTGCTTAAAGCCGCGAAGGAGGGTGATTTTGATAAGTTGCTGAAATGTTTACGAGCCGGAGCGGACGCGAATCAACGGGACGCGAAAGGGAGAACACCCCTAATGTTTGCCGCCGATACCGGCGACGTGGCGATTACGATTCAGCTGATGCAATTGGATGCGGACATAGGGGCGGTAGATGATAAAGGGAAGACGGCGTTGCATTACGCGACGATTTGCGAGCAAGTAGACGTGGCGGAAGTTTTGCTGGAAGCTGGGGCGGATCCGGAGGTGAGGGACGCAAACGGCTCGTCGGCGAGCGATTTAGGCGTATACGAATTAGTTAAGAAGAAGGCGAACGGTGAATTAGTATCGGTAGATAATAGAGAAGATGAAAGGGTAGAAGAAGAGGAGGAAGAGGAGGAGGATTTCGACTTGGAGGAAATTGAGCGTCAAGCTTTGGAGAAAATGGCAGAAAAAGAAAATTCAATCGCTTGAGCGCTTTTTGCTACGCCGCCCAAATTTGTTTTTAGATATCGACTGAACTCTATATTATACTAACTAAGATTTCGTTTCTAATACTTCTATGCTTTTCTTTCTGTCGTCGATGACCCTCCCGCCGCCGTCGATACTACCGTTGATGACTTACCGTTTGTGAGAACTGCGGATGATTTTGCCGCTTTAGAGGAACGCCAAAACGCCCACGCGAGTTTGCCCCTCGTGAAGAACAGTTGCGCAGGTAACAACATCACCATGACGTTGTCGTATCCGCGATCTTTCACCGTTCGCGCCCACTCTTTGGTGCGATATCCCAACCCTTTCTTTCTCGCGCTGTCCATCTCCAACGCCTGTTCGGCGTCGTTTTTCATCCGTTCGCGTTTCTCGAGTCCATTCTTCGCGCTTCGAGCGATGATGCGGAATCGATTCACCGGCGATCCGAGTTGTTCGTTGACGTATCGGAGTAAATTGTTCGCTTTGAGCACCATGAGTAAATCTCGCGGGAGCGACTCGAACAGTTGACTTTGGTCTTCCAGTTTTACTTTGAGTACCGTTTTGAAAATCTCGCGCTTGTCGCTCATGGATAAACTGTCGTTGTTGTTCGCTGGTTTGTTCTCTCGAGTCGTCGTCAAAGTCGTCGAGGCTCCATTATTTTCCGCGGTGGCGGCGGCGGCGACGTCAGCTTTATTTGCAGCGGAGGAATAGGACGAGGAAGAAGACAAAGACGAAGAAGATGAAGATGAAACTACCGCCATCTTCTCGTCTTCCTTCTTGAACCGATCTTCAATCACTCTGGCTGGCGCTAACGCCAAGATAATCCCGAAAAACCTGTGCATTTCCGGATTTATCCCCAACTTTTCCACGGCGTTTCGCATCTCGTTTTCATCGTTTCGAATTAACGCCAACCACACTTGGCACCACGTTTCTCTCGTCGGTTCGTCTAATCGCCGCACAACGCCGTGGTCCAAAATCGTCACTTTTCCGTTTTTATCGACCAACAAATTCCCCGGATGAGGATCGCCGTGCGCGAAACCGTGTTCAAACGTCAACGTCGCGAACGCTTCCTGAATCGTCTTGGCGACTTTATACGCGTCCACTTTATTTTCTCGCATTTTTTCCACGTTATCGACTCTGGTCCCGTCCGCGAACTCCATCGTCAACACTCGCTTTGTGCTCAGATTATCGTGGATTTTCGGCACCGTCACTTCCTCCTCCTTAAAACCGCACTCTTCTTTCAACAATCTCCCCATATCTTTACAATTCTTCGCCTCTAATCGAAAATCCAACTCCTCGGACATGTGTCTTCTCGTCTCTTTCGCCAACCACGCGAACCTCAACCCGGGAATCAAATACCCCAAAACCGCGTAATACGTCTCAATCGTCGCGAGATCTACCCACAAAAACCTCGCCACCGGTCTTTGCTGAATCTTCACCGCCACGTCCTCTCCCATCTTCGTCTTCGCTTTGTACACCTGCGCTAAACTCGCGCTCGCGATTGGTTTCTCCTCAAACTCTAAAAACACCTCTTTCGGTTTCAAACCGTTAAACTCTTCGCTAAACGTCTTCTCGTCTTCCTCGAACGGCCTCGCGCTCGCGTCGTCCATCAACACCCTCAGTATCTGCCGAAAAGGCATCGGCGCTACCGGTTGCACGCAAAGATGCTGCCCGGCTTTCACGTAGATCCCTCCGTTTTCTCGCGCTAAATCTCTCAAGCGAACCGCGACGTCGGTCCATAACGTTTGCCTCGATTCTCGTTTCAGTTCATCCAATTTTTCATCCTCATCCGTCTCGAATTGATTAGTACACTCGCTCTCGAGTTTCTTCACCCTCGCCAGGTGCCTCCGGTAATCAAAATACACCGGCACTAAATGTTTCGACGCCGTCGCGACTCTTTTCACCGCGTGGACCGCATCGTCGTCCGAATAACTCATCAGCAAACCAGCGGTCGCCGTCGTCGCGCCAACGACACCGACACCGACACCGAACGACGACGACGACGATGGATTTGCGTTTCCTCCTCCATTCTTTCCGAAACGGAAAAGAAGAGCGCGCAAAACTCTCGAAGAAGAGGAGGAAGACATGCTCTGCGTGTAGTAGTGTTACACTCTCTGCGACGCTGCTCTGATTCGCTTAAAGAGTATGTGCGAGCGCCGGTTTTGTAAAGGAGTTTGTGGGAAATTTTCTGTGGCTCACAAGTGCTCCACTTTATTTAAGGTTTTGTTATTACTGAGTAAACTTGGCCTATAACTAACTCAATGAGTACGCATGTGGGCTTTCAAAGTACCAGATTGACGAAAAC
>Ga0182095_1427650_pt1 | contig 18862 bp, 15 predicted proteins | sample 041ome_19_FD_127784 | JGI IMG/M metagenome (GOLD analysis project Ga0182095, IMG submission 127784) | Metatranscriptome of coastal salt marsh microbial communities from the Groves Creek Marsh, Georgia, USA - 041412BS metaT (Metagenome... | ecosystem: Environmental > Aquatic > Marine > Intertidal...
AATTGATGCGCCTCAAACTGCGCGAAGAAATGCAAATTGAATTCACCATTCAGGATGGAGAGTTGCATATTTTGGACGGTGTGCGGGTGGCACGAAAATCTCGCGCTGCGGTCCGTATTGCGGTTTCATTGGCGCAAGATGGGATCATCACCAAAGAAGAGGCGGTTATGCGCATAGAACCGCGCGCTTTGGGGGAATTATTGCACCGCCAAGTTGATCCCGAAGCGCCGCGGGATATTTTAGCCACAGGCGTCGCGGCAAGTCCGGGCGCGGCAGCTGGTAAAATCGTCTTTAGCGCCGAGGCGGCGCAAGCTAGCGCGTCGCGCGGCGAAGCTTGTGTTTTGGTACGTCGCGAAACCAGTCCCGAAGATATCCGTGGGATGCACGCGGCAAGCGCGGTTTTGACTGAACGCGGAGGTATGACCAGCCATGCGGCAGTGATCGGGCGCGGAATTGGTCTGCCCTGCGTCGTGGGGGCGTCTTCGATACGGTTCCAGATGAACAAACGAAGACTGACCTTGCCAGATGGTCGCATCCTTAAAGATGGGGATATTATCACTGTCGATGGGACAAATGGCCAAATTCTGGATGGCACGCCACCCATGATCGAGGCAGCGCTGGATGATACATTCCAGACACTGTTGACGTGGGCCGAAGATATTAGCGATATCAAAGTACGCGCCAACGCGGATACACCCAGCGACGCGCAGACGGCGCGCAATTTCAATGCACATGGCATTGGATTGTGCCGCACCGAACATATGTTTTTCGACGCTGATCGCTTGACGGTGATGCGTGAAATGATTTTTTCAGACTCTGCTATGGATCGCCGTGCAGTGTTGGATCGTTTGCTGCCAATGCAGCGGGCAGATTTCATCGAGTTGTTCAGGATTATGCAGGGGCTTCCGGTCTGTATCCGACTGTTTGATCCGCCATTGCATGAATTTTTACCCTCGGACCGTGCGGGATTACTTGACCTCGCAGATGCGCTAAACTTGCCCTTGTCAACCGTGACGCGTCGCGCAGAGGCGTTGGGCGAATATAACCCTATGTTGGGCATGCGCGGTGTGCGTTTGGGTATTACGGTGCCCGAGATTTATGAAATGCAGGCTCGGGCCATTTTCGAAGCAACAATCGAAGCAAGCAAAGATGGTGCGCCAGTTGTGCCTGAAATAATGATCCCCTTGGTCAGTGCCAAACGCGAGGTCGAATTGGTCAAGACGCGGGTTGATGCGATTGCCGCTGCGGTCCGAACCGAAACGGGACAAAGCTTTGATTATCGCTTGGGTGTCATGGTCGAAACACCGCGTGCCGCTTTGCGCGCGGATGATATTGCGCTGAATTCCAAATTCCTGAGTTTTGGAACAAACGATTTGACCCAGATGACCTATGGACTGTCACGTGACGACGCTGGGCGGTTTATGTCGACCTATGTAAAACAGGGTGTTTTTCCTGAGGATCCGTTCCATGTTTTGGATGCCGAAGGCGTTGGCGAACTGCTGCGAATCGGAGTTGAACGCGCCCGACGGGAGCGACCTGACATCGTCATTTCAATTTGTGGCGAACACGGCGGCAGCCCCGAATCCATCGCGTTATGTCGCAAAATTGGCATAGATTATGTGTCATGTTCGCCATTCCGTGTGCCGATTGCGCGTCTTGCCGCCGCTCAACTTGCAATATCAGAGAAAATTGGATAACGGCTGATCGTCAAAATAAGATCATTTTTGCTTAGGCCACGATGATGTGGTCACGAGTGAACCTAATTGCGCACTGGGCGCGGGGAAAGGGTTTTACGATGATGCGGTTTTTTGCGGTCGTCGCGCTAGTATGTGCGCCTAAGTTTGCTATGGCTGAATTGCTGCAGGATCCTCTTCAAGAGATCATATCCTTTAGTGCTGAGCAAACATCAAAAATCGATCAAACAAAATTGACCGACCTTTTCGGATCAAAGAACGTCAAGCGAAAAGATATCTACAGTGCTGATTATATCGCGACACTTCCGCGGGCCAATGGCGGAAAGCAGTGGCAATGCCTAAGCGAAGCATTATATTTCGAAGCAAGGGGCGAAAGCATAAAGGGACAGGTCGCTGTTGCCGAAGTGATTTTGAACCGTGTTGATAGCCCAGCCTATCCAGATTCAGTTTGTGGGGTAATCAAGCAAGGCACAGGACGCAAATTTGCATGTCAATTCACCTATACCTGTGATGGCCGTGCCGAAATTATCAATGAACAATCCGCTTATGAACGTGTTGCCAAGATTGCGCGTTTGGTGATGGATGGCTTGCCACGTAATTTGACAAAGGGCGCGACCCATTATCATACGACCAGTGTACGGCCCTCATGGGCGCGTAAGTTTCCTAAAACGGCAAAAATAGGCAGTCATGTCTTTTATCGGCAACCAATTGTCGTTTCATCCAACTAGTCATTCGAGAATTGCGGTTATAGGGTGAAAGAAACTTACTACAGTATAAGGTCATTTTGTGTTAGACGAAATTAAGCTTGCTTTTGCACACCCCATTGAACGCTCTATGTCAGACCAAAAGCCAAATCCTTTCGATCGTATTTCAGTTCGTGATTACACCGTTTCTGTCGAAATTGGTGCATTTCAACATGAACGCGGCGTCGAACAGCGCGTAAGGTTTAACGTCGTTGTCGAAGTCAACCCGCCGCAGGGCGCATTAGAGGATGATGTTGATCGCATTCTTTCCTATGACACGGTCACAGACGCAATTGATGCGGCTTTAGAACATGAACGTCTGAACCTGTTAGAGACAGTTGCAGAGCGGGTCGCTTCGCGCATTTTGGAAGAGCCGATCGCGGCACGCGTCTTTGTACGCGTCGAAAAATTGGACAGAGGTCCAGGCGCCCTTGGCGTAGAAATCGTGCGTGATGCACTTTGTGCAGATCCAAAAACTGAACCACATCGTGCCGCGCAGCCGCGCGTTATCTTTTTATCCAATATCGCAATTAAGTCTGAAAATATGGCGCAATGGTTGGATGAACTTGCAAATCAAAAAGAGCCTGTGGTTCTGACACTGGGGATGCCTGATGTCCCACGGTTGACTGTGGCCTCAGCAATTGCGCAGCGAACGGTTGATTTATTGTCAATTGATGAAAATGCATGGGCATTGGCCGCGATTGATGGCCGATGCCGTGTGGTATCCACCAAAACAGAATTGGATTGGTCGATGAAACATGGGCTCATTTCAATTTGGGCTCCCGCGAAAATGATCCTGGATGCGGTAATGCCACCACTTGCAGATGCCGAAAAAGCGCATGAATATTCAATTTGGTTGGCCCAAATGATAAAAGCGCGGGCAATAACTTTTGTAGATTGTGCGGTGTATTGTGTCTCTGAAATTCCGATGTCACATGTGGACCTAGGCGCAGAACACATATAAGTGCTGCAGTGTTATCGTCATCCCACGAGGCAGCACATGAAACGATATTATCGACCTATACTATCCGCACGCCATGCCCTGTCCCCGGATGCTGTTCAATTCGCCGCGACGCGCCTGTGGTTTGACCGTGCCGAAGTGTTCACACGTGACGCAGGATCACATGTGGTTCATATCTGTGATGTCCCCTCTGAAATCATGCACAGATGGCACCACAAACGGGCGCCTATCGCTGGGCTAGATTTTACAAAGCCGCTGATCATGGGCATATTAAACGTCACGCCAGACAGCTTTTCTGACGGCGGCGCGTTTCAAGCGGTTGATATCGCAGTACAGCACGGCAAAGCGATGCACGCGGCTGGGGCCAATATCATTGATATCGGCGGCGAGTCTACGCGTCCTGGTGCGGATCTTGTCCCCGCTGACGTTGAAATCAGCCGTGTTGCACCGGTGATTGCACGGCTTGTGGCCGAAATGAACGCACCGATTTCATTGGATACCCGTAAGGCAGAGGTGGCGCAGGCGGGGTTAAAGGTGGGGGCAGGGATCATCAATGACGTGTCAGGATTTACGTTTGACCGCGAACTGATGCCCACTTGCGCCAAACATAACGCGCCCGTTTGTGTCATGCATGCGCAAGGCGACCCCAAAACGATGCAGGTAAACCCGCATTATGATCACGTTGTCGCAGATGTTTATGACTTTCTTGAAACACAAGTTGATCGCTTGGTTGCCTGTGGAGTGTCGCGTTCGCAAATCATTGCCGATCCCGGAATTGGGTTTGGTAAAACGCTTGACCATAACCTACAATTGCTCAATCAAATAGGTGTGTTTCACAGTTTGGGTGTTCCCATCCTCTTGGGCGTGTCGCGCAAGGGCATGATCAAAACAATTGGGAATGCGCCAAATGCACAGGACCGTATGGCAGGGTCTATTGCGGTTGCACTGGCAGCTTTGGAACAAGGGGTGCAGATTTTCCGCGTGCATGACGTGGCTGAAACAAAACAGGCATTTGCCCTTTGGCAGGCCGTACAAACAGGAGAGTGGCATGGGGCGTAAATATTTCGGGACCGATGGTGTGCGTGGCTTGGCAAATGCCTATCCAATGACGGCTGAGATGGCGTTAAAAATCGGTGCCGCAGCTGGACGATATTTTCGTCGCGATAGATCCCAAGCGCATCGTGTCGTGATTGGCAAAGACACGCGGCTTTCGGGTTATATGTTCGAAAATGCTTTGACAGCGGGTCTGACATCGACCGGTATGAACGTTCTTTTGCTGGGGCCTGTTCCGACGCCGGCAGTTGGTCTGTTGACGCCCTCAATGCGGGCTGATTTTGGGGTCATGATTTCGGCCAGCCATAATCCACATCACGACAATGGCATCAAATTCTTTGGTCCAGATGGCTATAAACTCTCTGATGAAGCAGAGTTAGAGATTGAAAAGTTGATCGATGAGGGCGTTGAATTAGCGATGCCCGAAAATATCGGGCGGGCCAAACGTGTTGATGACGGGCGATATCGCTATGTCGAACGGGTTAAATCGTCCTTTCCATCCGGTATGAATTTAAATGGTATTAAAGTTGTCATAGATTGTGCAAACGGCGCAGGGTATCGCGCCGCCCCCGAAGTGTTATGGGAACTTGGTGCAGATGTGATCCCTGTCGGCACTGCACCGAATGGCAAAAATATCAACGAAGGGTGCGGATCGACCAAACCGCAAACAGCGGCGGAAATGGTTGTCGCGCATGGTGCCGATGTTGCGATATGTCTGGATGGTGATGCCGACCGCGTGGTCATCGTCGACGAAGCCGGTACTGTGGCGGACGGCGATCAAATTATGGGTCTGATGGCATCGCGCTGGGCGAGCGAAGGCCGATTGTCAGGAAACGCTTTGGTCGCGACCGTCATGTCAAACCTTGGCCTTGAACGGTTTTTATCGGCGCAAGGCATCGGTTTGGAACGCACGGCCGTTGGGGATCGCTATGTCGTCGAACGTATGCGCGCGGGTGCTTTTAACCTTGGTCGCGAACAATCTGGCCATATTGTAATGACCGATTATTCGACGACGGGCGATGGTTTGATGGCTGGTCTACAATTTTTGGCTGAAATGGTGCGCACTGGCAAAAAGGCGTCTGAATTGGCGGCAGTGTTTGATCCTGTTCCACAATTGTTAAAGAATGTCCGTTTTCAGGCAGGACAAACCCCCTTGGATATGGATGCGGTTAAAGCGACAATCGCTGATGCGGAAACGCGATTGCAGTCAAGCGGGCGTCTTTTGATCCGAAAATCTGGGACCGAGCCATTGATCCGTGTTATGGCCGAGTGTGAAGATGATGTATTGCTTAACACCGTTGTAAATGACGTGGTCGATGTGATCCAAAAGGCAACCGCGGCCTAGATTAGGCGCGGTTTACCAAGACGCGGATTGGATTTTTTCCTTGGCTGATGACCAATCCGCACAGGATGATCGCTAACGCTGCAAAGAACCGCCAGGGTAATGTTTCACCCAAGATCAAGGTGCCGAACAATACCGACCACAGGGGAACTTGATAATTGACATTGGTCATAAAGACGGATCCCGCCGTTCGAACGACCGAAACCCTTAAATAGGCTGCAAAGGCCGTTGGTACAAACCCCAAGAACAAAATCGCTAGGCTGCTATTGAAATCGCTGATTTCGGGAACGCCCTCAATCCAGAGCATGGCAGGTATGATCCATATTGCCCCAAATACGAGGGTAAACGCGGCCAATGTAATTGAATCAATTGGGGGACACCTGCGTGTCATAACTGATGAAATTGCATAGCACATCGTCGCGCCCAAACAGGCCAATTGCCCCAATGCGTGATGTCCTTGCCCAATTTCCAAAGCACTTGGACCGATTAACAGCACTGCGCCCAAAAACCCCAAGCTGACGCCATAAAATTTGTGCAGCGACATTTTTTCATCAGAAAAGAAATGCGCAAGGGGCAGGATCAGCAATGGCAAAACGGCCATTGAAATACCGGCAAATGCAGAGGGCACATATTGCTGGCCCCATGCCAGAAGGGCGAATGGAATTGCCGTATTTAGCGGACCAATCAGTGCAGTCGCAAGCAAAGCATCACGTGTGGGCAACGGGCGCCGCAACACGATCATCAAGCTAAGCAGCGCAATCGCGCCAAGTGTGGTTCGCGCGCAGGCGACCGTGAACGGACCATATCCCCGCAAAGCAAGGGAAACGACCATAAATGTTCCACCCCAAATTAATCCAAGGGATAAAATGGCAATCCAATTGGCACGCGTTGGTTTTGGGGGCACGGCTTGATTTCCTGATAAAGTGAACTTCTGAGTTCATTCTCTATCAGGAAACGCCGCAAAGAAAAGGGGGGCGTTAGCCGCGCATCTTATGGTGCAATAGAATTGGCACGATTAGATCCTCTTCATCCGTGAGGTGACGGTTTAAAAACACCGATAGCTTGGCAAACTCCTCACGCAGCGGGCCAATGTCGTTTTTGATTTGCGATGGATCAAGATCGAAAAGTTTTATTACCCGATTTGACCTTTGGGTGATATCATCCAATAGATTATCCAATTCTAAATGATCACTCTCCAAAAGCTCTTGACCCGCTTGAAACCGTCGATCTGCGCGTGACAATTCAGGAAAATAGGACCTTTCTTCCCATGTGTGGTGTCCGTGTAAATTTCGGGTCAGCATATCGCCGTATTGCCCAAGACCTGTCACATAGCCCGCGCCGTCTATTTGATTGTCCATAAAACGCTGGGTTTTCGATAACAAGATTTCGCCAAGCTGGCGAAACATTTGATGCGCACCTAGCCAGTTCTGAATAGAGCGGGCAAAATTTGGATGTGAGGTCCAGCCATCGCGTGGATACCCATCCAACAGGAAATGTATCTCATTTGGCAATTCCTGCCGTGTGTTTAATGAATTTAGCATTGAAGAAATATCGGCAGAAAGGCAAGATTTTCAACATTTGGTTTGCGCATAGCCGATATGCAAACATACTCAAATCCATTGGCCGCCAAAGGCGTGGGCGCCTTTGGCTAAAGTATTTTCCAAAGATGAATTTTATTGTGCTGCGATAGTCTGAGGGTCGGCCAGAGTAACAATATCCATCATGATTGTGTTTAGTTCAAAATCTTTGGGTGTATAGACGCGGGCAACGCCCATTTCGATCAGACGTTTTGCATCGTCATCTGGGATGATACCGCCGACAATCAGCGGGACGTGATCCAATGCATTTGCGCGCATTTTTGTAATAACATCTTGCACCAACGGCAGGTGGCTGCCTGATAAAATAGACAAGCCAAGCACATGTGGATTGTTTTCCTTGGCCGCTTCGATCAACTGATCAGGTGTGAGGCGGATACCATCGTAATTGATGTCCATACCGCAGTCGCGTGCGCGGAAAGCGATTTGTTCTGCGCCATTTGAATGCCCATCCAATCCTGGTTTGCCGACGAGGAATGATAGGCGGCGGCCCAATTTTTTACTCACTGCGTCGACAGCGTCACGGATGTCGTCAAGGCCTTCGGTCTTGTTTGACACGCTGCGCGAAACACCGGTTGGTCCGCGGTATTCACCAAAGACGGCGCGCATTTCCGCGGCCCATTCGCCTGTGGTGACGCCTGCTTTTGCCGCCGCGATAGACGGCGGCATTACGTTTTCACCGTTTTGCGCCGTGGTGCGCAGCGCCAAAAGCGCCGCGTTTACGGCTGCTTGATCGCGGTTTGCCCGCCACTGCGTAAGACGATTTATCTGATCCTGCTCAACTGCGGCATCGACAACCATGATGCAACCTTCGCCGACAGTCAGGGGCGATGGTTCGCCATTGGTAAACTTGTTCACACCGACGACAACCGTTTCATTGCGTTCGATTTTGTTTAATCGATCAGCATTGCTGTCAACCAAACGTGATTTCATGTATTCGATGGATTGGATCGCGCCGCCCATACCCTCTAGATTAGCCAGTTCATGGCGCGCACCGTTTTTAAGGGCTTCGACCTTGGCATCAACTGCGGGATTGCCATCAAACAGATCGTCAAATTCAAGCAGATCCGTTTCAAAAGCCATGATTTGTTGCATGCGCATTGACCATTGTTGATCCCATGGACGGGGTAGGCCGAGCGCTTCGTTCCACGCAGGCAGCTGAACGGCGCGCGCGCGCGCTTTTTTCGAAAGCGTCGCAGCCAGCATTTCAATCAAAATGCGATAAACGTTGTTTTCCGGTTGTTGTTCAGTCAGGCCGAGGCTGTTGACCTGAACACCATATCGGAAACGGCGATGCTTGACATCGTCGACGGCATACCGATCGCGCAGAATTTCATCCCACAAGTCAACGAAAGCGCGCATTTTGCACATCTCAGTGATAAAACGAATGCCTGCGTTGACAAAGAATGAAATTCGACCGCAAAGCGCGGGGAAATCCGCGGCATCCACGCGCGGCTTTAATTCGTCCAAAACCGCAACTGCGGTCGCCAAAGCATAGGCCAATTCTTGTTCTGGCGTCGCGCCTGCTTCTTGTAAGTGATAAGAACACACATTCATCGGGTTCCACTTTGGTACATTGTGGTAACAATATTCCGCCACATCCCCAATCAATTTTAACGAAGGTTTTGGCGGGCAGATATATGTGCCCCGCGACAGGTATTCCTTGATCAAATCATTCTGGACCGTGCCCTGCAGGTTGGACACATCGGCGCCTTGTTCTTCGGCGACCGAAATATAAAGGGCCAAAAGCCACGGAGCGGTCGCATTGATCGTCATTGATGTGTTCATCTGTTCCAGCGGGATCTGCTCGAACAACGTCCGCATGTCGCCCAAGTGACAAACCGGAACACCAACTTTGCCCACTTCACCGCGGGCCAGTTCATGATCACTATCGTATCCGGTTTGGGTCGGCAGATCGAATGCCACAGAAAGCCCTGTTTGCCCTTTTGCAAGATTTGACCGATACAGTTCATTGGATGCAGACGCGGTCGAGTGGCCAGCATATGTACGAATTAACCACGGTCTATCTTTGGTCGCTTGGGACATGTTGAACCTCTTATGGTAATAAAGTTTCCTGAAAAGATTAATACTTGGAATTTTATAACTTTGTCAATTCGCTGCATTGCGGCAGTAATTGTTTGGTGATCTGGTGAATTCACTAGTTCTGCAACCTTTTGTATTTTATAGCTTAATTATGATTTTTGGGGCGGATCCACATTTTCTGCAACTGCTCGGTTATAAAATTACAAAATTATACCTAAAAATGTTGCATTATTGCGCGGCCAATAATATCCCTTGGTGCAGAGAGCGATTCTGCATCGCGGCAAAATTAATGATGGAGAGGACGATGGCCCTGGACGCAAATATAAACATCGCGCATTACGATGCGCCTGAAAAAGATCTTTATGAAATCGGCGAAATGCCGCCCTTGGGTTACGTGCCAAAGCAAATGTACGCCTGGGCTATTCGTCGTGAACGCCATGGTGAGCCTGACAAGTCTTTTCAAATCGAGGTGGTCGATACCCCAACATTGGATAGCCACGAAGTTTTGGTTTTGGTCATGGCTGCCGGGGTGAACTATAACGGGATCTGGGCTGGTCTTGGTATTCCGATTTCACCGTTTGATGGACATGGCGCCGATTACCATATCGCAGGTTCTGACGCATCAGGCATCGTTTGGGCCGTTGGCGATAAAGTAACGCGTTGGATGATCGGCGACGAGGTTGTGATCCATTGTAACCAAGACGACGGCGATGACGAAGAATGTAATGGCGGCGATCCAATGTTTTCGACCAGTCAACGCATCTGGGGCTATGAAACACCCGATGGATCATTCGCGCAATTTACAAACGTGCAAGCGCAACAATTGATGCCGCGCCCAAAGCACCTGACATGGGAAGAAAGCGCGTGCTATACGCTGACACTCGCCACCGCATATCGGATGCTGTTCGGCCATCATCCTCATGAATTGAAGCCGGGACAAAACGTTTTGGTTTGGGGCGCGTCGGGTGGTCTTGGGTCCTATGCGATCCAGCTGATCAATGCCGCCGGTGCAAATGCTATTGGTGTGATTTCGGAAGAGGACAAGCGTGATTTTGTGATGGGTTTGGGCGCAAAGGGTGTCATCAACCGCAAAGACTTCAAATGCTGGGGGCAATTGCCGACAGTGAATACACCAGAATATGCTGAGTGGTTCAAAGAGGTGCGTAAGTTCGGTAAAGCGATCTGGGACATTACAGGCAAGGGCAACAACGTTGACATCGTGTTTGAGCATCCAGGCGAAGCGACGTTTCCTGTTTCAACGTTTGTATGTAAAAAGGGCGGTATGGTTGTGATTTGCGCGGGCACGACAGGGTTCAATTGTACCTTTGATGTCCGCTATCTGTGGATGCATCAAAAGCGCATCCAGGGCAGCCATTTTGCCCATCTCAAACAAGCATCAGCTGCGAATAAATTGATGATCGAGCGTCGCTTGGATCCATGCATGTCCGAGGTGTTCCCATGGGATGAAATCCCGCAAGCTCATGTCAAAATGCTGCGCAACGAACACAAGCCTGGCAATATGGCCGTATTGGTTCAAGCGCCCCGAACAGGTTTGCGCACCTTTGAAGACGCGCTGGAGCGTTAACTTTACCTTAACCGCTTTTAAAGGCCGCGAATCACTATGTTGATGCGCGGCCTTTTTGATTCAAAGAATGACGATTGTTTTATTTCAATGCGTTTAAAATTATCCCCCCGCTATATTTGGGGGGTTGGAAAAAGCGAATTTCGTTAACTAATCGTTTCGCGCTATGATTGTGTTAACCAAATATTAACCTTTCAAAATGAGATTGATCATGAAACATGACTGGATTTTGGACGTACTGACCGACCTGCGTACCTTTGCCCGTGAAAACGATCTTTTGACGCTTGCCGCGCAATTGGACGACACGCAAATGGTGGCCGCGATCGAGATTGCGACAATTAACGAAAGAAGCGCCGTTGACGCAATTGAACAAGATAATTCAGGTCGACACGATATTTTCACGCTTGGACAAGGCAAGCGCATTATCTGATTTACAACCCATTATCGAAGATCTGCGTGATGGGTTTTGCGTTGACCATATGGTTTATCACTAGGTGAACGCAAAAGGGGCCAAGTTGGGGGTTGGGACGTGTTCGGCCAAATGGGTCGAACGTTATATTGATCAAGGATATTTGCGCATTGACCCCGTTATTATTGGATGCGCGCAACATTTCCATCCAGTCGATTGGAAAAACCTGGATTAGACAACAAAAGCAGCGCGGCAATTTCAACGTGATGCGATCGACAACGGTGTCGGCAACCAAGGAATGTCCATTCCAATTCGTGGTCCCCAAGGGCAATATGCACTGTTCTCGGTCAGCCACAATTGCAGCGATGATCAATGGTCTGCTTTCATCTCTGACAACCGACGCAACCTTATTTTGTTAGCTCACTATTTCAACAAGAAAGTTTTAGAGATTGAAAGTGATCGCATCGGGGAAACACGCGCGCATCTATCTCCGCGCGAAAACGAAGCTCTGACGCTTTTGGCGCTTGGTTACAACCGCGCACAAGTTGCCCAAACAATGGCGATTTCAGAACATACTTTGCGGGCCTATATTGAAAGTGGGCGCCATAAATTAGGGGCAATGAATACCGTTCACGCGGTGGCCTGTGCCATCAACTCTGGCATGATAATTGTCTAATTTTAATTAAATAGCGGGCGTTGCAGGCGCCGAAAATTAACCATTCTTCACATAGCCTTGGGAACCCACGAAAAAGGATCCCTTCATATGTTAAGGTATGTATTTTCCGATCAATTAGACCAATTTCAAACCATGCGTGACACCATGTTTCGTGACCGCGCAGATCAATTCAAAACGCGACTGAACTGGGATGTTCATGTTGATGCCGACGGATTTGAGCGCGACGAATATGACGATCTTGCGCTCAACCCACTTTACGTGATCTGGGAAACTCCAAATGGCACCCACAGCGGTTCAATGCGCCTATTGCCGACCAGCGGAAAATGCATGGTGAATGACCATTTTAGCGACCTCTTAGGCGGCGAGGCGATCAACAGCCCAGTCGTTTGGGAATGCACACGGTTTTGTTTGTCTCGATCCGCGACCCGACTGACGGCCAATGCATTAATGCTCGCCGGTGGCGAAGCCATGATTGGCTTTGGCATTAAACAGTGTGTTGGCGTTTTCGATCAACGTATGATCCGTATTTATCGAATGATCGGGGCACAGCCTAAAATTTTGGGTCAAACGGGTGAAGGCAAAGATTTTATTGGCGTGGGAATTTGGTCATTCAGTGATGATTTGCGTCAAAGGGTTGCAAAAATTGCTGGTATTTCGGCCCAACAATCACGCCAATGGTTTGATTTGGCCTTTGGTGCCGATCAAAGATTGGCGCAAGTCGGCTAGTCCCCTCTGGTGCTTTGATCAACGGCGCGATACTGTCGCGCCATGACACCAAACACGATTACCTTTTCCACCGACCAAGCCGAGGCCTATGACCACGTCGCGCAACTTTTGCGGGGTGCAGGCGTCGATTTAGACGATGGAATGCTTTATCCCGCCGGTGAACTGAAAACACCGGTCTTGGCAGTTATGGGAAAGGCAGGCTCGGGTAAAACGCTGTTGTTGGCGCAGCTTTATAAAGCGCTCAAAGACGCGGGCATCGAGGTGATTTCAGGCGATTACGAAAGCCGACGAAAACGTCAAAAGCGCACATTGGCAATCCTTGCGCCAACAAACAAAGCGGCAAGTGTTTTGCGCATGCGTGGCGTGCCGGCGACAACGATCCACCGTATCCTGTACACACCTGTTTATGATCCCGAATACGAAAGGATCGCTGAATGGCTGTCGGGCGAGGCCGAGCGCCCTGATGTCGAAGGATTGACCGATGATGCTTTGGACCGTGCGCATGATTTTTACCAAGTGGCAAAATCGATCCCCGGTGCCTTGGCGGCTGCGGGATTGCGAGGTTCGGATTTTATTACCGGCTGGAAACGTCGCGAAGATCCGTTGGACATCGGCTTTATCGATGAATCGTCGATGTTGGATGATCGACAGTTTGAAGATTTAAAGGAAATCTTTCCCACTTTGGTGTTGTTTGGTGATCCTGCCCAGCTTGCGCCGGTCAATCAATCCGGCGCTATGGTCTTTGATCGCTTGCCTGACGGGCAAAAAAAACATCTCAGCCGTGTACATCGGCAGACCCAAGATAACCCCATTTTGAATTTGGCCCATGCCTTGGCTGATCCAAACCTGCAGTTCCACGATTTCGAACAAATGATCGAAGATAAAGCACGCCAAGATGATCGTGTCGTATGGGGTCAGCGTGTTGAGGTCGATTTGATGGCGCGCAGTCCTGTTTTGGTGTGGCGTAACGCAACGCGCATCAGGTTGATCAATGCCTTTCGGAATGTCTATAATGCGCCTGATGATGCCTTGTTAGAGGGTGAACCGTTGATCTGCGACGGAATCGAGTTACCCTTGAAACATCGTAAAAAACGCATTGACCTAGAGGCGCGTGGTTTGATCAAAGGTGCCCAGGTGGTCTATTTAGGGCCCGGTCGCAAGCCAGGATTTTCCCGTTTGCATGTGATGGGCGCAGAAGATCCACAGGTTTCGGCCGCATCTATTGTAAAAATCGAACGCCCCGAGGAAGAGGAACCCTTTATCCCTTATGCGGCCCGCATGGGTGCAGCATTCCTGCATGGTGCAGCGGTCACCATTCACAAGGCCCAAGGGTCGCAATGGGACACAGTGCAGGTCTTTGCCCCTGACCTCTATACCGCTGCACGAATGAATAGGAACGAGGCGGGGCAGCCGCTGTGGAAACGATTGGCTTATGTTGCGATCACGCGGGCGCAAGACCGGCTGATTTGGGTTGTAAGAAATCGTCTATCAAAACCCACGTTTCCGTTGACGACTCTTGATCTAAAGCAAGCTGCAGCGCCAGAATTATCGCTTACATCCGCTTTGCCTGACCAAGCAACGTAACGTCGCATCTTGTTGTCAAAAACGGGCCTTGCCATTGGAGGGTTTTCCTTTCCATACTCTTGAGTAAAAAACAGGAGGACTATCATGCTTGGCCAGATGATGCATCGACCTTTATCTGTGATCGAAATTCTAAAATTTGCATCAGAAAATCACAAGTCCGCAGAAATTGTATCGGTCCGCACCGAGGGCGGTATTCATCGGTATTCCTATGCGCAGGCGTTTGAACGGGTTGCGCAAATGGCACATGCGCTGGGCCGGATGGGGATCGCGTCTGGTGATCGCGTCGCGACATTGGCGTGGAATGGGTATCGCCATTTTGAACTATACTATGCGATTTCGGGCATTGGTGCAGTCTGCCACACAATTAATCCGCGCCTTAGCGCAGAACAGATGATCTATATCATTCAGCATGCTGATGATCAGGTCTTGTTTGTGGATACGACTTTTGTTCCGATCATTGCTGCCCTGCGAAGTCAGTTGCCGCAGGGCTTGCGGTGTGTCGTGATGACCGATGGCGCGCATATGCCAGACAGCGATCTTGATCTTTTATGTTACGAAGATTTGATTGCCGATTGCCCAAAAACATATGACTGGCCAGAGGTTGATGAAAATACCGCCTGCGGTCTGTGTTACACGTCGGGCACGACAGGCAACCCAAAAGGGGCGCTATATTCTCACCGTTCGACCGTTTTGCACGCCATGTCATTATGCATCAGTTTAGGGCGTTTTCTGCAAGAAGGGACGCGTGTCTTGCCCGTTGTCCCGTTATTCCACGTGAACGCTTGGGGCTTGCCCTATGGTGCGCCATTGGCTGGGGCATCGTTGATTTTTCCTGGTGGTGCACTAGATGGACCATCAGTGTATAAGTTGATGGATGAAGAGCGGGTTAATTCCGCGTGGGGTGTGCCAACCGTTTGGCTGGGGCTACAGGCAGAAATCGCCGCAAAAGGTCGCAACCCAAACGGATTTTTATCTGTGGTTGTTGGCGGCTCTGCTGCGCCCCGTTCCATGATTGAGAAATTCGAAAAATCGGGTGTGTCCGTTTGCCATGCCTGGGGCATGACCGAAATGAGTCCCGTAGGGACCCATGGTATTCTGCCTGCCGATATGATTGCGACCAAATCCCTGAGTGAACGTTTGGATCTACAACAATACCAAGGCCGACGTGTTTTTGGTGTGGATCTAAAAGTTGTCGATGAAAATGGTAAATCATTACCGCATGACGGCACGTCTGTCGGTGAATTATATGTGCGCGGAAATGCAATTATATCGGGTTATTTTGACAACAAGGCGGCCACAGCAGAAGCGTTTGATTCCGAAGGATGGTTTGGAACAGGCGATATTGCGGTCATTCGTCCCGACGGGTTTTTGTCCATCCGAGATCGGGCCAAAGACCTGATCAAATCCGGTGGAGAATGGATCAGCTCGATTGACTTAGAAAACGTTGTGATGTCGCATCCAATGGTTGCAAATTGCGCGGTCATTGCCGTGGCGCATCCAAAATGGGATGAACGGCCCTTGTTGGTAATTGTGCCTGCAGGACAAGAACACGTCAGTAAGGCAGAGATTGATGACCTCTTGCTGCAACATGTCGCCAAATGGCAGCTGCCAGATGCGATCGAATTTGTCGATGCATTGCCTTTAACGGCAACAGGTAAGGTGTCAAAGCTGACTTTGCGTCAGAAATTTGCAAATTATATGCTCCCAGATATGAAATAGAGGACAGGATGGACTTAGGAATAACTGAACGCGTTGCGCCGCTGATAAAAGCTGTGCGTGATATGGTTGAAAACGACATTGCGCCGCTGGATGCAGAATTTCATGCTGAGGTGGGAAAGCACCCATCAGGCGATCGGTTTCAACACACACCCCGCCAGTTGGAAATTCTGGATGGTCTCAAAGCGCTCGCGCGTGAACGTGGGTTGTGGAATTTTTGGTTGACCGACAGTGATCGTGGATATGGCTTGACCACCGTAGAATATGCATATTTGGCCGAAGAAATGGGCAAAGTCGGCATTGCGGCCGAGGTGTTCAATTGTAACGCGCCTGACACAGGTAACATGGAAGTGCTTGAACGATACGGGACCCAAGCCCATAAAGATCGCTGGCTCGGGGATTTGCTCGATGGCAAAATCAGGTCCGCCTATGTGATGACCGAACCTGACATAGCATCGTCGGATGCAGCGCAATTGGGATTTTCCGCCCGCAAAGATGGCGATGACTGGGTTTTGAATGGTGAAAAATGGTGGATCTCTGGGGCGGGGGACCCGCGTTGTGCTGTTTATATCCTGATGGCCTGCTCGGACCCGCAGGCCGAAAAACATGCGCGCCATACTATGTTCGTTCTGGATGCCAAAACACCGGGTATCGAAATATTGCGTCCGATGCAGGTTTTTGGCCACGATGACGCGCCGCATGGCCACATGCACCTTCGGTTTACTAATGTTCGTATTCCGTCATCTGCCATCGTCCTAGGCGAAGGCCGCGGGTTCGAAGTGGCTCAGGGCCGGCTTGGTCCAGGCCGTATACACCATTGTATGCGCGCGATTGGACAGGCGGAAAAAGCGTTGGAAATGATGTGCCGCCGTGGCTTGGCGCGCGACGCTTTTGGGAAACAGATTATTGATTTGGGCGCGAATTACGACATCATCGCAAACGCACGTATGGAAATAGAAATGGCGCGTTTGCTATGCTTAAAAGCCGCACATATGATGGACACTGCGGGTGTAAAAGCCGCCCAGCCGTGGATTTCCAAAATTAAGGTGGTGGCACCGCTTATGGCGGGGAAAGTGATTGATGAGGCAATGCAGCTTCACGGCGCTGCCGGGATTAGCCAAGATTTTGACCTCGCGCATATGTGGACACATGTGCGCACACTACGTTTTGCTGATGGCCCCGATGCTGTTCATCGCCGGCAAGTGGCCCGCGCTGAATTGCGCAAATATCGTAATTCCTAGTGTTTTATTCGCCTTCGGCGAGGATATTTATGGACATAAAATGACTGGTGCCTGTGCATTTCATTTTCTGTCTTGAAAATATCCTCAGGGGTGAATTGGCCTCGGGCCAAGAGGGGCAGAATGCCCCTATTTTTCAGAGGTATCTAACCAAATCGTGACGGGACCATCATTAACCAGTGACACTGCCATATCAGCCCCAAATTGACCGCGTTGTGTGGCAATACCCTGCGCTGCGATCTGTTGGGAAAAATATTCATATAGTTTTTCACCATCGGCAGGGGCCGCCGCATAGGAAAAACCAGGTCTGTTGCCGCGCCAAATGTCGGCGGCGAGGGTAAATTGTGAAACAACCAACGCAGATCCGTTGATGTCCAAAATTGATTTGTTCATCTTGCCGTCATCATCTTTGAAAATCCGTAGTTTCGCGATTTTTCCGACCAGTTGATCAGCCTTGGCTGTGGTATCGCCTTGCATTGCGCAGATGAGGATCAACAACCCCGTGGCGCATTCGCCAATGGTTTGGTCGTCAACGACGACTGATGCCTGTTTGACCCGTTGAATAAGCGCGCGCATGTTAGCCTCCGTTTTGTTGTGCCATGATATAACCTATCCCAGCGGCAATCGCCAATCCGATCAGCGTGGCAAACGCAACTTTCCAAGCAGAATAGGGGCGTTCGCCTTGGACCTGACCTGTGCGCGCATTAATGACGAAGCGATAGGATTTACCGAGATATTTATAAGCGGCCATCCAGACAGGCAGCAGGATATGTTTGAACGTGATATCGCGCACGGTTGTGTCGATGGAATGAATGCGTTGTCTGTCGCCGCCGATATCAAAACGAACATCCCGCACAATAACGCGATCCATTTTTTCGCGTGCTTCGACAAATCCCTGTTCTAGATCAACGCTATATCCCTCGGCCTGGAAACCCGCCAGATATTCGGGGCTATAGGGGACCAATTCGGCCAGATCCCATGGTTCCAGTGCATCGGTGAACCGTTTGGGCAGCGACGTCGATGCCAAGACCAAAACATCGTCAAAAAAACGTGCGACGCGGCCTGCGGCGGGGAACCATCTGACGCGTTGGATCTGTTCTGTCGTTGTTTTTCCATCTCGGGTGACGGTACGGGTTTCATAATAAACTTGCCCACGTTCGCCCACATAAGAGGATTTGGTATCTGCATCATAGGTCCAATAAGGAACATAGATCCCAGACATTTTGCGCCCCTTGCGGGCGTATTCTTGTAACCCGTTTGGAGCAAACCATAATCGGCCCAACCATTTTGTCATCGCATCGCGTGCGGCACGTTCATCAATAGCAAAGGGCAGCAAAGCTTTGGGTTTGATATGGCGATGCGTCCCTGTATCGGCAACCACGGGGGTTGCGCAAAACGGGCATTCGCCCGCATGATCCTGTGTCGCAAATTCAATTTGTGCGGCGCAATTCGGGCATTGGCTGACACGGGTTGTTTCGATTTCGGCGGTGTCAAGATTTC
>Ga0182095_1597642_pt1 | contig 18460 bp, 11 predicted proteins | sample 041ome_19_FD_127784 | JGI IMG/M metagenome (GOLD analysis project Ga0182095, IMG submission 127784) | Metatranscriptome of coastal salt marsh microbial communities from the Groves Creek Marsh, Georgia, USA - 041412BS metaT (Metagenome... | ecosystem: Environmental > Aquatic > Marine > Intertidal...
TCGTTTGTATTTTTTTTTAAAGAAAAACTCAAAAAGAGAGAAAAACTTCGTCAGAATTAAAAAAAAAAAAAATGAAAGCGTCGAATGCGAACACCTCCTCTCTTCTCTTAGCGGAAGAAGAAGAAGAAGAAGAAGAGAACGACGATAACAACAACGACAACAACGGGACGTCGTCGTCTTCGAAGATGAAGAAATTTTCTCTCGAGGACCCGGAAATTGAGAAGGATTTTTTCTCCGCGGTGAGAAAATACGGCGTCGGAAAGTGGAAAAGAATGTGCAACGATTCGCGATACGCGTGGCACCGATTGAACGCTCATTCTATTAATAACGGAACGACGAGCGCGAATATCGCTAAAGCGATCAGAGCGAAGCTCAAATCGCACTGGCTGAAACTCTCTAAAGAGAGCAAGAACAACGCGGAAGGGTTGAAGAAAATCAAAACGGAAATCACGAAAAAGAACGAGCCGTTTCGCGCGCCTCGGTTTCGACACTCGTACGAATCGAACAAGAGAGAAAACGAGTTGCGAGAGAAAGAGTACCAGCTGAAACCGTTTACGAACGCGCTGTTGAACTCGTTGGATAGATTCATATTGGAGTGTTTGAATATAGAATACGACAGACACGAAGACGGGTTGGAAGAGAGAGACGGGAAAACTATCGATCAAGTGGCGAATTATTGCATCGAGAAGTTTCGAGAAGAGGACGAGGACGGGTTGCTGGGAAAGTATCGGTTCGGGAGTTTGTTCGAGGTGTGCAAAGGCGCGAGGGAGCAACGAGTGCCGCAGAGGTTGACGGAACTCGGGAAGGAAGGTAAAGTGAGAAGAGATCGAGTGACTGTTCCCGGAGATAAGAGTGGACGGTTACACATGAAGTACGTGGCGTTGGTGGACGTCAACGGGAAACCGATTAAAAATAGAAATAAACAAGGGAGCCGTGAGGACACGGAGGAAGAGGAGGAAGAGGACGAGAGCGAATCGGAGGAAGAGTCGTCGGATGACGACGAAGACGACGACGAAGAAGAAGAAGAGGAAGAAGGAAGGGATGAAGACGCCGACTCGCGAGAAGACGATGAGCTCAAACAGCGAGGAGGAGGAGGAGGAGGAGGAGGAGGAGGAGGAACAAATAGCAACGAGAACGGCTCGACGAAGAAACGACCGCGAAGACCGCGCGCTAAGAATGGACAAACAAAGAAATTGTCCAAAGCGATGCAACGCAGGAAAATCGAAGAAGAGTTGGAAAAGTTACCGCCGGTATTTTACTACGACGGGCGGTATTTAACCGCGGAGCAAGCCGCGAAGGAAGCTCGAGAAGCGTTCGAATACGCTGAATTAGCCGCAAACGAAGCGGAACTGGCGGAAAGAGAAGCCGCAGACGCCGAAGCGGAGGCGAGGCAGGCAGTTGCGTTGGTAGAAAGCTTATGCGCCGAAGCCGAGAGATTAAAAAATGCCAAAGACGACGACACTAATAATGATGTTTTTCTGAACCCGGTCGCGAACGACACCGACTCAGAACGCCTCGTTCAAGCGTAAATGTAAAAAAGAGTTGATTAGTAGCAGCTGCAATAGATGCGCGTATAGACTTCAAATTGAAAAACGTCGTTGACTATTCTTTTTTCGACTACTCGCCGTTGCTAGTATTAATTGTCTCCGAGATCTTCCTCCATCTGCGCTTCAATCAACCCCAACTTCTCCAAATGTTTCCTCCCTTTCTCTTCTACGCTAAACGTGTACGTCACTTTCGTCATCTTCCCGGACGCGTCAAACGGTCGCTCTGCTTTTATAAAACCATCGAATCGTTTCTTCTGCCCCCTCGCGTTTTTGTTCTTTTTATCTTCGTCGTTATTTCTAAACTGTTTTCGACTCTTTATCTGTTGGAGCAACGTTTTCATGTGTCTGCGACTGTGCACTTCGACTCGATTTTCCACCGCTAACTGGTACAAACTCTGCGAATCGATCGGCTGATGCGTGTAAATCAAGTGAAGCAGTTTCGCGACCGGTCCGCTAGATTTCCCGTATCGGTCTTCTCTCGTTTGATTTTGATTTTGATTTTGAATGTCGCGTTGTTGTTGTTGTTGATGTTGTTGATGATGATGATGGTGATGTTGTTCTTCCATCATCGCCGGGAACAAAGAGGTTCGCGACGCAGTTGAAATGCCTTCGTTGCGCACAACAACCACCGAAGACGAAGACGAAGACGACAGAAGCAGCGACGTTCTGTTCAACACGTGAGAAGAAGAAGAATGCGAAGAAGAAGTGGACGCGAACATCGCGGTGTTCGCGCGGATGTTTGATGCGAGTTTGCGCAACATTTTTGTAGTTAAGCGCGTAAAAAGTGAGGAGGGACAAAGAATGTACGTGAAACCCTCCTCTCTTTCTTTTGATTTGCGTGTTGTGGGAAAAGAAAAAAAATGAAGACTTTTAATGTATTACACGTGGGTGTGCTCTTCTGCAACGCGCGCTCTGCTAAGTACAATTTCGAGACGAGAGAGAGAGAGATCATCGAGCGACGTTTGATGGATCGTTGTTCTCTTTTTTTGACTTTGCGCCGTCGTCGTCGTCGGCGTCGTCATCGGTGGCGGCGGCGGCGGCGGTACTGTTATTCCCTCGCTGACGAGCGTTTCGGGCGGCGTTGTTTCGGGCAAATTTCGCCGCGTTCCTGGCTTTACTCGTCTTTGATTTCATCTCTCGTTCCGTGTAATCGCTCGCGAACGAGAACATTTCCTTCTCCAACTGCTTAAAGCCACCTTCTAAAGCTTCTTGTTTGACGAAAACTATAAAATCTAGATGCGAACCGCTCTCCGTTTTCGGCCACTTGTCTTTGTTCGTTCGAAAGATGGCTCGAACGCGTCGTTTGCACAGGTTTCTATCCACGGCGCGCTTTAATTGTTTCTTCGGGACGACGATTCCGATTCGATGGCATCCAGTCGCGCCGGGCACGCCGTCGTTTGGTGCCGCTTTTATTCGTATGCACGAGTAGTTCAGCGCTCTCCCGTTCTTTTTCACGCGGTCGAAATCCTTGTCCGATTTTAAACGCTCGCGATCGCGAAAGACGTTCCCTTCGATCGATTCTAACGCTTTCGGTGGTCGTTCTCGGGAGCCGCGGCCTTCTTCTACCGCGCCTTCTTTCTGTTCACTACTACTACTACTACCACTACTACTGTTGCTGCTACTACTATTATTGCCACTGTTGGTATCATCGTTGCTCAAACTATTGCTCGCGTGTTTCGTAGGATTCCAATGTTTCGTCTTGTTGTACCCGCCCTCTTCGTCTTCGTCTTCATCGTCCTCGTCCTCGTCTTCATCTTCATCGTCCTCCCCAGTCGAAGACAACGCCGAAGTAGAAGTCGAAGATAACAAAGTCTCGTCGTTATCCGCCAAGGCGCGAAACGCGAACGACGTCCCGTTCGCGACGCTTCTCCTTCTCGTCGTCGGCGTTTGAAGACAAAGAACGCGACGACGACCATGATGATGATGATGATGATGATGATGAACGCGCTCGTCCTCCTTCCTCCCACTCGTCGTCGCGCTGCTCGTAAAAAACAAATTCTTCTTCTCCTGTCGTTCGTCGCGATTCGCCCAACACCGAACGCTGCGAATAGAACGAAGTCCACTCGACGACGAAGTCTCCCCGCCGCCGCGGAAACTTAAAAAACGCGAATCCTTTCTTCTGTTGCTGCTCGCGTCGTCGTTCCATCTGTTGGTCGTCGTCGTCGTCGTCGTCGTCGTCGTCTCTCGCGGCGCAAACCCGAAAGGAGTCCCTCTGAGAATAACGAGCGCCGCTCTTTTCCTTCTCTCCGCAACAAAAGTCATGTCGTTGTTTTTAGAAGAAACAGAAGACGTTGAGCGATGGTGGTGAGAACGGTATCGGCAACAAAAAATGCTGCGCGGTGGTGGTATTTTGCTCCTCCTCCTCGTCGCGACGAACAACAACACCGGTGGCGCGGCGGGTGTCATGTAAATAAAGGTCGGTCGTAAACAAAGAAAGGCTATTTACGTTGTCGTTCGTTCGTCGTTGTCGTTGTGTGGGTTAAAATTAATATTTATATGCCTCTCTGGAGTGAAAATTTGAGGCATTTTTCCCTATAGAAAAAGTCGTTATTTTTTGCCGTTCGTTGTTAACAAAAAGAGAGAGAGAGAGAGAGAAAAGCTCTTTTTTCTCACAAACAACAAACACTTTGCGCAAAAGAATAAGAAGAAGAAGAAGAAGAAGAAGAAGAACGACTTTGCGAGATGCTCGCTCGTCGTCTCTGTTCTTCTCGTCGTCGCACCGCGAACGCGCGTTGAAGAGGACGAAGACGAAGAAAAAGAACGGAGAGAGAGAGAGAGAGATTTGAAATCGGAGAGGAGAGATGTCTCCTTCTCCTTCTTCTTCTTCTCCTGATGATGATGATGATGATGATGATAACGATCCGTCGTCTTCCAACAACCTTCCACCGACGTCGCCTCCGGTAATGACGATGTTGCCGGTCGGGATGATGATGACGCGCGGCGCGTCGGCTTCTTCCCCGAACAAGAACGACTTCGAGGACTCTCCGATGCTTTCCGTCAAGGAGAGAATTCGTCTGATGCAAAAACAAACAGACGCGAGGAAACCGTCGCCGCCGATGACGAGAAGTGGCGGAACGACGACGAGTACCGCGTTTCCGCAGCAACAAAGAGGACAGCAGGCATTCGCGTCGTCGTCGCTGACGTCGAAAGTTGGCGCGTTGGAAACGATGCCGAGGCAGTTGACGCCGAGTTTTGAAGACGCGAGCGAGGACGACGACGCGAAGAAGAAGAAGACGAAGAAGAAGGTTGCGACGCCGTTGCCAAAGTACACGCCGTATCGCACACAACAAAAAGAGGGAGAAGAAGAGAAGGAGGAAGAGTTTCAAACGGCATCGGCGTTGATTCGGCAAAAGTCTGCACCACCACCGGTATCGACGACGACGAAAGGTCCTTCCCGGTCGCCGCAAAGGTCGCCTCGATCGCCGACGTTGAGAGACAGGGCGCAAATGTTCGAACAACCGGTGTCGATTTCGCAACGACAGGCGCAAATGTTGAAAAACTTGCGATTAAAAATACAAGCAAACATCGAAGCGTCCGAAGAAATTGCGCTTCGAAAGAAGAAAATGAACGATGCCATCGTGAATTTGCGTAAAGTCAAGTCCAAGTTGGAACAGAAACACGCGTACGATGGCGGCGGCGAGGGCGGTAGCAAAACGACGACGCAGTTTCGCAAGAGGATAATCTCGAAACTAGTCGAGACGGAATTTGAAATCGAAACGAAAGCGATCATGTTCAACGCGTGGAAAATACGGACAGAGAAAGAGAAAGAAAAGAGAGACGTTGTGAGAACAAAACTCGACGCTATACGTGTCGTCGCGTTGCGGCGAAGTTTTGATCACTGGCGCGACGTATCCGCCTCTTTACAGCCTAGAAGAGAAGCGTTGGAAGCGTTGGGATTAAACGCGAGACAACGATATTTGCGCGATATTTTCAATCGTTGGCGCAAGTTCGCGAGACTTTCACACCGGTCCATGCACGTCGCGGCGATGAAAACGATAGATTCGGATAAGAAGACGCTATCGATCGCATTCGCGCGTTGGGAGTTGGCGCTGGCAAAACGTGCAATCAGTACAGCCGAGAAGAAACTCGTTCGGGCTTTTGTTTTGAAAAAAACATTCATCGCGTGGCGAATGGCGAGAGATGAGTCCGCGTTCAAAGTCGAAGTCGCGAGACGTAAACTCCGCGGCGATGGCGAAGGGGAACTCGTCGTTTTCGTGGACGCTTGGAAACGCAAAACTGAAAATGAACGAATGACTCTATATTTTCGCAGCGAAGGATCCGCGGCAAGGAAAAAAATGGAGCGATGGAAAGATCAACACGTAGCAGCGAGGAATTACTTGACAAGTTTACTACCGTTAGCGACGTTGCGTGCGCCATGGGATTCGTTTTCAACATCATCGACCGATGCTACCGACGATGTGGACGACGACAGAAAAGCGACATCGAAAAAAGTCATGGAAGAGTCCAAGGTTGACCAGTTACTTCGAGAAGCAAAAGAGGCTATTCAAAGAGCCGACGAACTGAGAGACGAGTGTGAATTTGCTCGAAACGTCGCCGAAGACGCTGAAAACGCGTCTGATTTTCTTCTCGTAATGTTTCAACAGGGAAAAGATGTCAATCAGACGCACTTATCGAACGCGTTAATACATGCGGAAAAGATGTACGGAAAGTTTACGCTGTTATCGGTCGAGTGCGAGAAGGCTTCGGCAGAAGCGGTGAGGAAAGTGAGAAAAGCACAAGAGGCAGAGAAACTGGCTGAGAAGTACGAACACACGCGTTTGCAAAGATACAACGATGACGATCGCATTCCGATAACCGGCGGTGAACTGGAAAGAAACCAACCTCGAACGAAGACGACTTCGCGGGAAATCGCGGTGGTTTTTGCCAACAGGAACGTCGCGAAACGCTTTTTACAAAAATGGCGAAACGCGGTGAATATTCTCCAACGCGACAGACTCGAACTGTTTTTCACCTCGTGGCGAGAACAGACGCGCAAAGGGTTAATAACGCGCGCCGATCGCGAGATTCAAATCGAAAAGTTCGTCGAAGGGAGAGCGAAAACGATGAAGGCGAAAGTCTTCTCGGCTTTGTATTGGCACGCGAAGTGGAGACAAGATAGAAAGAAAGTTCTCGAAAACTCAGTGAGACCAATTGCCAGAGACTCTTTGCACTTCGCCATAAAACAGTGGAAAATCAAAATATACAACAAAAAGCTGCTGTTTCGCGTGTTTGCGAACTGCGAGCGCCTCTGGGATGAGAAAGTAAACGAACCGTACGACATGGAAAACATCCGAATGAAACGGGACGTTTTGCGCGTTTGGCTGAAAAACGCCAAAGAGGCGAAAAAAATGCGCAACGACTACGTCAAAGCCACGCAGTTCCACAACACGTCGCTTAAACTGAACGCCTTCCTTGGATGGAAATCGGAAACGGAGTCCTCGAAACGAGACGCGCTCAAAACCAATCGCGAACGCGAAATCAACGAACACATCGCCGATACTTTTCGCAGAGTCTCTCTTTCGCAAAAAGTCCTCCGCGCCTGGCGCGTTCGAGTTTTCAACTCGTGGAGAGAGCGGTTGGCCATAGAAATTAGGTATAGGACGATCGCGAGGAAAGCTTTGAGAGGCTGGCATCGGCGCGTCGTGCATGGTTTTTGACGCGGTAGTAGAAGTAGTGGTAGACTAATACATGTAGATGTCGATAGTTATTAAAAATCTTAATCACAGTTTTCTTCTTCTCTGTTTGTGTTGTATTTTTTGTTTCTCACGATCTCTTTTCTCTCATCATTTCTTCCGCATTCTTTCTCTGCGTGTAGTAGTAGTTTTTTAGAAGAGAAAGGTGAATAAAACAATAATAAACGCCCGGGAATCATGGGCGTGCAAGTGCCAGAATTAAAACAGTGCGTGACGACGCTCGCTCGTCTTTTCGTTTCGTCGACATCTTCGCGCGACGCGTTTTGTCTCGTCGCTTGGTGTCTTTATTTCTTGTTTTAGGGAAATTCTCTGGAATTCTTTCACTCTCTTGCGCCGTCGATTGTCGTTTTGTGCGTCGTTTCTCGTCGCGCGCGCGCGCATCGTCATAGGAAAAGGAAAGACGCTGACAACACGCCGCTCTTCTTTTCCTTTTTAAATCAACAGATACATGGATAAAAAACTGAAACTAAAACTGAACGGAAACAGAGGCGTGATTGGTACTTTGCGAGGGTTCGATCAGTTTTTGAATTTAGTCTTGGACGAGTGCGTGAACGACTCGACGGCGGAGAAAACGCCGCTCGGTATGGTAGTCGTGAGAGGAGCGAGCGTATTATCGATGGAAGCGTTAGAGCACATCGCGCCGGTGCAAAGGAAGAGCACCATGTAATATTACTATGAAATTTCTATTCTACACTATGTTCTATTTATGCTATTAATAATACATCTCTGTATGCCATCATGCTCGAACGTTCGTAACGTTCGTTATTTGCGAGGTTTGGCGCGAGCAGTCGGCTCCGCCTCCAAAGGATTTTCCGGCCAATAATGCCGCGGGTAACGACCTTTTAACTCTTTCCTTACGTTTTCGTATTGTCCTTCCCAGAAGGACTTTAAATCAGTGGTGACTTGAACGGGTCGACTCGCCGGCGAGAGCAAGTGCAATTCGGCTTTTTTACCGCCTATGACGGGCGTGTCTGCGAGACCAAACAGCTCTTGCAACCGACACTCGATAACTGGAGCGTTGTTATCGCTGACGTTTTCGTAGTTTATTTTCTTTTGGGTGCCCGATGGCAAACGAATGGACTCAGGAACAGTTTTCTCTAACACCTGTTTGTCCTCGTGCGAAACAAAGGTAGTTTCCAGAATCTGCCTCAAGTTTGTTTTTTTCAAGATGTCTTGTTTCGAAGCGCACCCAACGACCCATTGTGGAAGCCATTCGGCGGCTGTTTTAGTCAAAGTCTTATCCCGCAAGTCCGGAAACGAGTCAGGAGAACAGCTGTGCGCAAAAGCGCATCGTTTTAACCATGCGTTGAGATTTTTATCCCCGCTCACGTTGAAGAAACTAAACACGCCAACCTTTTTCGCTCTTTCAACTATTGCCTCCGTCATTTCACTTTCCGTCGCTTCGATTACTTTTTCGTCCAAAACAACGTCACCAATCCTGGACACTTCTCTGGAGATAACTTTGTTTGAGTTTTCCGCCCACGATATTTCGCGTTTTGTGGATACGTTCAAACAAAATTTCAGATTTTCATCTGTTGTCGCGGCAGCCGTGAGAATGTCTTTCGTTAAAGGCGACGCGAGCTTGATGATGTCATTCTTACCGCCATTCCCGTCGTTTCCGCCATACATTTCGCAAATGACTAACGCTTCCGCTTTTGCAATCGGGTCGTCTCTGTTATCGGCAGAAATAGAAGCAGCACCACCACCGCTCAGCTTGAACGTATTCGCGCTCTTACCACCGGATTTAATAGCGATTCGATCTGGGAAAGCAGCGGCGAGCAAAACCGAAGCTTCAAACTGTTTCGCGCCGCAGAAGATTTCTTCGTATACCGGTTCGTTCGCATTTAATCCATCCGAATCGATATCCGTAGAAACCGAGTTTGCGATTCGCAGAATATCGGCAACCGGTGCGTCGTTGGCGAGACTCCGAATGTTCCTGGCCAACTGCTGCGAAGATTTTCGAGCCTCAGAAACCGCAAACGAGTCGACGTTGTAATCCAAAAAGGAAGAGGAGCTGCCGCTGCTTGAGCCACCGCTACTCTCGCTGTTGTACGATTTCGAGAGCGCGTCGATTATTGCCGATTTTGCGCTCGTTTTCTTCCCTTTTGGTGCTTTCTTCATGTTCTTTGAGCGTTTGCTCGAGTTCGGCAGTTTCGCGTCCACCGGGACGCGTATGACATCAATTCCACGTTCCCCGACTTTCTTACCAAGCTTTTTGCGGTACTCGTCATCGTTATTATCGTTCATCGATCCAATACCACCGATATCAGATATTATGATATCTCGTCCCTGGATCGCTCTGGCATAACTTCTCGCATCCAAAGGAGCGTCTCTTCCGCGCAAAAGGCTCTTATCGCTATCGACACCGGCCGCGAGCTGACACGCTAAACGCGTACTCGCAGCTCCTCTTTGACTTGCAAATAATAACATCGCACCTATGCGAGGATGACAAGGTAAACCATTCATCGCTTTACCTTTCTCGGAGACAAAATATGTGACGTTCGAGGATTCCACGTCTTCTTCGACGACTTCAATCGCGCGGAGTTTTTCGAGGAGTTTGAGCGCGTTTTTACCCGGTCCAGCCGGTGGAGGATCTAGGAAAGCCAGCACACTCGATGACGACGATGACAAACCGCCAACATCTTCTTGCTCAGAGGAGGAAGAAGAAGACGCAGATAGTGATGATGACGATGGTGTCGACAAACTCGAAAAAATGTCTCGGGTGGACAATTCGCCATCGAGCGCGTTGGCTATGGTCAACATGCAACTCGTTAAATCGGCGGTTAACATCTCTGGCGTCGTTTCTTTCTGAAAAGATGTCGCCATGCTGCTTTCGTTCCACATTCGGTAACAAATACCCTCGGCTATGCGACCAGCCCGTCCTCGCCTCTGGTCCGCGCTCGAAATCGAAACACGCTCAGTCGTTAATCGCGTCATGCCCTTACTGTGGTCGTACTTTGGCGCTCTTCTTAATCCCGAGTCAACGACGATGGTCACGCCGGGAACAGTCAGCGAAGACTCCGCTATCGGCGTCGATACCACGATGCGTCTTTTTGCGGGCGTTACTTTTGAAGGCGTCAAGGCGTAATTCTGCTCTTCCGTTGGCATCGCCCCGTACAAAGGCAAAACCTCAAAATTTGAATCCCCTAATCGGTCTTTCAACGACTTGACGACTCTTCGAATCTCCGCCGCGCCAGGGAGGAACACCAAGACGTTTCCGCCGTTCGGACTATCGCCGAGAGCTCTCTGGACAGTCTTCAAAGCTACATCTTCCACGCCGTTGTTATTGTACGCACCATTCACGCCTCCACCACCAACGTATATCGTTTCAACCGGGTATGATTTGCCTTCGGATTGCACGATGGGGGCGTCGTAGCGATATCTCCGCGCTTCGTTTCCATCGTCGCCTCCTTCTAACGTCCTCCTCATCAACTCCCGACATCGAACCGCCACGTCCCCTAACGTCGCCGACATCACGCACACCTTCAAATCTTCCATTCTCCCAAACTCTCTCTTCGCTCTCAAAACTAGCGCTAAACTCAAATCCGCATCTAAATTCCTCTCGTGAAACTCGTCGAACACGACCATCGAGACCCCTCGCAAACTCGGATCTTTCTGTAATCTGCTCTTCAACACGCCTTCCGTGACCACCTCGATTTTCGTCTTCGAAGAAACTACTCTCTCGAATCGTACCTGGTACCCGACCGTTTCTCCGACTTTCTCGTTCAATATCGAAGCCATCCGTTCCGCCGCCGCGCGCGCGGCGACCCGTCTCGGTTCCAAAACGACAATCGTGCCTTTCGTTTCCCAAAACCACTTTTTCCCGAGCACCGAAAACAGCGCCGCTAACGGGAGCGTCGTCGTTTTCCCGGCACCCGGCGGCGCCTGTAAAATCAAATCGTTCAAGTTCTCCTTCTCGTCGTTACCGTTCTCACCGAACAGCGCGCTCAAGCACTCGCCGACGACGTCTTTAATCGGTAACTCCGATATTTGTCGCGCCACTCGGTCGTTATCTATCACGACTCGAATCTGTTGTTCATCTTCTTCCGCGGAAGCTTTCACCACCACCGAAGAAGAAGAAGAAGAAGAAGAAGAAGAACGATCACCGACGAAACCACGACGACGACAGGTGCTGCTCTCACGCGCCACTTTCCTGCCGCCGCCGCTGAAGCCGCCGCAGGTGCTGGCAAGAAGCGCGGCGCAGGGCATGTTTATTCTTTTGGGGAAAAAGTGTTTGTTTGACTTCACAAAACAATTGACACACTAACACATCGTTAACGCGCAAATACACACACACACACACACACATATATACATATATACATACTTGTTATTTTTGAGAAGAGATAGATAGATAGAGAGAGAGAGACAGAGATGAAGCAAAAGATTGGCCAATACACGGTCTCTCGCACGCTTGGGCAAGGCGCGTACGGGAAAGTTAAATTTGCCACGACGTCGAAATCGAAAGATCCGTACGCGATTAAAATCTTAAACCGAGAGATGCTCCAACGCGTGGACGAGAAGGAGATGCTTTTGCAGGAGATTAAAACGATGGCGGAGGTGTTTCACCCGTACGTGGTGAATTTGTTCGAAGTTTTGTCCGGGGCGCAGGAGGTGTATTTGGTGTTGGAGTTTTTGAGCGGTGGCGAGTTGTACGACGTGGTGAAGCAGAAAGGAAGGCTGGAGGAAGACGTCGCGCGCGAGTATTTTCAACAGATTTGTCAAGGAGTTCGGTTTTGCCACTCGCGAGGCGTGTTCCATCGCGACTTGAAACCGGAGAACATTTTCTTAGACTACGATAAGAAAACGTGTAAAGTTGGAGATTTCGGCCTCGCCGCGCAGAAAGTAAACACAGACGGTTCTTTGAGGACGATTTGCGGGACGCCAAATTACGCGGCACCAGAAGTCATGGCTGGGTCGAGACGATTGAAAAAAGTGAAAGCGTTTGAAGCGGAGTATACGAAAGCAAAAGCTGAGGGTTACGATGGGAAAATTGCGGATATTTGGTCGTGCGGGTGCATTTTGTATTTCATGTTGACCGGCGAATGTCCGTTTCACGGCGAAAATTTCGTCGAGTTACAAACGCAAGTGCAAAAAGTAGAGCCGTATTATAACGCGCAAGTAATCCCAAGGAAAGCAATTAAGCTCCTCGAGATAATCTTGGTGAAAGATCCGAAGAAGCGAGCAACTTGGCCGCAGATTTTCAAGAAATCCTGGTTTCGACAAGGCGAGTTTAAGCCGGTGAAGATTAAAAAGTTACGATCAAGTTCGCGATCAACGGTAGATATTTCTTTTGAGAAAGGCGTTTCAGACTCCGTCGTGGAGCGAGAGTTGAACGATGATGACGATGATTCAGACTTTTCTGATTTTAGCAACCAAGACGACGACGCGTTTGATGAGGACGACGATACGGATTACACGCTCTCTCGAGAGAATTCCCAAAATCCCGCAGGAGTAGGAGGAGGAGGAGGAAAGAAATCCGTATTCTCTTTACAACGCCAACAATCAACGATGTCCAACTTTGATCGAGGCTCGAGTCAAGAGGTTATCCGGAAAATTAACGCGTTCGAACTCATGAATTTGACCACATTTGATTGCGCGCACATGTTCGACGATTACGCCAACGTTTCCAACTCCACGACTCGATTCATCTCGTCCGCGAGCGTCACAGAAATTGAAAAAGCCATCGTTTCGACCGCCAAAAAAGTCGGTTGCGAAGTAAAAGCCACGCCTGGAAAACCCATACGATTGCGACACGACGCCTCCGCGGTCCAAATCGTCGTCGAGAAATACGAAATCGTCCCGGGGATTTACATGATAAACTTTAATCGATTGAGTGGAAACCGGGACGCCTATTACGAGCTCTTCTACGATATGAAGAAAAACGCCGCGATTAAGAAATTAGCGCTGAGTCAATCCAGCAATAACTTGGCCGAGAAGAACTGATCCCCCCCCCGGATTTTTGTAATTTAGCACCTCGTTGTATTTTGTACGCTTAAGAAGAACGGTAGAAGTGTTTGTTTTTGCCTCATAAAGACTTGCTGTAAAAATATCCCTAACCACCTAACCTGTATATACAAATAATTATGCTTCCAATACTTTCGATCAAAGACGCGTGCGTCGGCTTGCTCTCCTTGAACTTGGCGTCCAAATTGTACATGACCATTCGCTGGAGACTCTTGGAGACGAATAAAAAATTGAATAAGCCAATCACGGCGTGAGTATTGTTTCTCTTCTTTCGTTCTTTTCTCTCTCGTATATAATCAATCGTGCGCGGGGACAGACAGTTAAAAAATTGAATTCGAAGCGCACACAATTCATTATTACTCACCGCGATCAAACGTACTCCTTTTACAGCATTTCCGATTGGAAGAAAGTACCGGAACTCGTGAATAACACGAACACAACGTACACGCGCGAACACGGCACGCAGTTGAACGAAAGCGAATATACTCCAGTGTTTGTAGCCATGCTTGCGCTCATGCACGTCGTGAACGCCGACGCCGGGCAAGCGCCGTCGATGATGTTTTACTCGTCCTTGGCGTACTCGGTCGCGTCTGCATTCCTGGGATTCCCGTTTTACGTTCCTGCGGCGGTGGCGAGATACGGTGCCTTTGGCATGGGGCTCAAGAAAATCTTGGAGGCGAAGAACTTTTAAAATATAACTGTTTTCCTCTCCCGCGTTTCCACGCATCTATAAATCATCACAAATCGATGAAGTTGATTAAACCAAACATCTTGATGAGTGCATATATATAAATATGCATCAGTGTGCGATTATTGTCATAATACTTTCTTACATGTGCGTACATAAAACTATCTCTCTTTCTCTTCTCTTTTATCCCTCTCGCAGCAAGGCGCAAAACTCCTCTTTACCAATCAATTTCATTCGGTAATCGTGTTTCGCCACCTGCCGCTCGTCTTCGGTGTTGTACCCCCAATCGACGAAGAACAAGTCCCATTTGGTTAAGCGCTTATCGTTCGCGACTTTAATCAAAGTCGATAACTTATCTTCTACGAAAATCATCCTCGCCGCGCCGTCTTTGTTAAACGTCTCTTCCAAGCGAACCAACACGTCTGCTTTCGGTTCTCCGCTCACGGTCGTGCTTATTAAGTCCTCCTCGGGAATTTTCACCCCGCCCATGTCGACCAAAATAGCATCCGCAAAACGAGCTTGTTTTGTCGTCACGACCGTCACTTTCGCGTCTTTTCTCTCCGTGCAAAACTTCAACGCTTCCGGTACGTCTTCGTACAGCGCGTTCGGTTGCAACCACGACTTAAAATCCGATTGGATCCACTCGTCTCGTATCTCCCCAAACTCCAAAACCATCGTCTTTCGGTTCAGCTGCCATTTCTGCATCAGTTCCTCGCTCAGTCGAGGCCAGTCTTTTATTATAGATTCCACGTCGTACCCGTCGAGATTTTCCAAAAGCGCTCTCGCTAAAATCGTATTCTCGTATCCCGTCTCCACGACTGGTCGCACCGCTCTCAACTGCGCCACGACTCGCTCTTTCTCCTTCAGCGCTCCTTCGTTATCGAATATTTCTGGCCACAACTGCACCCCGTGTTTCCACGCGGATAAGGACGATTCCCCGACCGAGTCGCAGACGACGCCGTCAAAGTCGAGCGCGAATAACGTCTTTAATGGCGTCGACCCGGACGACGACGACGACGACGACGACGACGCGGAAACGACTCTCATCGATGTCGATGTCTTTCGCCGATGTCGTTGTTGTTGATTCGTTCCGCTCTTTTTGTTGCGAACGCACGAAAGATGAGCACAAGGAGAAGAGGAAGATGCCAAGGATGAAGCAGCTCGCGACATTGTATCAGTGGCGCGTTCTTTTTCGATGCAGAAACACGCGCGCGGATACGCTTCGCAAAGAAAATTTGTGAAGCGCATCAAAGAAGATATTTCCACCTGTGAAGGTACTGCTTACTACTAAGTTTACTATCGCTTTTACTATTACTACTACTACTAACTAAAAACTAACTAACAACATCTCTTCTTATCCATGACGAATGACTTTTGCCTCTCTTGCGCGACTCTCTTCTTCGGCGCGTGTCTTCGCAACAACTCCTCTAAAGGCGTGTTCGGGTCGTGGATTTTGTTTTCCTCTTCGCCTTCTCGCTCGTCAGGCGAAATCGACGACAAATTTTCAGCCGCGACGGCGTCTGAATCAAACACGTCGCTCCTTTTTTGCGTTTGTTGCGCCCACGACTTTGCGTACCGACCGTTTTCGATGGCGAGTAACTCGTCGTGCGAACCGTATTCGACAATTTTACCGTTGTGAATGACGGCGATGTTATCGCAGCGGCGCGCGGTGGATAATCTGTGCGCGACGACGACGGTGGTTTTGCCTTTGGTCAAAAAGTCAATTTCGCGAACTATTTCACGTTCCGTGTACGCATCTAACGCGGACGTAGCTTCGTCGAGTAGCACGATCGGACTGTTTTTAAGAAGCGCACGCGCGATTGCGACGCGTTGCTTTTCACCGCCGGAAAGTTTCAACCCTCGCTCGCCGACTTGCGTGTTGAACCCCTTCGGCAAACTCGCCACCGTTTCTGTGAGTCGAGCGCGACGAACAACCTCGCGGATTTCCGAATCCGTTGCGAGCTCTTCCCCATTCAGCGGTTGAATTTCGCCTTCTCTTCTTTGCGAATTGCCGTACGCGATGTTGTATCGCAACGTGTCGTTAAACAGCACGACATCCTGCGGGACAACTGCGATATTTTCCCGAAGCGAATCGAGCTTCAAATCCTTCACATTTTTGCCGTCGATGTATACGCCGCACTGGGTGCTGTCGTGATTGCTATGTTCGCAATTATAATTCACGTCGTATAAACGATACAGCAGTCGCAAAATGGTCGACTTACCGCTGCCTGAAGCGCCGACGATGGCTAACGACTTTCCAGCTTCAATTTTAAAACTCAAATCATCCAAAATCAACGCGTTGTTGTTTTTACCCGCACTACTGGACGACGACTCGACTGGCGCACTTGCTTCGCCGTTACTAAGAGGAGTATCAAACTCTTGATCTTCGCCAGTTTGATCGTAACCAAACGTAACGTTCCTAAACTCCACGCTGAAGCCTTTCTCCAACGCCTCTTTGCTCGTCGGCAACTCCAACCCGTTCACCGCTTCCCGCACCTGCGATTGCTCTTCTAATAATTTGAACATCGTCGTCATATCCACCATCGATTGCTTCGCTTCGCGGTACACGGTACCTAAAAAGTTCAAAGGAACGGAAAGTTGAAAAAGTAAACCGTTCACCATGACTAAATCACCAACGGTTAATTCCCCAGTCGTGACTTTACTCGCCGCGAGCAACATCGCCGTAGACAACGCGGCGGAAAAAATAGCGTTTTGTCCAAAGTTCAACCCGGCTAAACTCGTGGCAATCTTCAAGTTGGCCTGCTCCACGCCTTTTAAACTTTCATCGAACCTGTTCACCTCGTGTTTCTCTTTGTTGAAATATTTCACCGTTTCGTAGTTTAACAAAGAATCGACTGCTTTGTTATTGCCTTCGTTTTCCAAAGCGTTCATTTGTTTGCGAAACTTTGTTCTCCATTTCGTCACGCCAAACGTAAACGCGGTGTACGCGCCAATCGTACCCGTCGACAACAACGCAAACTCTGGCCCACATTTAGAGTATAAAATGGCGGATACCAAACCAATTTCTAACGCCGTCGGAAACACGTTAAATACCATGGAGTTGCACAAAAACGAAATCCCTCGTTGGCCTCTATCGATTGCTCGATTCAACGCTCCAGTCTGACGATTCAAATGAAACGTCAAATCTAAGTCGTGCAAGTGTTTGAACACATCTTTGGCTAACGACCGAATCGCACCTTGGGAAACCTTCGCGAACGTGGCGTTTCGAAGTTCGCTCGCTAAACTCGCCGTCGCACGCGCGACGCCGTACCCGACCAACATCGTCGCCGGCGTCCCGAGACCAATAGCGGCTAAATCAATCGTCGAAAGTGCGCTTGCTCCAGTAATCGCGCCATCTGCACTCGTCGAAGCCGCCAATCCATCGATCGCGTGTTTAAACATGAACGGAACGGACACGTTTGCTAATTTGGAGAGGACTAAGAAAGACACCGCGGCGACCACTCTCGCTTTGTTCTCCGCCGAATCTCTCGGCCACAAATGACTGCCTAACGTTTTCAGGATTTTCAAATCTATTTCAGAGTCTTGTTGAGAAGCATCTGATTTCTTTTTCTCGTTAGTATTCGCGGTAGAGGTGGGTGCTGCAGCTGCTGTTTTCATCGTCGTAGTCGACGTCGCGTTCGCGGTATCGTTCGAAGAAGATGAAGAGTACCACCTTCGCCTCGCATCATTCGTAGACGAACAACTCTCGCGCATAAACTTACGCGCGAGCGCCGACGCATCGCTCGCGACGCGCGCGCTACCGCTGCTGCTCGCAAACCCTCCTCTGTTACCCTTCCTCGCGTTATCATAATTCACCGCTTTTGAAGAAATTGTCGTCGTCGTCGGGAAACAAGAAGAAGAACGAGAACGAGAAGAAAGCGCCGACACGACGCGTTTCTCTTTCCTCCAATCCTTCTTCTCGAAAGAAGAAGACGAAGAAGAACAGACAAAGTCGACGATCGTCCCGTCGCGACGATCGCGAAAACGTCCAAGAAGAAGTCGTGCCGCCGACTCCGACGACTTCCTCATCGCGTGGTATTGTTGTTATTAGTAGTAGTAGTGGTGTGTTACGGTATCGTTGTTCTGTGAAAACTGAGGAGAGAAAGCTAGACTTTTTGTGAGACTCGTAAAATTTTTCGAAAAAAAAAGCAACACAAGACACAAAAAGAAGAAGAGAGAGAGAGAACGTCACACTCGCTCGACTCAACTCGACGCGCTCTTCGCCACTCGTCGTCGTCATCTCTCTCTCTCTCTCTCTCTCTTTCTTTAGAAGAGATAATACATGTCGTCGTCGTCGTCTTTGGATATTTTACAGCGGTCGGTGCGCGCGGCGGCGGCGGGGAAGGAAGAGGGATTAGAGAAGGGAGAGAAAGACGAGTGGAAAAAGTCACCGCTCGGAAAAACGAAGACGAGGAAGAAGAAAAAGTCGACGAAGGAGGAGAGAGAAGAAGAAGATGACGACGACGACGAGTGGCGAAGAGTGCGTCGAGTTGAGTCGAGCGAGTGTGACGTTCTCTCTCTCTCTTCTTCTTTTTGTGTCTTGTGTTGCTTTTTTTTTCGAAAAA
>Ga0182095_1553986_pt1 | contig 18418 bp, 18 predicted proteins | sample 041ome_19_FD_127784 | JGI IMG/M metagenome (GOLD analysis project Ga0182095, IMG submission 127784) | Metatranscriptome of coastal salt marsh microbial communities from the Groves Creek Marsh, Georgia, USA - 041412BS metaT (Metagenome... | ecosystem: Environmental > Aquatic > Marine > Intertidal...
CGCAAAAGCATTACGACAATCTAATCCATGTTCTTGAATGGTAAGATTGATGACAGCACGTATAGTGCCAAAGATACGAGAGATTGACGAAATGGTCAGGCCACGATCTATCAACCAATCCCTGAAGGATGCTGCATCTGCTGAACTGTACGTATCAATGGGTCGATCACCCAAGTGTTCAAGCACATAGCCAACATTCCTCTTAGCTGCAGTGAAGAACAAAGCAGTACGATCTGCCCCTTTCAAACTGCAATACGTGGCTAGAGCATCAGACAGTGAGGAAGCATATGATGTGAAAGCATCCTTAGGCTTACCCCTCACCAATAAATGGGAACCTGGAACATCCATGTCTGCAATACGCATCTGAAGCCAGAAATCATCCAACTTACTGGCTATTGATCTGCTTGCTTTTACTGCTGCTGATTTACTTTTCGTCTTCAAATAAATCACTATTTGAGGACGTTCATAATGCTGCTGCACATCATTTGGCACCTTACGTTTGAAGTAATACACGCCATGTTTTTGCCATAAGTATTCGCATTGATTGGATGCCACAGGATATACCCCCACATCGCGATAAACAGATTGCTGATTACAGATCAGTAAGTTACATCATGCTGTTAAGTAAGAAGTGGCGCGCCCGAGAGGTAATTCTTCGCTTTACACCAGCCCCGAATTACTTCTGACACCTTTATATCATCCTAGTAGTTAAATTGATGATCTTTCAAATAAATGACTTGCCTTCGATGTGATAACTCCATTTATTGATCCTCAAGTCAAATTCTGGGAGATAGGATGAATGGCTGTATCGACGATACAAAACGATCTTGAAATTTATGGAAATGTCCAAAGCCAAGGAGATGTTGTGATTTCTGGGTCAGTTAAAGGCAACGTTGCCGCGAAAGCAGTTGATGTAAAAGACAGCGGCCTGATCGCGGGCAATATCACATCAGAAGAACTGCTTACAGAAGGTAAAATTAAAGGTAAAATCAAGGCCACATCCGTTAACCTAAAACTGACCTCATCCACCGATACGCATATGGTGAGCAATACGCTTGTCGTAGAAACAGGGGCTACGCTTTTGGGAAAATTCAAAATCGGGGCGTAAGCAGTTGCGGTTTGGGGCATGCTGTATTTCTGATAAAGAAACTCTTTTACTTTTTGCGCAATTCAGATCTATGCCGCCAGGCTATCCAATCTTCGGGCGTATCAAGATCGTTTGTTGCATGCGAGCCGGGCAGGATGATGTGTTTTATCGCTTTTCTATCTTGTGCGATTAAGGCGCGGGCACCTTGATCGCCCTGTAAGGAGGTTAAGGATTTAAAGCAGCGATTGGGAAATACCACCGGATGGCCCAGCTTCCCATTGGCAGAAATGGCTTGCGTAATTACTTCAGGGTTTTTTTGATGCGCAGCCAGTAAGAGCTCAATATCCTCGCGTGTTAAGTCTGGCATATCTGCTGGGATCACCATTACGCCAGAATGAAGGCTTTTTTTCAATATGCTGGCGGCGCTGGCCAGCGAATAGCCCATGCCGCTTTGTGAATTTAAAATGAAACGTCGCTCAATTGGCAGGCCAAGCAAACAAATTGATCTGGGATGGGCCGCATCTGGCAAGGCAACGATCACTTTTGTCGATACTTGGCAGGCAAGCAGGGTTATGCGTTGAATTTGGGGCAGGCCAGAGACTTTCTGCGTAAGTTTGTCCAACCCTCGCATCCGCTTGGATTGCCCAGCTGCCAAAATGATAATTGCCATTTCCATATAGAGTATCTATGACATTTAACGCAAAATGTAGACACAAGAATTCTGAACATGAGTTTTTCGGCTGCGAAGTGAGCGCTTAAGCCTCAGATTTAGCGTTGCGACCAGGCGCCAAAATCTTGGCTCAGGTAAGGTTAGAGTGGCCTGATTTTCAATTCTGTGATGCGGTTTGCAACACGTCCCGAAACCTCAAAGCGAAACCCGTGAAAACTAAAAACCTGGCCTATAACGGGTATTGTTTGCGCCTCGTGAATGACCAACCCGGCAATTGTGTTGGCTTCGGTGTCTGGCAAGGCCCAATCATTAGCGCGATTTAGGTCTCGAATTGTCATTGTGCCGTCAATGACAAATTGCCCATCCTCGGTCTGTGCAATCGAACTGGTGACATTTTCGTCAAATTCATCTGTGATTTCGCCAACGATTTCCTCTAGAATATCTTCCAGCGTCAAAAGGCCTTGCAGGCTGCCATATTCATCAACGATCAACGCAAAATGCGCATGGCGGAGCAAAAACTGCCGCATTTGATCATCCAGTGGCGTGGTGTTGGGCACAAAATAGGGTTCCATCGCCACATCTCTAATATCAAACGAGTCAAAGTTACGCGTCGCCGTTTCCGGATTGCTCATAATTCGATACACTGTTCGCGCAAGATCTTTGGCATGGATCACACCAATTATATTCTCAGGGTCATCTTTATAGACAGGAAGTCGCGTATAGCTGCTATCAAGGCATTGATTTAAGATATCCATCGGCGGTTGGTCTGCATTGATCATTTCAATTTTTGAACGATGCAACATAATTTCTTCAACGGCCCGCTCAGACAGGTCAAGCGCCCCAAGAATACGATCCCGGTCTTCCTTTTCAACGATCCCTTCAGAATGCCCCAAGCTCAAAGCCCCGGCGATTTCTTCGCGCATCGCCTGATCGAGCATATGTGTATCGCTGCGCACGCCAAACAATCTGAGCACACCCCCAACCAGCCAGCGCACGGCGCTGGCGAAAGGAGAGAATAAAACAATACATATTTGGATGGGGCGGCTGACGCGGGCTGCCGCGGCCTCTGCATTTGTAATGGCGTAGGTTTTTGGCAAGACTTCTGCGAAGACCAGAATGAGAACCGTCATTACCAAAGTCGCCAGTGCCACGCCGCTTTCGCCAAAAGATCGCGTGAAAACCGCCGTTGCCAAAGATGTTGCCAGAATATTGACCAAATTATTGCCCAATAAGACCGAGCCGATCAGGCGTTCGTTATCTTCGGTGATTTTGAGGGCGCGTTTCGCTCCGCGTGAACCCTTATCCGCCTGCGCGCGCAATTTTCCGCGCGACGCTGCAGTTAAAGCCGTTTCGCTGCCCGAAAAAAAAGCAGAAAGAATTATCAAGCCCATGATGGTGCTGATCGTGATCCAGAACGCGGTATCCATATCGGTTTCCGATGTGCCCTTATTCGCTAGGTTTAACTTTCATATTCTATGCAGCTTATGCTCTTTGCGTTCAAGTCGGTTTGCTGGGCGGCCGGTCTATTTGGCTTTTTTTGAGGTGTTGGAAAGCGGGTGGTGGTCTAATACCAATTGCTGAAGCTGGTCTTCCAGAACATGCGTATAAATTTCAGTGGTGGCAATATCAGCATGCCCCAAAAGCGTTTGTATCACCCGCAAATCCGCCCCATTCGCCAATAAATGACTGGCAAATGCATGCCGGATGGTATGCGGCGTAACTTTGGAAACATCTAAACCCGCTAAAACGGCCCAAGATTTAATTTTTTGATAAAACCAAATCCGTGACATCGGCGTATTGGCATTGCGCGAGGGGAATAAAAAACGCGACAGCGGCTTGCCATCTTTGTGCGCTTGTTTGTCTTCTATGTCGCGCAGCGCAACCCAAGCTGTCAAATGGCGTTGGGCTGCCGTGGTCAGGGGCACCAGCCGCTCTTTACCGCCTTTGCCGCGCACCAGCAGCATCTGAGGCTTCCCGCGAACCTCTGCCAATTGCAAAAAAAGCAGCTCGCTCACCCGCATGCCGGTTGCGTAAAGCAGGTGCATCAAGCACGCGCTACGGCTCTGTTCTCGCAGATCTTTGCCAGCGCTTTCGGCGGTTGCAAGTAATCTATCAACATCGCTTATACTCAGCGTTTTGGGAAGCTTTTTGCTTTGCCCAAGACCGGTGATTTGAGCAGCGGGATTGTCGTTTCGCCATTCTTCGCTGAAGGACAGCAGAAAAAACTGTTTTATTACCGATAAACGACGTGCTCGGGTTGTGGGGGCAAAGCCTTTTTGTTCTTGACCAACCAGATAAGATTCAATCTGCTTTTGGGTGACCTTCAGTAGCTTGATCCGGTTGGCCTGAAGCCACGTTTTGAAATCGTTTAAATCTCGTTCATAAGCCGCGACTGTATTTTTTGAGGCTCCCGTTTCAGCAATTTTTATTTCTAAAAAGCTTTGAATAAGGCCCTGATCAGTCGTCATTAATAGCCCAACTTAATTAACGAGAGGGTCGCGCGTCGGGCGGTGTCGTCAAGCCCAATGTGACGCAAGGTGGAGAGCGCTTCGATTAAATCCTGCAGATCACCGTCGCTGCCCTTTTCGAATTGCAAAGTGGCGTTCAGAATAACTTCACCCAGCTTGCCTTGCGCCAATAAATTACTCACCGAATATGGAATACGCGGTGTTTTATATGCTTTCAAAATGGCCTGTTCAAATTCATTCCGAGGTGAGAAAAAGGTAAATCGGTTTAACGCAACCGCGACCTCTAAGCGATGTTTGCGCGATCGGGTGATAAGAGCTTTTGCTGCGTCTTGGTAATGATCGGTCAACAACCCCATTTCATGCACCAAAACAAGATCCTGTTTTAATAGGTTGGCCGCGACGAGGCGTTTGTAAAAAAGCCGCGCTATCGGTGTTGCAAGCGCTGAAGTGCCCATAGCGCTCCAGACAGTGCGCAGCGCATCCGATATCCGCGCCGGCGCGTTGGCCTCTAAAGCCTGTTCTAAGTTCTGGATCATGGTAACCCGGTCCCATATTCCACCCGAGGCAGGAGCTGGTTTTTTTGTTAATAAACCCAATAATTGATTATCGCTGAACACACCGCTTTTGCTTAAGCGTTCTGCCGCCTCTAATTGAGCTTTCCAGCCCTTATCGCCAGAAAGTTCTGCAACCGAAAAAGCCAGGGGTAAGTCATTGGCGGGCACAGGTTCGCCAAAGGCTTCATATAGACGATATTCAAGCGGTGTCAGGACGCTATCGGCGGAAAAATAAAGATCGCTGGTTTTCTCTGAGCCGGTTTCCAGAAAAAAATGCAGCAGGGCGGTTTCGCGCGGTGTGAGGCTTTGCAACGCCTCTGCGGTGGTCAACATAATATTCGCGCTCTGCCATTCCCCCCGGCGCGCAAGGCAGTAAATGCGGGCACTGTCGTTTTCAAATGCGGCCCCCAATTGAAGGACCTGTTCGCAGGCGGGTTCCAGAGCTTCACTATACATAGAAAGATCAAATAGAATGGGCACCAGAGGCGCGGGCAGAGGGGCGGCGCGTTCTAACATTGCAAGCGCCGGATCAATGGCGCCATATTGTATCAATTTTTCTAGCTTTGCGCGAAGGAAGTTAAATTTTCCGTTGCTGTCATAAGGCGCATCACCCTCCGCAAGCATGACCCGCATAGTGAGGCTTTGTATCGAAGGGTTTTGGCTTACTTTGCTGGCGTCTAAAAGGCTGAGCAAATCCTGAGTTGTGCTGTTGCGCCATAGAGTTACGGGCAACCCCGTGACTTCCGGGGGCAGCAAGCCCACGGCGTCGCGTTGGATATCTCTTAAAACCGTTACTTCAATATCGGTTGAAACGGTTGCGCTGAGGGCAGGGTTTTCGCGCAGATCCGGCGTTGAAGATAGTTTAGGGCTGCCTTTTATGCTGTGCTCTGCTAGCCAATCAATTGCCGATAAAGGTGTTTCTGCAAACGCGCTCAAGGGCAGCATCAAACAGAAAAGCCAAAACCTAACCGTCATTCAGAATCACCGGCACCGTTGTCAACGTTCGCGTAGGCGCGAAGGATACGCCAAAAAAAGGGCCTAAATAAGCAAATAAAATCAAAGATATAAAGCTTAATACTGCCAGCAGAAAAAGCCATTTTATAATACGGAACATGCACGAGACCTTGGTGAAAACGCGTTTAACTTAATTTATACCTAGCCTTTCTTCCAATATCACGCCATTTCCTAGTGACAATTGACGTTTTTGATTTGTTTGCCAATAAGGAACCGCATGGCGCTGATATTAAAAAAACCCCTGGTCTTTGTTGGCATGATGGGGGCGGGTAAAACAGCGGTCGGTAAAGCCGTTGCTCAGGTACTGGATGTGCCCTTTCTCGATTCAGATTCAGAGCTTGAAAAAGCCGCCAATCTTACCATTCCAGAAATTTTTGAACGCCATGGAGAGGCTTTTTTCCGCAAGAAAGAAACGCAAGTCATCACCCGCTTGCTTGGCAGCCAATTATGCGTTCTTTCGACCGGAGGCGGGGCGTTTATTTCTGAGCAAAATCGTGCAGCGATCTCTGCGCAGGCCGTGTCGGTTTGGTTGAATGTGGATTTGGATGTTTTGTGGCATCGCGTCCGTCACAAAAGCAACCGTCCGTTGTTGAAAACATCTGATCCTTTTTCCACGTTGAAATCCTATTATGACAAACGCCAGACGATTTATGCGTTGGCCGATATTGAGCTTCGATCAAGCGCCTTTAATTCAATTGATGAAATGGCGTTGAAAGTGATAGCGGCGTTGCGTACGAAACCAGAGCTTATTGAGGAAAAAAACGATGCGTAAAGTGCATGTGAATCTTGGCGCGCGCTCTTATGATATTGTCATCGGCGCCGCCATTATAGACGATGCTGCAACGCTACTGCGCCCTTTATTGCATCGCATGAAAGTGGCAATTGTCACGGATGAACAGGTCGGTGCATTGCATCTTGATGCTTTGGTAGGAACGTTAACAGATGCCGGCATCGACTGCGTTAGCCTGAAATTGCCTGTAGGCGAGGCTACCAAATCATGGGCAAAACTGGGCGACACTGTAGATTGGCTGCTTGCGCAAAAAATTGAGCGCCAAGACGTGGTTATCGCTTTGGGCGGCGGTGTTATCGGTGATCTTGTTGGTTTTGCAGCAGCGATTTTACGAAGAGGTGTACGCTTCGTGCAAATTCCAACCTCCCTTTTGGCCCAAGTTGACAGCTCGGTGGGTGGTAAAACCGGCGTGAATAGCCGCCATGGTAAAAATCTAATCGGGGCGTTTCATCAGCCCAGTTTGGTTTTGGCAGATATCGGTATTCTCGACAGCCTGCCGCAGCGCGATCTTATTGCCGGATATGGCGAGGTTGTAAAATACGGGCTGCTTGGAAATGCAGATTTTTTCGAATGGCTCGAGGTGAATGGCCCCTTGATTGCCGCAGGCGATAAGGTCGCACGCGAGGAAGCCGTTAGAATATCGTGTCAAATGAAAGCTGATATCGTGATGCGAGATGAAACCGAACAGGGGGATCGCGCCTTACTCAATCTTGGGCATACTTTCTGTCATGCTTTGGAAAATGCAACCGGCTATTCACAGCGCCTTCTGCATGGTGAGGGTGTTGCCATCGGCACGGCTCTGGCATTTGAACTGTCAAGCCGATTGCAGCTTTGCTCTCAGGAAGATCCAAGCCGTGTCCGGGCACATCTGCGCCAGATGGGAATGAAATGTGACCTCAAAGATATTCCTGGCGATTTGCCGGCAGCAGAGGCGCTTTTGGATCTTATGTTGCAAGATAAGAAGGTGCTCGACGGCACATTACGCTTGATACTTGCCAAAGGCATTGGTCAGGCGTTCCTTACGTCTGACGTACCAAAATCGGCGCTGCTTGGACTATTAAAGGATGCGCTGGCTGATCGTGCGGCCTGATTTAAGACCCCGCATATCTCTACTTTAAAACGGAATTTCATCATCCAGATCGCGTGACGGGCTAGGTTGTCCTTGGGTCGTAGAATAACCGTCGCCCGCGGGCGCGCCACTCTCGTAGCTTCCCATATCCTCATTGCCGATACTGCCATACCCAGCTGACGCACCGGTATTATCGCTGCGGCCGTCTAGCATCGTAAGCTCTGAGCGGTAAGGACGCAGCACAACCTCGGTGGAATAACGATCAGCACCGGATTGATCCTGCCATTTGCGGGTTTCCAATTGACCTTCAATGTAAATTTTAGAGCCTTTGCGTAGATATTGTTCTGCCACGCGTACCAGTGGTTCTGAGAAGATTGCTACGCTGTGCCATTCTGTTTTCTCGCGGCGCTCGCCGGTGTTGCGATCTTTCCAATTTTCAGATGTGGCGATGCGCAGGTTGCAAACTTTGCCCCCGTTTGGAAAATTCCGCACTTCGGGATCGCGGCCCAAATTTCCGATTAAAATGACCTTATTTACCGAGCCCGCCATGATGTTTCTCCTGTCGAATCTAAAACCAACCTCATGCAGATTAGAACATTCAAAACCAGTGAAGGAAAGATTAATTGCGCCCCGCGTCTTGCGAATAGCTGTTTTGGAAACCTGTAAACGGGTTTCTGCAATGAACGTGACGATTTATCGAAGTCGGCAGGGCTCACAGCCGTCTTGGGTCGCATTTGCTCCAGTTATCCATTTTACTGCGAAACCAAGTGCGTTGTCGTTTGGCATATTGACGGGTTGCGATTGTGGCCTCTTCGATCGCCTTACTTAACGACATTTCTCCGCGCAGATGCGCGATTAATTGGCGCGCTCCGATGGCGCGCGAGGCAGGCAAATCAGCGCTCCAGCTTGGAAGATTCGCCGCCGCTTCATCCAAGGCACCTTCCTCGATCATTTTGTGAAAACGGTTTTGAATACGCTGGTTTAACCAATCTTTATCGACATCGCAGAGAAGCGTGATGCATCGCGCTACTGACAAAAGCGGCTTGGGGGTAGAAGCTTGCCAGACGGCAATAGATCGTCCGGTGGCCTTTTGCACTTCCCAAGCCCTTTGAACGCGCATTGGGTTTTTGCAGTCAATTTGGCTTTTGGTTGCGGCATCAAGCTCGCTGAGAAGCGCCTCAAAGCCCTTCTTACTTATTTCTTCTTGCGCAGCTTTGCGAATTTCTGGGGGAATGGGCGGAATATTTGCCAACCCTTTTGTCAAAGCTTGAAAGTAAAGCCCCGTGCCGCCGGTGATGATCGGGCGAGGCGATGCGTTTAACAATGGTGTGATTTCTGCCAGCCAATGACCCACGGAATAGGCTGCGTTTGGTGCAATATGACCGTATAGGAAATGTGGCGCTTTATATTCATCGACTTTGGAAGGCCGAGCCGTTAAAACCCGCCAATTGCTGTAGATTTGAAACGCATCGGCGTTAAGGATCGCGCCCCCAAACCGCTCCGCTATTTCCATCGCGAGAGCAGATTTACCGCTGGCCGTGGGGCCGGCAATCAAGATCGGGCATGTGTCCGCATGCTTGGCGATATCTGACAGAACAAACTTATTCATTTGGGCCGCTTAACTTTTACGTCTGCGCACAGGTTTACCGGCTATTGTTCCTCGAGTGAATGTGTGATTGAAGAAAAAACACACTTATACAATTTGATGTTCATCTGTGCTTGTCAAAGGAGCTCTTACATGACCGAGGCCACACCGTCCCAAACAACTTATTCACGTGTCATGTTAAAAATTTCTGGTGAAGCATTGATGGGAGAAACGGGTTTTGGTTTGCATCCGCCCACCGTTGAACGCATCGCGCAAGAAGTCAAATCAGTGCATGATATGGGCGTTGAGATTTGCATGGTGATTGGTGGGGGAAATATTTTTCGCGGCCTTCAGGGCAGCGCACAAGGTATGGAGCGGACGACCGCCGATTATATGGGCATGCTCGCCACCGTGATGAACGCCTTAGCGATGCAAAGTGCGCTTGAGGGGCTCGGGGTGTTCACGCGCGTGGTAAGTGCAATACCGATGGACCAAGTGTGTGAGCCCTATATCCGCCGCCGCGCGGTCCGCCATCTTGAAAAATCGCGTGTCTGCATCTTTGCCGCTGGTACGGGCAATCCCTATTTTACAACGGATACGGCCGCGACCTTGCGCGCAACCGAAATGGCCTGTGAGGTTATTTTAAAGGGTACAAAAGTGGACGGTGTGTATGATAAAGACCCTGCGAAATTTTCCGATGCAAAACGCTACACAAATATCACATATGATGATGTTTTGGCGAAGCATTTGGCGGTGATGGATGCAAGTGCAATCGCGCTTGCGCGGGATAATAATCTACCGATTATTGTGTTTTCTCTGGATGAACCCGGTGGTTTCAAAGGAATACTCGCCGGAGAAGGTCTCTATACAAAAGTGTCTGATTAGGGTTACAAGGCTTTAAAGGTGCAGAACCGCCAAGTTGCGGTGGAACATAAATAACGAGTTTAGGGCATGGCAGACGATTTTATTCTAGATACAGATGATTTACAGCGTCGTATGGATGGGGCTCTGGGGGCTCTGCGTACGGAATTCGCATCGCTGCGTACGGGCCGGGCTTCGGCTTCGATGCTCGAACCAATTACAGTTGAAGCCTACGGACAAAGAACGCCAATCAATCAGGTTGGCACTGTTAATGTGCCAGAGCCGCGCATGGTAACGATCAACGTTTGGGATAAATCGATGGTGAATGCCGTTGAAAAATCTATTCGTGAAAGTGGCCTTGGCATAAATCCGCAGTTAAACGGTACGATTATCATGTTGCCGATCCCGGAATTGAATGAGGAGCGGCGGAAAGAATTGACCCGCGTAGCGGCGCAATATGCCGAGCATGCACGGGTTGCGGTGCGCAATATCCGCAGAGATGGTATGGATCAGGTGAAAAAAGCCAAATCGGATGGTCTGTCAGAGGATGATCAAAAGTTTTGGGAAGATGAGGTTCAAAGCCTGACGGATACGATGATCAAAGCTGTCGATACGTCGCTTGAGAAAAAGCAAGCTGAAATAATGCAGGTGTGATTGAGCAAAGATGTCTAAGGATTTCTTGCAAAACCAAGGTCCTGCCCATGTCGCGATCATCATGGATGGGAATGGCCGCTGGGCAGAGCTGCGTAAAAGACCGCGTTTGCTTGGGCATTACGCAGGCGCACGTCGGGTGCGAGAGATTGTTGAAAGCTGTCCTGAGGTTGGCGTTAAATTTTTAACTATTTTTGCATTTTCAACGGAAAATTGGAAACGTACACAATCCGAAGTGTCCGGTTTAATGAATTTGTTTCGGCGCTATATCCAACGCGAAGCACAGAATTTAAAAAAACAGATGGTGCGGGTTCGTTTTATCGGTGATCGGCGACGCCTCGATAATAAACTCGTCGATCTCATGGATGAATTAGAGTTGTTGACCAGTGAAAATGATCTGCTTCACTTGACCATTGCGCTCAATTACGGTGGTCGTGATGAGGTGGCTCGCGCCACTAAGCGATTGGCCTATGATGTGCAAAAGGGCCGACTTGATCCCAAAACAATTGATGAGGAAACCCTTCCAAAATATTTGGATACCTATGTTTTACCTGATCCAGATTTGGTCATTAGAACGTCAGGCGAGGCGCGTATATCTAACTTTTTGTTGTGGCAATCGGCGTATGCCGAATATGAGTTTATCGATACGCTTTGGCCAGATTTCACCAAAACAATGTTTAAGCAAGCGCTTGATAATTACGTGGGGCGCACTCGGCGATACGGAGGCGTTGCAACATGACTTCCAGCACTGCTTGGGCTGATTTGCCTCTGCGGCTGGCCTCGGCGGTTATTTTACTTCTTATTTGTGGCCTTGCGCTGTGGAGCGGAGACCATGTTTTCACGTTGCTTCTATCTGCGATCTTATTCATCATGCATTGGGAATTGGCGCATATGTTGACCCCCCTGTCAAAGCAGGTGGGAGCCATAAGCGGAACAATCGCGATTCTGACGCTGATCTTGGTTTTGCGCAATCCCGATAACTTAAAAGGAATAATGTATTTGGGCTTAGGGGCAGCCTGTCAGGCCGGTTTATATTTTCGCCTAAAATGGCAGGGCGCGCTAGCGTCTATTTGCATATTCATAACCGTCTTATATCTGATCGCGCTGCGCGCATCGTCGGGCTTGGAGGTGATTTTATGGTTGATCTCGATTGTGGTTTTGACGGATGTTTTGGGTTATTTTGCTGGGCGTGTCATTAAGGGCCCCAAATTTTGGCCGAGCGTTAGCCCCAAAAAAACATGGTCTGGTATTTTAGCTGGCTGGCTTGGCTCTGGCATTTGTGGATGGCTTTGGGTGTCTTACGGGTCTTTGCCGCTCTGTGCGGGGGGTGCGATCTTCTTTTCGGGGGCATTGGCCTTTGCATCGCAAATCGGCGATATTGGAGAAAGTGCCCTTAAGCGCAGGGCAGGTCAAAAAGACAGCTCAAACCTCTTACCTGGGCATGGCGGCTTTTTGGACCGTTTTGACGGTTTGGTAGGCGCCACACTCGTATTTGCCGGGGCCAACATGTTCATGAGTTTGGGATGAAACGAATTAGCGTATTTGGTGCAACGGGTTCAATTGGGCAAAGCACGCTGGATCTCGTGAAACGTGATCGCGAGAATTTTGACGTTCTTGCGCTATCTGGCGGGCGTAATATTGCGCAGCTCGCGCAAGATGCAATTTCCACCGGTGCTCAGGTTGCGGTAACCGCCTTTGATGAGGAATATCCTGCCCTGAAAGAGGCGCTGGCTGGAACAACAGTGCAAGCGGCTGCTGGACATAATGCCTTATTAGAGGCCGCTGATCAGAGCGCAGATTGGGTGATGTCGGCAATTGTTGGCGCCGCAGGCCTTGAGCCGGGGTTGCGGGCTATGCAGGCGGGGGCTGATCTGGCTTTGGCCAATAAAGAAAGTATGGTGGCGGCCGGCGCCTTAATGCGCAAAACATCAGCTCTTAATAACGTGGCTTTATTGCCAGTAGATAGCGAGCATTCTGCGGTGTTTCAGGCTTTGATAGGGGAAAGCCGCGAAGCTGTCGAGCGGGTTATATTAACCGCATCTGGCGGAGCGTTTCGAGATTGGAGCTATGACGATTTAGCGCGAGCGACGCCAGAGCAAGCTGCAACCCATCCAAATTGGAATATGGGACAAAGGATTACGATTGACAGCGCCTCTATGTTCAATAAGTCATTAGAAGTTATTGAAGCAAAGGAACTTTTTGATTTAAGATCGGATCAAATCGAAGTGCTGATCCATCCGCAGTCATTGGTGCATGCCTTGGTTGGCTTTCGTGATGGCGGGTTGATGGCGCATGTCGGGCCGGCTGATATGCGCCACGCGATTGGCTATGCACTCTATCATCCGAATCGCAAAGGCCTGCCGATTGAACGTTTGAATCTTGCGGAAATTGGCAGCTTGGAATTTTCAGCGCCTGATTTTAAGAAATACCCGGCTTTGGCGTTGGCCTATGAGGTGCTGAATATTGGAGGGTTGTCGGGGGCAGTTTATAACGCCGCCAAAGAGGTTGCATTGGATGCGTTCATTGATCGAAAAATTGGATTTCTGGTGATGGCTGATGTGGTTCGGGAAGTGTTAGACGCTGTGTTTGACGGACCTAATACGCCGCTTTCAGAGCCATCACTTGAAAATATTCTTCAGATGGATCAAATCGGGCGCTTGGAAGCTGAAACAAAAATTCAACGGGTGATTTAACTCTGACAGGATAGAAGTTTGGACGTATTTTCATTGGTTCCCGCCTTTGGTGGTTTAGTTATAACTTTGCTGGCGTTTTTCGTTGCGTTGTCAGTGATTGTGGCAGTGCATGAATATGGACATTACATTGTCGGCCGCTGGAGCGGGATCGAGGCTGATGTTTTTTCGCTTGGGTTTGGCCCGGTTATTTTGTCTCGGCTCGACAGCCGTGGCACGCGTTGGCAATTCGCGCTGATTCCGTTTGGCGGGTATGTCAAATTTAAAGGCGATAAAGACGCTGCCAGCGGGGCAGATAGCGATAGTTTGAGCCGTTTGGATGAAAGGCAACTTCGCCAAACGATGCATGGCGCGCCGCTCTGGGCGCGTACCGCAACGGTTGCAGCGGGACCTGTGTTCAATTTCGCCTTATCGCTTATTTTATTTTCCGCAATTGCGCTTTGGCAGGGGCAAGTGCGATCACCACTGACCATCGGATCGCTCTATGAGATCCCGTATGCGCATCAAATGCAAGTTGGGGATATCGTTTTGGCAATCGATGGACAAACCGTGCCTGACTTTGCAGATGTAACGGCTTTGTCTGAGTTTTGGTCAAACCTATCAGATGAGGCGACCTATGAATTCATCATTCGGCGAAATGAACAAGAACTGGCTGTGCCAGGCCCAAATGTAAATATTGCCCGCGTGTCTGCGGTGGTGCCACGCTCGGCTGCAGCGCAGGCTGACTTGCGATTGGGCGATGTCATTACGCACATTGATGGCGTTTCAATTTTAACGTTCGACGGTTTAAAGAAAGCGGTCGAAGGATCTGCTGGTAAAGCTTTGGCCGTTGAAGTGTGGCGCGAAGGGGCAACGCGCCAGCTGTCTCTAACCCCGCGGCGGGTAGATGAACAAACCGAGGAAGGGTTCAGCGCGCAATGGCGCATCGGCGTGATGGGAGGCGGGTTCTTTTTTGAACCGAAAACCAGCACGCTTCCTTTCGCATCCGCGCTTACATCCGGTGCAGATGCAACTTGGCGCGTCATGAAAGGCTCGCTCTCTGGTTTTTATCATGTTGTGACGGGGGCAATAAGCAGCTGTAACCTTTCAGGACCGATTGGGATCGCTGAAACCTCGGGTCAGATGGCGCGCCAGGGTGGAGATAGTTTCATTTGGTTTATCGCGGTGCTCTCTGCTGCGGTGGGATTGATAAATTTGTTTCCAGTTCCAGTTTTGGATGGTGGGCATCTGGTGTTTTTTGCTTTTGAAGCGGTTATCGGGCGCCCTCCAAGTGCCTATGCCTTAAATATATTGATGACGATTGGCTTGGCTTTGGTGCTGGGCTTTATGGTGTTTGCACTCGGAAATGATCTACTTTGTCCATAAAATAGCTGTGGAAAAAGTGAGCAGAAATGTGGTGTTCCTTAAAAATAAGCGTTACACAAATTCAAGATGCAGTTGTTGTGAATATTTGGTACCACTAGAACGAACCGCAGGTTGAATTATCAGGTGACAGTAAGGAATGAAGATGAAGCAATTTTTTGGAATTTTTGTTGCGGCAATTATTTGCATCGGATCGGCTTCCTGGGCTCAAGAGTTTAACTTTTCTTCAATCGAAGTGGATGGCAATCGTCGGATAGAAACGTCAACGATTATCAGCTATGCCAACCTTCCACTGAGAAAAAATGTTTCGGCCTCTGAGATAAGCGCGGCTTATCAAGAGGTGGCGAACTCTGGATTGTTTGAAGATATCGAATTCATTCCGCAGGGGCGCAGATTGATCATTAAGGTGCAGGAATATCCCACAATCAGCCAGGTTGCTTTTGAAGGCAATGATAGGCTGAAAGATGAAGTTCTTGCTCAGATCGTCAGTGTGAAATCACGGCGGGTGTTTAACCCTATGAAAGTTGAGGAAGACAGAGAGCGCATCGCTCAAGCTTATGCGGATATGGGGCGCTTGGCGTCGCGGGTAACGCCCAAAATCATTCGCTTGCCAGATAATCGTGTGAATCTGGTCTTTGAGATTTTTGAAGGTGGCGTCGTCGAGATAGAACGCATCGGCTTTGTTGGCAATAAAACCTATAGCGATCGTAAGCTGCGCAATGTTTTGAATACAAAGCAGGCTGGATTGCTTCGTTTGTTGGTGCAAAGAGATACGTTCATTGAGGATCGGATCGAATTTGATAAGCAGATATTAACGGATTTTTATCAATCGCGCGGATTTGTCGATTTTGTGATCAATGGTGTGAATGCAGAATTCTCTGAAGAGCGCGACGGCTATTTCATCACATTCAACATACAAGAAGGCCAACAGTTTAACGTTGGCGCGGTAACCCTTGTCTCTGAGCGCTCGGACGTTGACGAAACGGTTTTTTCAGCGGCGTTAACGCTCAAACCCTCTGTGATCTATTCACCATTGGCGGTTGAGGATGATATTGCGCGCTTAGAGCGTTTGGCCGTGATGGAGGGCGTAGATTTTTTACGTGTGACGCCGCGCTTGAAGCGAAATGACTCAACCCGCACACTTGATGTGGCCTTCGTTGTCGATCGTGGCGAACGGATCTTTATCGAACGTATCAATGTGTCTGGAAATACGTCTACTTTGGATAACGTGATACGTCGGCAATTTCGCGCTGTGGAAGGAGATCCGTTTAATCCCCGCGCGCTCAGGGCTTCTGTAGATCGCATTCGCCGTTTGGGCTTTTTTGACCCAGTGAACGTGTCAACACGCGCGGGGAATAAGCCTGAAACGGTGATTATTGACTTGGCCGTGGGTGAGAAGCCAACAGGCAGTCTGTCTCTCGGGGCGGGGTATTCCAGCGCTTTGGGACTGGGCGGTATTATCGAATATCGTGAACGTAATTTTATTGGCCGTGGGCAAGGACTTAACTTTAAAATTCAAGGTGGCTCTGACAATACAACCTATTCTTTTGGTTTTATTGAGCCCGCCTTTTTGGGCAATGAACTGCAATTCTCGCTGAATTTAGCCTATGAAGAAACCAATCAGCAAAATTCCACTTATGATACACGCTCTGTAAATTTCCAACCGGGGATAAGTTATCCGATCAATAATTTCATCCGGGTTGGATTTCGCTATTCTTACACCAGTGATGAAGTGTCAGGAAATGCGGTGACCTCAATCATTGGCGATGAATACAAGCAGGGCAGGGTCAATACGTCCGGCGTGGGATATACATTCGGTTATGATACGCGGCGCGTCGGTCTCAACCCTACAGCTGGCGTGTTGCTTCAATTTAGCCAAGATTTCACGGGGCTTGGCGGGGATACAACAAGCGTTAAATCAAATTTGAAATTGCAAGGCGAACAAAAAACATTCGGTGAAGAAGTTACTTTATCGGCCACGTTTGAAGCGGGGGATTTACGGTATTCAAAGGGCCAAAGCCGCGTGAGCGATCGCTTTGCGCTTGGCAGCCGGGTTATGCGCGGTTTCAACCCTGGCGGTGTGGGTCCGCGCGAGCGTGTCGTAGATGGAAACGGTGCTGTTACTGTTAATGATGCTTTGGGCGGTGAACAATTTGCCGTTGCGCGGTTTGAAGCAGAGTTTCCCATAGGAATTCCAGAAGAATACGGGATTACGGGTGGGGTGTTTTACGATGTTGGCAGTCTTTGGGGCTTACCAGATGAGACAAGTCCGAATGGCGTAAACCCGGATGGCACAAACCCAGTTTATTACAATGCGGCGATAGCGCGCCAAGTTGCGGGTGCTACTGTGTTTTGGGCCACGCCGATCGGACCTTTGCGGTTTAATTGGACGCGCGCGATCCAAAAAGAAGAATTTGATGAAGCGAATAATTTTGAGTTCACATTGTCAACGCGGTTCTGATGAACAGGTTTAGATTAAGCTTTTTAAAGGGGTTTTTTCTTTTGCTGCTGCTCGCAGGCCCCGTATTTGGTCAGGCTGGCGCACCTGCCGCCAAACACGTGGTGGTGGTTGATTTCGATGAGGTTTTTCGGACCACGCTATATGGCCGCCGTATTATCGCAGAATTTCAGCAGGCAAACCAAGCGCTGAGCAAAGAGTTTGAGCGCATCGCAGAAGAACTGGTCGCCGAAGAAAAGGCCCTAAGGGATCTGCGCGGTAGTACTGATCCCTCTGCTTTTAAAGAAATGGCGCTGGCCTTTGACCAAAAATCGACTAGGTTGCGTCAAGAGCAGGAAGACAAACGGGTCCAGCTGAAACTTGCTGGCGATGCGGCCCAATCCGACGTGCTACAACAATTTGGGCCGATTTTTGTACAAGTTATGCAAGAACACAACGCGTCTATTTTATTGGAAAAGAAACAAGTGGTGTTGGTCATTGCCTCTGCCGATATCACCAAAGAAGCTATCCGCCGAATAGATCAAGAGCTTGGAGATGGCCGATAAGCCATGTTACGCGAACCCCATAAACCTTTTTAAGTTGTTCATGTTGCCTTTTTGTTGAGCGTTCGCGTATTGGGAAAGAAAATCGCAGGGCACTTGTGTTGGGCCTGAAGGGTTGCTAGCTAGATTTTGATAAAAAGAACAAGATAGGGGCGAAACATGGCAGATTCTGGAACTGAGGCGGATATCCAATTGATCCAACGAATTTTGCCGCATCGTTATCCGTTTTTATTGGTGGATCGCGTCACTGATATTGTTGGAACTGCCTCTGCGCTTGGACATAAAAACGTCACGATGAATGAACCGCAGTTTCAAGGCCATTTTCCAGGCACGCCGATTATGCCCGGGGTTCTGATGGTTGAGGCGATGGCGCAAACGGCGGCGGTTATGGTGGGCAGCACGCTGGGATTAGCGGATAAGAATATGCTGATTTATTTTATGTCGATCGATAATTGTAAGTTCCGTCGTAAGGTCGGGCCTGGGGATCATCTGGAGATGCAAATCACAACCTTACGTGGAAAGGCAGGCGCGAAGGTTTGGAAATTTTCAGGCCGCGCCAGCGTGAATGGCGAAATGGCCGCTGAGGCAGAGTTTACAGCCATGATGGACCTTTCGAA
>Ga0182095_1594337_pt1 | contig 18410 bp, 7 predicted proteins | sample 041ome_19_FD_127784 | JGI IMG/M metagenome (GOLD analysis project Ga0182095, IMG submission 127784) | Metatranscriptome of coastal salt marsh microbial communities from the Groves Creek Marsh, Georgia, USA - 041412BS metaT (Metagenome... | ecosystem: Environmental > Aquatic > Marine > Intertidal...
ATTGTATACAAAGATAGAATCGTTAAAGAGAAAGTTGAAGTTCCGGGTAAGGAGAGAGTGGTCACGAAAGAAGTTAAAGTCCCCGGTCCGGAGAAGATTGTATACAAAGATAGAATCGTTAAAGAGAAAGTTGAAGTTCCGGGTAAGGAGAGAGTGGTCACGAAAGAAGTTAAAGTCCCCGGTCCGGAGAAGATTGTATACAAGGACAAAATCGTCGAGAAAATCATCTACAAAACCGATAACAGTAAGAAGAATAGCAACAATAGTAGCGCTCCCCCGAAAGAGAAGATCGTCTATAGAGAGAAGCCGGTGGAGAAAATCGTTTACAAAGACAAAATCGTCGAGAAGAAAGTCCAAGTACCCGGTCCGGAGAGGATTGTATACAAGGACAAACCGGTGGAGAAAATCGTCTATAAGGACAAAATCGTCGAGAAAAAAGTAGAAGTACCGGTCATAAAGGAGAAAATCGTCGAAAAAGTCGTGTACAAAGAGAAGAGCGGTGGTAGCCGAGGAGGCCCGCGTCTACCCGAAGGGGCTCCCAAAGTCACCGTCAAAGTTGGCAACACGGTTGGTTTCTTCTACGACATTAAAAAGTAAACGTTCGAGAGTTGAAGTCATAGGGGATGCATGTATTGACGTTGTTTTCGCCGTCATCGTTTGTCATTATTATTATTACTATTATTATACTGCCCGAAAGGTCACTTTCAGAGAGATGAAAACTAAGTTAACTATTTTTCCTTTTATTTTAATTTTTCACTAGTAAAAAGTATCTCCTCGCAGGCGATCGGCCAATAAGAGAACTTGGAGCTAATTATAACCAACCAACCGGTCGGGTCGGGTCAATGAATAAAAGCTACATAGCTGAGTGAGAGGATGTATATACAGATCTCCCACAAAAAAATCCGAAAAAGCCGCGGAAAAAAAGTCAAAAATCTCTCCCCGCCAAAAAAAACACTATCAAAGGACGTCACTTTTTCCCGTCCTCTTCTGTTCAATATACACGTACTGCATTTACGCAGTCGCCGATTCGAGATCTGAATATTTAACCGAATTACATTTAAAGTCTGGCGTCTGTTTTCATCGCGCTCATTCATCGAGGAAGAAGGAACCGTGCTGATAAACGCGCGCGACGTTTCGGGAGACAATTTTGATTAGCTGTTTTTTTGTCTCAGTAAAGGAGAAAAGCGACGAAAAAGGAATAAAAAAAGAACAATGGGTAAAGGTGGGAAAGATGTCTCGGGGTCGTTCTCGACGCGTTCCGTCTCTGAAACGGCTGCGACGTACACGGTTTCGCAGGTGAACGAATGCGATCACATGACTGCGGAAGACTCTCCAAAACTGGTCATATTCGGCGAGAACGTGTACGACATTTCGAGTTGGATTTCGAAGCACCCAGGAGGCGAAACAGTTTTGAGACAGTACGCGGGCAGAGACATCACGGACGCGTTTCGGGCGTATCACTCGGAATCCGGTAAAGCGATGAAAACGTTGAGATCTATGCGTGCTGGTGTCGTTCAGAGAAAGACTACGGAGGAAGCGCCGCAGCATTTGCACGACTTTCGAGAGTTGATGGAGAAGGCGGAGAACACGGAGTTCAAGACGGATTACAAGCACTATTACGCCATCGCCATTCGCTTGGTGTCTTTGTTAGCCGTAGCGATTCATTTGGTCGTAAATAAAGAGGATGCATTTTCTCACATGCTCGGGGCCGTATCGTTGGGCATGTTTTGGCAACAAAGTATGTTCATTGGACACGACGCCGGGCACTGCGCCGTGACCCACAACAGGAAATTTGACACTGCCATCGGATGGCTTATCGGGAACATGTGTAATGGTGTCGGTATCAGTTGGTGGTCTAGCACTCACAACGTCCATCACTGCGCGGTGAATTCTTTGGAGTGCGACCCGGATATTCAACACATGCCAATTTTGGCAGTCACGAGGAAGTATTTCGAATCTGTATACTCATTGTATCACAAGAGACGATTGAAATTTGATTGGTTGGCAAAGAAGTTTGTGAGCGTACAGCATTACACGTTCTACCCGATCATGGCTGTAGCGAGAGTGAATTTGTACGCACAAACGCTTATTCACTGCGCGACGGCAAAAATGTCCAAGAAAGAGCGCATTATCGAGTTTGCTACGCTCGGTTTTTACTACGCGTGGTATTTAACTCTGGTTAGTATGTTACCGACGGCTGTTGAGAAATGGGCGTTCTTCTTCCTCTCACATGCGGTTGGTGGAATCATCCACGTTCAAATCTGTTTATCACACTTTTCTAGAGATGTGTTCGATGGAATTCCAAAGAACAACGAATGGATTGAAATGCAACTCGCAGGCACGATGGACATCGAGTGCCCAAAGTTTTTGGATTGGTTCCACGGCGGTTTACAATTCCAAGTCGAACATCATTTGTGTCCAAGGTTACCACGACACAAGCTGAGAGATTTCCGAGAAAGAGTCATAAAACCGTTCGTGAGGAAAAATGGTTTGAAGAATTTCCACTCGGTTGGGTTCGTAGAGGCGAACATACAAGTGTGGAAGACATTGAAGAAAGCCGCGAGTCAATCGGTGTTATCGCCAGCCTTCTCGACGGAAAATTACATTTAAAGAAAGGAATAATCCTTCGTGTTTATCCGTATGCGCAGGCAAACTTTTGTTGTGCATTAGATGGTAGAATTATTATTTAATTCCTGTACAGTATTAATTCTAGGTATATTGATCATTTGTTAGCAGAGAGAGATGTTGATTAGTTTGATTAGTTTTCGATCGGGAAATTGTAAATGTTTTTGTTCTAAGTTTTTTTTGTTTATACCTCCATATCGAAAGAGCTATCGTTCATGCTATCCTCGCCGGAGCCATTCTTCACTTTTTCTTCCTGTGCCGGTTCTGCGTGCGCGATGATATCATTCATCGAGGGTCTCGCATCTTGCGAAGGAGAGGACGCAGGAAACGCACTTTCGGCTTTCTCCAACTTCTCCGGCTGCGCCATATCCTCTGCGCTCTTCACCATCGCTTGTTTTGGCATTCTCGCCGCATATTTTACTTTCTTAGCAGCAATGCCCGCGACAGATTGTTTCGTTTTACTCTTACTTCGTTTTCTCAACACGTCGGCCATTAAACTCGCGTGTAAACCTTTCGTCGCAGCAATCGGGATGAGCTTTCCTTTCCCTGGATCTTGGCTCGAGTGTTTTGCTGCGATAGCCCGCGCTTCTGGAGTGCGATGATATCGTCCGTCCGCACCTAACTCCCACGCTAAGATACCATCTACGAGACACGCGTCGAGCATGTCTACAATTTCGCACCTGATTTTATCATCTTCGACTAGCGTGACGACTTCGACGCGATGCAATAAATTTCTTCGCATTAAATCCGCGCTACCCATGTATATCTTCGGATCCGGTTTCCCTGTCTTGAGCGCGTTTTCGAATCGAAAGCATCGGTGATGCTCTAAAAATCGACCGATGATTGAGATGACGCGAATGTTTTCAGACATGCCCGGGACTCCCGGTCGAATTCTGCAAATGCCCCGAACGATCAAGTTCACCCTCACGCCTGCTTGGCTCGCGCGGTAAAACGCTTTACATATCTCCGGATCATCCAAACCGTTCATTTTAGCCGTGATGGACGCTTGGTAACCTTTTTTTGCGGCGGCGATTTCGTTTTCGATTAAATCTAGCATGCTTGATTGTAAGCTTTGCGGCGCGACCAATAACTTATTGAACTCTTTCTGAAAATGATGGCCCATCAAAAACTTGAACAAATTCACCGCGTCTTCGCCGTATTCTTCTTTGCACGTAAACATGCCGTAATCGGTATAAATACCCGCAGTGGACGGGTTATAGTTTCCAGTTCCTAAGTGAACGTATTTCACGAGCTTAGGTCCCTCTCTCCGTACGACTAAAGTTGCTTTGCAGTGCGTTTTTACGCCTTTTACGCCATACGCAACATTACATCCGGCCGTTTCAAGCCGTTCAGCGAAACCCAAGTTTCGCTCTTCGTCAAAGCGAGCTTTTAGTTCAACCAACACGGCAACGTTTTTGCCGTTATCGCAAGCTTTAATCAAACTCGAGATGATCGGCGAGTTTGACGAAGTTCTATACAACGTCGATTTAATGCTCAAAACGTCCTTGTCTCTCGCCGCGGCTTCGAAGAACGCCTGCGTGGACGTCGCGAAAGAATGGTACGGATGGTGGACTAAAATGTCTCCTTTTTTAATCTCATCAAAAATGTTACGTTTACTCGCCTCTTCTGCATCGGAAGCTGAAGAAGAAGGGACGTCGATATCAACCAATCGAGGGTGCGTTCTTGGAGACCAATGGTCGAAAAGCAAAGAATCGTCCATTTCGAAACTTACGTCGATGGAGTCTAAAACGCCAAATCCCAACGGCGCGGCATGCGGCACCGAAGTCACGTCGAATGAATTCAACTCCAGCGATTTCATCAAACGGTCCTTCACGTGTTCAGGCATAGTGTCTTGCACTTCCAGTCGAACGAACGAAGCGAAACGCCTCGTTCGAACTTCATCGGACATCATCTCCAACAAATCTTCCGCCTCTTCCTCGTTTCTTTCGACGTCGGCGTTTCTGCACACTCGAAACGCGTGACACGCTCGAATGTTACACCCTTGAAACAAAGTGTCCATGTTTGCCTCTAAAATTTGCTCTAAAGGTAAAAAGAGTTTGCCTTTAGATTCGTTCATGAACTCACCGATGTCTATCCATCTGTCTACCACGGAAGGAACGGAAACGACCGCGAATTTCTCGTTCGAGTACGCGTCTTCTAATTCCACGGCCAACGCTAAGGACAAACTCGGTAAAAATGGAAACGGATGGCAAGGATCAATCGCTCTCGGATCTAAAATCGGTTCCACATGGTCATGGTACCACTCTCGAACTTTCCCAATCGTCTCTTTATCCAAGTCATCGTGCGATAAAATCTTTATGCCATGGTCTGCTAAACTTGGTGCTATTTGTTCGATGTACAACTCCGCCTGAATATCGGACATCTTCTCCACTTCCGCGCTGACGTACTCTATCGTTTTCCTCGGCGTCCATATGTTCTTTCCTCTTTTCTTGACTAAGTTCCCAACCCCAACGGACTCTTGCCTTTTCAACGCCCCAACTCGTTTGGCGAAAAACTCGTCCAAGTTCCTCCCGCTGATAGCTAAAAATCGCAATCGCTCAAACGCGGGTATGTTCTCGTCCGCGGCCGCCGCCAGAACTCTCCAGTTGAACGCCAACCACGACATCTCCGGGTTAAAGATCTTATCGTTTATCGTGAAGGATTCGATGTCTTCGTCTTTAAAGTGGTCCACGTCGCTCTCCGTACCTTCTGGTATGAAAGGTGGACACGTTTCTAATAAAACTTCCAGCGCAGCGTTTATTATGCTTTTATACCCGGCGGTTTCTTGATTGTATTGTTCCAACTCCTCTGGAGATAAGCCGAGTTTCTCGATTTGCGCGTCTTTTTTACTCGACAACGCAACGTTTTTGCCGTTGGTATTCCGTCGTCCTCCGCGGTGATGATATCTTCCTCTCGTCGTCGTCGTCGCGAGCAAAAGTCGTCCTCCTCTCCTTCCTCTCGCATCGTAGGATTGTGGTTGTTTCGCAGAGGCGAAGATTTGTTGGTGCGTCCCTTTCCTGTTTCGTGACTCACCATCATCGCGTAACGGAAAACGACAGGTTCTTCTTTCCAACGCGTGCGCCGCGATCCTTCCGTTCTTTTGGCGGCGCGCGTCGTCGACGACGAGTGTTTTGTGCGCGACACCGCTCGTCCAAGAGGAACACGCAAAGACCGACATCGTGTTGTGTGTGTGTGTGCGTGCGTGCGTGCGTTCTCTCCCGCGCGTACGACGAAAAATGGAATATTTGGTCTGAATGGAATAAATGGATTTTTTTTTTATTGTGGGCTGGACTACGCGCCGAGAGACCCGAGAGAGAGCTTTTTTTTTTGTTTCAAAGAAGCCAAACGGCACAAAAGTACGAGAAACGAGTGTGTGCGTTACGTTGTTGGCATCACATCAATTACACGCGGAAGCACACAGTAGCGCTCACTTTAGAAAAATGCCGCCAAAGAAAGGAACGAAACGAAAAGCGGCGAGTAAAGAGCCGTCTTCTCCCGCTCCCGAGGAGCCTCCTTCCGATGCCGGCGCCGATGCCGCCGCCGCTGCTGATGTCAACGACGACGACCACGAGAAGGGAAAAAGGGGCGATGACGAAGGGAATGCGACTGCTCCGACAGCCGTCGACGAGGCAAAAATTGACGGCGACAGGACCATCGAGGGCGGCGGCGCCGAAGAACAACCAAACGAAGAAGAAGAAGAAAGAGATCCTACCGCGAAAAGGCAGAAGAAGAATGAATCCGCATCCAAAGAGGGTAAAGAGATGGAAGCAAATGAAGGTGACGAAGAAAAAGCTTCTAAAGGCGACGGTGATGCTATTAATAAAGAATCAGAGGAAAAGAAGAAAGTTCGAACGCCTCTGCCGTTGGAGCATCCAACGCTCGAGAAAGTTCGAGAATTCGTTCCAGCCGTCGCGTGCAGCCACTTTGAAGCGAAGTATCGCAGCGAGGAAGATCCGCAATACGATCAGAATCAACTCGAATTGTTCAACGCTATGCTAAAGTTTCCAGTCAAAACGCAGTTGCAGTTCATCGAAGACAGCGATTCGCTAGCCGCGCTCCGAAAGGCGTTGACGAGTCATAACGTCAAAGTATGGTTAAACACAAAGAGTATGATTGCAGCAGAGAAAGAACTCGAAAAGTTACCCGAAAAAGTGAGCCAGGCGTTGAAGGCATTGTACGATTCAAATCACTTGAAAGAAGATGCGCTGGATTTTCGCGTTTTATCTTTCTTAGCGCAAATGAAGGAAGAGAGCGCACTTTTAGCCATCGAGGATTTATCCAATCAAAATTTAGGCGTGATTAAGAACGTATCCGCGTATTTCAAAGGCGTGTGCAGAAGAAGGAACGACGAGAATAAAGATGCGGCCCCGTTTGGATCGATGGTCGTCGGTGCCGGTGGGGTTCAAGAGCAAGGCCACGCGTACAATCCAGCGTTGCAGGATGTTCAAAACGCGCTCATGCGTGGTGTCATTACACCCATGGTAGGTACGGCTATGGAGCGATTGTTCACGGCTAACCCAGGCGTCCAATTTGACGCTGCAGCGTGGGAGGAGTTCACGCAACTTAACGAGATGATGGCGATGAATTGCATCGATGAGACCTTCATCGAATTACAGAACGCACCAGGTGGCGTACGTAACCCGAACGGTTTGTTCGTCTCGAAAATTCGAAAGTTTCTCGGACAAATGCGGAATAATTTTGGTGGAGGTCATGGTGGAGGGTACTATGGACGAGGAGGAGGCGCCGGGAATTTCGGTGGTCGAGGAGGAAGAGGAAACAATTTTAATACCTATAACAACAATAACTTTGGAGGAGGAGGAAGAGGAGGAGGTGGGGGCGGCTACGGCGGCCAAGGCGTGGATGATCAAACGCTACGAAGCACACTTCCAGAGCCGTACGCGAACAGAATAGTTGCATGCATCGAAAATGGCCGTTTCCAACGAAACGCCATCGACGAGCGTATGCTCTCCGCCTTGTCTCAAGTACGAGACTCGTCAGCGATGGACAAAATTGTCACAGAAATGGAAACCGCGAATGTGGATAACGTCCGAAACGTCGCCGGTTATTTCATGGGCATTATTAGAAAGAACAAAGGTGGTTTTGGAGGCCAGTTTTGATAAATTGTACTTATGTTATACACATCCTTTTGTATTAGCGCTATTTTTTACGAGCTTCTTACTTTCGTTTGTGGTTTGACTTTTTGCATATCTTATCGAGCAGAGAGAAGTTTTCTTCTTCATAAACTCAGAAACGATGAGAAGCGCCGCCGGTGCCGCCGCTCGCAGAGCATTGAGCTCGACGCGTGCGAGCACGTCTTCTTCTTCTTCTTCTTCTCGGCATAATTATTTTAATGTTAACGCGACGAGCAGAATATTGGTGTGCTTCTACTCTTCTTCAACGCCACCTTCGTTTCAACAAACGCAAGTCGTCGATGCCTCTTCTTCGTCTTCTTTCCAAAACCAGAAGAGAACGACAGATGGTGGCAGCACAAACGCGACTAACGATAAAGTAAAATCTCCTTCTTCATCTACTTCTTCTTCGGCGGTCAGTCAGCTGGATTTCGCTAAACTGGTGAAACAACCGGAAGGCACGGAATCGCCGTTGAAATTCTACGAGCGGTTAGCCGAAGAAGGCGTGTTGCAACGAGACGAGAAACAGGTGAAAGCGCTTCACGTGCTGGATAAATTTTACCACAAAGTCATTGGGAAAGATGGTGATAGTAATAAAAGCAATAGCAATAGTAGTAACAGTGGTAATCTTAATAGAATTAGTGATAAGAGCAACGAGGAGAATAAATCGTGGTTTCAGAAACTTTGGGAACGAACGAACAAATCAGACGCCTCCACGCTTGCGGGCGAAACAAGCGCAGGCGGGGTGTATCTGTACGGCGGACCTGGGTGCGGTAAAACGTTCGTTTCCGACTTATTTATGGCAACGTTACCGAAATCTTTCTCGAAACGCGTGCATTTTCACGCGTTCATGATGGAAACGCACGGAGAGTTGCACAGATTAGCCCAAATGAAAAAGAAAACGGATAACGTTTCGAACGAAGATACCGTGAAGTGGTTCGCGGATTCCTTGGCGGCAAAAGTCGACGTGCTTTGTTTAGACGAGTTTCAAGTGACTGATGTCGCTGACGCTATGATTATTAGACGATTACTCGATAGATTGTGGGAGAATAATGTGCGAGTGGTGTGCACTTCGAACCGAGCACCGGACGAGTTGTATAAAAATGGACTGAATCGGAAACAGTTTTTACCATGCATTGAAGGCATAAAGAATCGAATGCAAGTGCACGACATGGACTCGGTGTTCGACTATCGGATGATTGGATCGGTTAACGTGCATGGAGTGTGGAAAATGATCGGAGAAAGTAATAAAACCGACGAAGAGGCTAAACAAATCGCGCACGATTGGTTAGAAGTGAAAACGCAAAATCTTGCCGGCGAACGGACGTTGAGAGAATTAGAAGTGGCTATTTCGGGTAGAAGTTTACGGATCAAACAAGCTGGGGGCGGTGTTGCGAGAATAGAGTTCGACGAGTTGTGCAACGCAAATTTAGGACCGTCGGATTACGTTGCTTTGTGCTCAACCTTTCACGCCATTGGCATTGAAAATATACCGAAGTTATCTTTAGACCGAGTCGATTTGATGCGCAGGTTCATCACATTTATCGACTGCGCGTACGAGCACAAAGTGAAACTAATAATTACGGCCTATGCGAAACATCCTGACGATTTACTCGTAGTAACCGATGCGAATTCATTTGAGCGCGACACTCGAGACGAGTTCTTCGCGTGGGATCGAGCGAAATCTCGTCTCAACGAAATGCAAACGGATGAGTACACGAAGTCCAGTTGGCGACCGAAAACCTCAAAGTGGCTTTTAGAGCAATCATTTTCACTTCGAGAGAAGATTAACGTCAACGTTTTGCGAGGGTTGTGGCAACGCTACGATAAAACCAAAAACGGAGTCTTGGATGAATCTGAATTGGCGTATTTACTGGCCGATTTGAACGAGCTCAAAGCCGGCCATCGACACGTCTCTAAAGACCAACTGGACCATTCCTTGAGAGAACTCACTCGAAGGCGATGCGGAAGTCGAGGCGATGGGTTTGTCACTTTCGATGATTTCGTCGAATACGGAAGGAAAGGGTTCGATAAGATTGAGCTCCCGCCCGAGGATCACGAGAAAATCCGGTGCGCCGAAGGTGACTTGATACCTTCGCTTTAATATTTTTGTAGTAAGCTACAAAGGTACCATGGTACCGCTGTGTAAGTATCAAATATGTGTATACGAGTCGTACGTCAATAGTAAAATACCACGTGGTAAATCCAAAAAAAAAGGCAAATATCTATGGTGATACCATATTGAAATATTTTAACCCATGATAACCCTTCGCCAGAGAAACAAAAAAAAGCCATCACCATATACTTTTGCCAAAAAAAAGCGCTCCCGAGACGAGTGCACATAAAAAAAAAGGTAATACGTGATATCAAGAATGTCTCCTTCCACGCATCAAACGCTAGAAACGAACGAGAAGAATAAGAGGAAGAAAAGAACGCTCGACTCGTTCGCCGTCTTCATGTTTTTCGCCTACTACTTCAAGTCCGATTTCATGTTCCTCGTCGGCGCGTTTGTTATCAAATACGTGCTTTTTTTCCTCCCCAAAACGTCCACGACGTTTTTCAGTCGTGGGTGGGGAAATTTCCAACTGGTTAAAGAAATACGCGCGTCGGTGGTAAAATCGGTGTTGAGTGGACGCGGGTTTAGTTCCACCCCGAAAGGTAAAATGCATGTCGTGTGGGACCCGTACGGAGAGGTTGTTCGAACCGAGGTGGAAAGTTGGACCCCTCCTCGCGGCGGTTCGACAGCTGTTTTCGGAAATTCGACAAATTTGTCGAAGAATGATAAAAAAGATGATATGGGCTCAGGTTCAGCGAAAGTGAAGAAAAAAACACGAGGAGGACACCCCCCAAAAAAGGAAACATATCGAGGAGAGAAAAAAACTACGCACGTCATCAACTGCGAAACAGGAATCTTTAAAATCAAAGAAGTCGAAATGCTGTGCAAGAAATCGAGAAACTTATCGGCGCTGCAAAGCGGGCAGATACAGAGAGTGTGGCGCTCGTCGTCTTCCACCTATTCCTCTTCGTTAGCGGCGCCGCCTCGGAGACTGGACGATAAAAAAGTGAAACGGGTCGCCATCATTTTGCCATTTACAGGTGATACGACGTTTAAGGTTCGAAAACGCGTGGCGGAAGAGCTGTTAACAGCGGATTGCAAAGAGAATGAAGAGATAGAAGACGAGGAGATGGTGGTCTTAATTCCCGAGTTTCCATTTTACGGGGATCGGAAGGCGGTGGGGCAAAGCAGTCATATTTTGAGCACCGTGAGCGAGTACATCTTGATGCATTTAATTTCATTGAGAGAGGCGTGCGGGTTAATCGAATGGGCCAGAGATACCTACGGCGACGAAGTCTCTATTGCAATCGGCGGGTGCTCTATGGGCGGCTACATTGCTACGAATGCCGCTATTCTTACCTCGCGCGCCTTTCACGGGGACGAGAATACAAACATGAAGAAATCGAAGAACAACGCAAACAAGAAGTTGGGCGTGGTGAGCGTGTGTGCCTGGCACAACTTTGAAAAGTCGTTCTCTCCTGGCTCGTATTTGTACTTGAGAGTAGATCGAGAACAGCTTTTGATCAAAGATACGTACGTTGAAAACATGATCTCTGAGATCATTTTATCCTCAGAAAGCGAAGCGTCGAGTTCGTCAGATGAACTTTCCGGCGAAAAGAGACAATCATCTCGACGCGTCTTGGGAGAATCAAACGTAACTTCGGCACCGGAATCACCCAATTCGAATAAAAGTAAGAGCACGTCCACGTCCTCCAGCTTGTCCAAGGATGGCAGCATATTTGAAAACCTAGACTGGAAAGCGGTTTTAAATCGAACAATGCAACGATTAGTTGGCATCGAGCGTTTGATGCAAGCGAGCGGAGGCGCGGGGATTTTTGAGCACAAGTTGGACGCCATGGTGACACATTTCGCCAAAAGAGATAGACTGGTCACTTCTGATTACGATGAAGTTAGTGCAATTATGAGCCGATGCACCGCGTGGACGAAATCAGACGGTGTGGCTTTCACGTACGATTCCAGGGATCACTTAAAAAATGTGATCAACTCTAAAGCGGCAATCGTGCCGGCTTTCTTCGAAGCGTTCAAGCGCATGGATTTATCGTAGATGATGCGTTTCCGTACATGTATACAAGTTTATTTTTTATTTATAGGAGGATAAGATACCTTCATATTGTAATTCTTTTTTTTTCGTAAAATACACTGTCATTTATGACTGTACAATTGCAAAAATTACAGGTCATATACTACCGAGTACAGTACCATGGTATCTGGTACTACCTATATACATCTCCTAGTTGTTGAGCACCTTGAGAAAATGTGCGTGACGAATATGCGTTGCACATATGTCTTCTCTCAATGCGGCTAAAGCCGCTTCTCTCACTATTCCCCTTAGATCTGCGCCTGTCATCCCTTCTGTTTGCTGGGAGATGTCTTCGAGATTTACATCATCCGCTAAAGAAACTGTTCTGGAGTGGATGCGTAAAGCCTCAAGACGCTCCTCTGGCGTCTTCAACGCTCCAACTTCCAAAATCAAATCAAATCTACCCGGTCTCGTTAGAGCTGGATCTAGAGCGTCTAATCGATTCGTCGTCGCTATGACTAAAACTGATGGAGTTGATGATGATAATGATAACAACGGGGGCAACGACGTCGATGAAGAGCTGTTGTTATTACTGGTATTAATACTACTCAAGCCATCCATTTCCGTGAGTAAGGCTGAGAGCACTCGAGCTGCTGAATTGTGAGAACCCGTACTGGAGGATCCTTCTCCTCCTCCTCCTCGAGATCCCGACATCCCATCGATTTCATCCAGAATGAGCACCGCAGGTGACGCTTTTCGAGCCTTTGAAAACACATCCGTGAGTATTTTTTCACCTTCGCCCAAGTACATCGAAAAAACATCAGCAGCAGAAAGTGAGAACACGGTTGCACCGGAAGCAGTGGCTGCCGCTCGTGCTAACGTCGTTTTTCCACCACCTGGTGGACCATGCAACAAGATACCTCTCGCTGGTCGAATTCCTAATCGTTCAAAACTACTTTTCTTTTTCAAAGGCCACTCTATGGCGCGAACTAAGCGTTTCTTCACTTCAAACAATCCTCCGACGTCGTCCCAACTCGTTTTGGCGACATCGGCTACCGAAGCCACGTTTCGAATGACCGTCGCTCGCACTTTTGACGCCGCTTCGTCGAAATCACTTGAGCACACTTTGACGTCATCATTACCAGTATCATTTTGGGAATTCATAGCACATCGTTTCACAGCAACTGTAACAGCTTCTCGGCAGAGACTTTGTAAGTCGGCACCGGAATAGCCCTTCGAGTTCTTCGCGATTGTTTCAATGTCACGATCGTAGTCAAAGTCGTTTCCAGTATCGTCTAATGGTACATTTCGCAAGTGCAATCTCAAAATCAATGCTCTTTCGTTCACGTTTGGTAACGAAGTTTCGATTTCTCGATCAAATCGTCCCGGTCTCCGCAACGCCGGATCAATGGCGTTTGGACGCGTTGTCGTCGCAACGACAACTGGAGATTGCAACCAATGCTTTGCACCATCCATCAGCGTTAAAAGTTGTGCAACTACCCTGTTTTGATGTTGCGAAGAATTCTTAGTACGTCTTGGTGCAACTGCGTCAATATCATCCATCAAAATGATCGATCTCTTGTTCTTTTTCGCACTGCTGCCGCAAAATTCTCTAGCTTTCTGAAAGATATTCCGAACATTTCTCTCCGCGTCGCCTGCGTAAGCACCATTATTGAAGACATCACCCGCGCTCAGAGAAAATATCCGCACATCAATCCCAATCTCAGCATGCGCTTCTTTGCACGCAGCGCGAACTGCCGACGTCTTACCAGTCCCTGGAGGCCCGTGGATTAAAATTCCACTTGGAAAAGACGCGCCTATCGATGTTGCAATCTCCTCGTATTGTTTAGGCCACGCGATGGCCTCTCTCAGCGCTCCGAGAAGTTCATCGCATGCCACCAGTGTATCGTCCGCATTCCACGAAGAAGACGGAGGAGCAGTAGACGCACCACCTAATTGACCGGCGTTCGTTCCGTCGTTATCATCAACATCGATAATCGTCCGGTGCGTTATTCGATAGCACTGTTCTTTACTCGACGAAGGCGGCTCGCACTCTCTCACTTTCAAAAGCAGACTCTCAGTCGTTTCTCCAAACATCACTGTGCACCTCCCAGCGATGACTCTGTGTGACAATGCTCTCCTCGCCTCTTCCGTTCGTCTCGTCTTCCCGTCTTTTTTCGCTCGTTCGTTCAAAACTTCCACGACCACCCGCGAGCAGTTCACCACGGACGAAGGAGATGCATTCATCTTTCGTACTTCGATCTCCCGTCCGCCGCTGTCGCTATTCTCCTCACTCGCGTTGCGATTCTTTCTTCTCCGTTGTTGCCGCAAAGCGCTCAAAGTCTCCTTCGCGCGCGTTAAAAATTGATCTTCTTCTTTATCTTCTTCTTTCACTCCTGATTCGTCTAGAAACACGAAAACGCCGCCATCCAAAACTGCCGCCGCTTCGCCTTCTTCGTCTTCTCCTTGTTCTCTTCTCACCAACCCAGACTGTTTCACGGGCGTGTCAAACGCCCCGCCGTTATTATTGTTATTATTATTATTACCATAATCGCTAGACAGAAGAGCTTCTTGCCGCTCGCGAGGATGCGCCATCGCGAGAAGCGACGTCGTTGTCCTTCGACCGCTGCTGTTGCTCGTGATGAACGACACGCGAACGCATTCGCCGCACTGCGCATTCATTCTGTTCAAGTCGGCGGAACGCAAGAAGATTCTGCAAGAGGCTGTCGTCGTCGACGAGGAAGACGAAAGAAGTCTCAAGGAAGAGGGGAGGAGGAGAGGGTCGTTGGTCTCGCTGCTTTTCCTCTTCTCCTTTGACGTCATTTCAGAAACACTCTTTATCGATTGAAGCGAGACATTTTGCGCGTGTGTGAGTGAGCGAATAAATAAGTGCAGTTTTGGTGTATTGTGAAAAATAAATATACAAAATAATAACTCTCAGCTCTCTCTCTCTCTTCACTCTCCTTGGAGCGCACGTGCATGCAGATCTTTATCGAGCACTCGAACTCCGGTTTTCAATTTCGCGTCTGAACTCTAACGCAATTTCATCGATCAACTCGTCGCTTTTTTGTCGAATGGCGAGCTCTTTTTCTCTGAGCTCCTCTTCGAAACGCTCCTTCTCGCGTTGGACTTCCAATTTTGATTGGAGCCGCTCCTCGTCTACTTTTCGCAACAAGTCTTCTTTTTCCTTTTGAAATCTCGCGCGAGCGGAAGATAAAGCCTCGTTGATTTCTTTGTTCGATTGCATCTTCATTTCGGAGACGGTTTGAAAGTTTTTACGCTCAAATTCTTTCGCTTTCGCTTCAGCCGCGTCTACTTTCAACATGATAGCCGCTTCTCGTTGCTTGAAATTTTCTTCGACTTCGGCGAGCTTTGCCGCGTTGGCTTTGCTTGCGATATCCTTCGCGGCGATCAAAGAGACTTGCAGGTCTTCTATTTGCTTTCGAAGCGCGTCTTGGGCGAGCTTGTTCTTTGCCAAAAGTTCCTCCTCTTTCTTTTGCACTGCAACTCGGTTGGCGTCGCGTTCTTTCACGAGCGCTTCTTTAGATGCCTCCAACTCTTTTTCCAGCTGTTCCAATCGCTCAATGTCATTGTTCTCCAAAGCAAGTTTCAATGCAGTTTCCGCGTCTTTGCGCGCTTTATCGAACTCTTGCTGGCTTTCTTTCAGTTGTTGCGATAAATCGTCGATTTTTTGCTTCACTTCCAAAGCCGTTTTCTTTTCCTTCTCCACAAACTCCTTCTTCATTGCCGCTTCCTTGGCGATGTATTCTTTCTTAAAAAACGCGAACGAATGTTTGGCGATTTCAGCTTCTTTCTTAATTTCCGCGATCTTATCTTCATACAATTCCTTCAGTTTCATGTTATCTGAGTTGGCACTTTTTCGCGCAAAGAAAAAAGGAAGAAACGCCGACTTGCCGGAAGCGGCGCTGTTCGCGGCAGCGGCAGATGCCTTCGACATCTCGTTCTCAACGAGACGTTTGTAAGCGTTTCGCTCCGCTTTTGCATACTTTACTTGCGCGACTACAGCTTCAATCTTGGCGTCGTTTTCTTTCATGAGTTGCGCGACCATTTCAATTTCTTCGTTTTCAAAAAACTTACTCACTTTATTCAACAGGACATCGTTCTCGCGGCGAATGGTTTCTAGCTTCGAGTCGACGATGGCAGAAATCCGGGCATCGTCAACACTCGTACCAGAAAAGCCAAAAGCGCGTTTCGATCCTTTCTCTGCTTTTCTCTCGGCGGCTTTTCTAGCTTTAATTTCAGCAGCAATTCTAATCGCCTCTTTATCGGCGGCAAATTTTTCCTCATCTTTGAATCCTGTGTTAACGAGAGCATTCGCGGTTGATCCAATGGCGCGCGCTGCGCCGCTAAGTGCCCCAAGAGGCGTGATATCGAACTGCTTTAAAATAATTCGAGCAAAAAACGAAAATGTTACGAGGAAAAACACGTTTCGCAGCGTGAAATCTATGGTACCGTCCCCTCGGATGATGGCAAGAAATTGTCCTGGGGCTACATCATCGCCTGGTGTCATGCTCGCAGCGCGCTTCTTAGCACGGGAAAGGTCTCCAATCGCTTGGTTGATCGACGCAACCTTCGCATTTTTTTTTTCAGCGGCGGCTTTTTGTGCAGCTTTCTTCTCTTTCTTCGTCATGGGCATGGCGGGCGGTTGTGTCGAGCGCGAGATGTGCGCCAACTTTTTCACCGACGACGTTGCCGCTTGAACCGGTTTTCTCACGACCGGCGGTGCGTTTTGATAGCAGATTATAGACGTTGCGACTGATAAGGCGACCGCTAAAAACTTTTCCTCGTTGTCCATGCGAGTCCACATGTTCGGAGGCCCGGGCAAATCAAACCTCGCATCTACGCGCTTCCACGCCTTTTTAATCTGCGCCGTCTGTTCCCTGCTCACGGATTCAGCTATGATGCTAGAAGACGATTGCGTGGCTGGTATTGATTTGTAAGCGATACCAGATGTGGAGACTAAAGTGTTGTTATCGCTGATTTTTTGGCCCCACACTTTCGCTATGTCGTTTGACGATGACAAGGAAGAGGAAGAGGAGGAGGAGAAGGAGGTTGGAGGAACGACTAACACGTCCCAAACGGCATCAGTTTCGTACGCAAACGAAGCGTACCCAGCCGAGGAATAAAAGGAAGTCTTCCCAACTCGACCAGCGTGGTCATCGCGCGTTTCTTTTCCGTGTTGATCATGATCGTCGTCGTGGTCGTGGTCGTCTTCCATTTCGACATCTTCCTCGCCTACCCAGGAAAATCCAGCGTATCCAGGTGCGGAATAAAACGATGCCATGCCAGACATGCCTCCGTTCTTGCCTTGAATCGCTAAATTTGGTCTGCTCGGTTCGCCTTTCTTCGCTCTGAACTCCTCAGCGATGGCGTTCAATCGAGCGTACAAGTCGTCTTCTCCGTCCTTCTCCTCTTGCCTAGCTTCCGATACAGACGACGCAGACGCACTCGCATTCACGATGTCTTTTTGCTTCTTACGGTGTTCGCGAATGATCGCGTCCAGTCGTTCTTGGATATCGACTTCCTCCTCCGCTTCTGCTTCTTTGGCGACCGCTACCGCCTCGGCGGGTGGAGATGCTCCTTTTTCCTCCGCTCGCAACTTTTTCATCTCCTCCTCCGCGTACGTATCGCAATACTCCTGCGATCTCTTCGCCGTCGCTTGAATCGCGGCGTTTACCATCGCTTCGTTGGATTCCTTCGATACAGATAACGATGGAGAGGGTGCATCCGTCGTCTGTCTCTTCTCGCGAAAGGAATTCGTGATTGCGTTCAATCGTGCGTTTAAATCTGTTTCGGTGTTGGCGCTGGTATCTTCCTTCTCAGATACTTCTTCCGATTTAACATCAACATCATCTTCACCAACTCCAGCACCATCAGAAGACGAACTCGCCGCCGCTCTCACGACGCCAACAAAGCAATACAGCGAAGATCCATCATTGCACACAATTTCCGTGCATTCGTTTGGCCAGTGTTGTCGATGCGCGTTCGCTCTCATCGTCTTCGAAGGAGGACCGAGAGAATAGATATTCGCATTTTCCACGCTTCGTCTCGCGTTCATCGCGCGCACGGTTTTTCTTCTTCCATTCCCATCGTCGCGAAAGGGCGCTTTGGCGACCAACGCGGATCCTCGAGGCGCGCACGTCATCGTCGTCGTCGTCGTCGTCATCATCGCTCTTCAGAAAACGTGGGAAGACGCGCGCGTAACAGAGTCTGTGTGTAAGTGTGCTTGTGTGTGTGTGGTGTGTAGTGGAGAGAGACACTTTCAAAAATTTTGTTCTCGAGTACGAAGTGTTGGTGGTGGTCGAGAGACATCATCGGAGAGACGAGATCGATCGCTATTTCTGACATGCGTCTTCCGGACTGTTTTGACTCCCTCGGGAACAAAAGAAAAAACAAAAAAAATTTGGCGAAGACACTCCTCCTCCTCCTCCTCCTCCTCGTCAGCACAGAGCCGCCGCCGAATTTGATTGCACGCCACTCGGCGAAAAAGAGAATCTCTTCTTCTTCATCTTCACACTTTTGTAAACGTGCGCACGCA
>Ga0182095_1056827_pt1 | contig 18237 bp, 15 predicted proteins | sample 041ome_19_FD_127784 | JGI IMG/M metagenome (GOLD analysis project Ga0182095, IMG submission 127784) | Metatranscriptome of coastal salt marsh microbial communities from the Groves Creek Marsh, Georgia, USA - 041412BS metaT (Metagenome... | ecosystem: Environmental > Aquatic > Marine > Intertidal...
AACAGAACAGAGGTGCAGCAATGACAACCATAGGCGAACGATTGATCGATGCACTCACGGCGCGCGATGTCGAGGTGATCTTTGGTATTCCTGGCGTTCATACCATCGAACTTTACCGTGGATTGGCGCAATCACGGATCCGACTTGTGACCCCGCGCCATGAACAGGGGGCTGGCTTTATGGCTGATGGCTATGCGCGGGTGAGTGCAAAACCTGGTGTTTCGTTGATGATCACCGGACCTGGTTTGACCAATACACTGACGCCGATGGCGCAATCACGGGCGGATTCAATTTCAACCTTGACCATATCAGGCGTCAATGCGTCGCCGAGCTTGGGCAAGGGTTTGGGGTTTTTGCATGAACTTCCCAATCAACATCAACTGGTGCAATCTGTGGCATTAACGTCGGCTCATGTTGTCAATATCTCTGATCTTGATGCCGCCTTGGACAGCGTCTTTGCGCCGTTTTCCAAGGGCAGGCCGGGGCCCACACATTTGCAAATTCCTCTCGATGTTGCTGGCCAAGATGCGTGCAACCTGTCACCGCCTAAATCACCCATGCGACCGATTGCTCGTTCACAAGATATTGCTGATACAGCGGCGCGTCTGACGCAGGCTGATCGTGTGGTGATCTTGGCGGGGGGCGGCGCAAAAGCCGCGGCAAACGAAATTCAAATACTGGCCGAGATGTTGGACGCGCCTGTCGTTTTAACCGTAAACGGCCGCGGTATAATGCATAAACACGCGCTGTGTGTACCAGCCAGCCCAAGCTTGCAAAGCGTGCGTGCCCTGATCAATCAGGCGGATATTGTGTTGGCATTGGGCACTGAATTGGGACCAACGGATTACGATATGTATAGCACGGGCGATATGCCCCGTCGCGATCATATGATCCGTGTTGATATCTGTGACAGACAGCTGTCGCGCCATCCCGTAGCACAGGCCGTACATGCAGCAGTTCATCCTTTTGTCTGTGATCTTATCATGCAACTTGGCGGATCAAAGGACCGGCGCGATGGGCGCGCGCGCGCTGAAAGCACCCGCCAAGCGGCATGGGACGAAATTGGGGCATCCTATCGCAATTATGTTGAAATTTTGAACGCGATGCGCGACGCAGTGCCTAATGCGCTGTTCGTGGGGGATTCAACGCAGGCCATTTATGCAGGAAATCTATATTACGATCATGATCGCGTATCTGGATGGTTCAATGCCGCCACTGGGTATGGGGCATTAGGATACGCCATTCCCGCCAGTATCGGCGCTGCGGTTGCTGCACCGGACGCGCGTGTCCTATGTTTGATCGGTGACGGTGGCGCACAGTTTAGTTTGCCCGAAATCATGACCGCTGTTGACGAAGAGGTGCCGATCGTCTTTGTGATTTGGAACAATCGTGGTTATGGTGAAATCGCCACATCCATGATTGCTGATGGTGTCACGCCGGTTGGCTGTGATCCGACACCGCCATCCTTTGATCATACGGCTGCTTCGTTTGGTATGGCCTATCAATGTTGTGATGCAACTGCGCAAGCGGTTGTTGACGCGCTGAAGCGTTTGCCAACAGATCGCCCAGCCATGCTAGAAATTTCAATCCCGTCCATGCCCATTCTGTAAAGGTTCATCATGTCACATCCTTCAATCACGTTTGCTCATGCGATTACACGACAACCCGCCAAAAGCATTGTTGACGGCTTGCGTGCCGTTGACGTCGGCGCGCCCGATTTCGATGGAATGATGCGGGCCCATGATGCCTATGTTGCTGCGTTGCGCAGTACGGGCGCGGATGTGCGTGTCCTTGGTCCACTTGAGGCGTTTCCTGATGCGCAGTTTGTCGAAGATACGGCCTTGTGCTTGCCTCAGGGGGCGATCCTGATGCATCCTGGTGCGCCGTCTCGTGTGGGTGAGGTGCAAGAAATGGCACCACATTTGGCCAATATTTACACGGACATGCGATCCATTACCGGTGGTGGTCGCATCGAGGGCGGCGATATCTTGGTCACAGGCCGCGAAATTCTGGTGGGTCTTTCGGATCGGACAAACACCGCGGGCGTGGTCGAGTTGGAACAGATTGCCAACGAATGGGGCCATAGGGTGCGCACTGTTATCACGCCACCGGGTGTGCTGCATTTCAAAACGGATTGTTCACTGATGGACCCGGAGACAATTTTATCTACGCAGCAACTTGATGCGTCAGGGTGTTTTGACGGATACCGTGTCCTGCATGTGCCTCGGGGAGAAGAGGCGGCCGCAAATGCCATTCGCTTTAATGATCTGGTTATCATGGCAGACGGATTTCCCCGAACCGCAGAAATGCTTGATCGTAAGGGATTTAACGTGGTGCAAATCGATAATACGGATTGTGCCAAATTGGATGGTGGCATGTCATGCCTATCCCTGCGCTTTTAACCAAGGCGTTCTGAAAGCGCATCGCGCAGGCGCATGTATCGATAGCTGCTTTCGGCGGCCAATGCCCCAATGCGCCCAAAAACTCTAAGCCGCGGGATATTTGCAAAGGCTTGCACGGCTTGATGATCCCCTAAAATATGGGCGGCCAATGCTTGTGCCGCGGCTGGTGCTGTGTTCATACCGTGGCCGCCAAATCCCGAAAGGATGTACCGGTTTTGCCCTATTTCGCCAACAAAAGGCAGGTAATGACGGGCATAAGCCATATTTCCAGCCCAAGCAAAATCAATACCCGCCTGTCTAGATTGCATCTGGGCGACCATCTCGGGATAGATTGTGCCCATGTCCCGCAGAACCATATGGCGAATGCTATCTGTGTCCAAGGTTCCAAAAGCTGTGATCGCCATACCCCATAGCAGCCGCCCGTCTGGCAAGCGACGGTAATAGTTTCCAGCCCGCCGTGTGTCGGCAATGGCCCAGTGACACTTGATATGTCTGTCCAAAATCTCGGGCATAGGATCTGTGACACCAATATAGGTGCGGATGGGTAATAAATGTCGGCGCGAAAATGGGGTGTCATTGCCCATATACCCGCCTGTCGCCGTGATCACGCGCTGGGCTTTGATTGTCGCTTTACCGCCCGCTACTCTGACGTCAAATCCATGCGCCGTTTTGGATACGCCTATAACAGGTGTGTTTTCTATGATTTCACCCCCTGCATCCATCACGTCTTGTGCCAGCAATCGCATGAAATTAAGCGGGTGGAAATGAACGGCAGATGGGCTGTAGACCGCAGATTTATAGCGCCGTGCCGTCAAGATTTTACGCAGATCGGGGGTGGTGATCACCTGATCTTGTCCCGCTGGTTGCAATGCCGTACAGCTTAAGGACAGGATCAGTTCGCCCTGCATCATCGCGCAGGGCGCATAGTGCGGCATTTGCATCCGCGTTTTCATCCAATCCAGACCCTGCTGGGCGAGGGCCTCAAGCGTTTGGGCGTTTTCTGCACCGACCTGTTTGGTGATTTGTGCATGATCTGCAGCCCAGCCTGCAGAACAAAATCCGCCATTGCGACCAGACGCCCCTGATCCGATGTGATCTGTTTCCAGAACAATCACGCGGGCCCCACCATGCGCAAGCGTCAGTGCACCGACCAACCCCGCAAGCCCCGCACCGATGATTGCGACATCATATACACCCCCGTTGATCGATGTAATCGGTTGGGTGGTCGGGGGCGTAATCGCCGTCGCGTCATACCATGTACGCGCACGCAATGCGGTCAATGGGATTTACCTTTGTTTATCATCGTATCCAACGACTTGATGCCAGAGGCAGCAAGCATTGTCAAAAGCACATAGATCAAAGCGGCGGAATTGAACGGTTCAAATGCCAAAAAGCTTTGTGCCTGAAATTCACGCATACGTTGGGTTAGATCGCGCACGGAAAGGATGGACACCAAGGACGTATCTTTGAGCATTGCGATGAACTCGTTGCCCAAAGCAGGTAGGACGATCGCAATTGCTTGCGGAATGATAATGAACCGCGCGATATGCCATTCTTTGATGCCCAATGAACGGGCGGCCTCGATCTGTCCTTTGGGCACGGCTTCTATACCTGCACGGAAAATTTCGGCCATATAGGCGGAGTACCCAATAGCAATCGCGATGATCCCGCGTGTCATCATTTCAAGGTCTATATAGCCTACCGAAGCGCTTTTGAGTGCGCCTGACAAAGGAAGGCCCACATAAAGAATGATCACCAACATTGGAATGCCGCGAATGGTATCGACAAAGAAATCCGAGAATACCACCAATGGGTGCGCCCCGATCAGTCGACCTATGCCGGCCAAAATCAACAAGAGCGCACCAACAACGATGCATACAATCCCTATTGTTTTGGTCACCACAGGCAGAAAGTCCGTTTCCCAAATTATTGGAAAATCACCGACAGCGTTTTTTGGTAAAAGTGCGGCAGATATACTACCCTTGTTCAAGAGCGCGATTGCGTCATCCAAGGTTGCAAGTGATCGAATTTTATAGGGGCTGTCCGGTCGCGTCGTTTGAAAGTCGCCATAACGAATTGTGTCTGCGACGCCTTGCGGCGTGCCAGAAATAATGCCAATGCGTCCGTCCAAGTCTCCAACAAGCGCGACACTTTCATTCGGGCGGGAAAATTGCCATAGCGACAGCGCGACCAGCATTATACCAAGGATACTAAAAGCGACATCAGCGCGTTTTGATGGTTTAAGTCGCGACAGCATGGCCCACACCATTCCAAGAACCGCCGCCCCTAAATAGGCAAATACTGCTGCCCGTAATGTCACCATGAGGCCAACGGCAAACCCAGCATGTGCCAGCATCACGATATAAAACCCAAAGCCGAAATTCACGGCCAAGATGACATACCAAGACAGACGGCCAAAACCTGTCGCATGTAGCCTGAAAGGCGCGAGCGCCCATAAAAAGCTAACAACTGAAAACGCGACAATGCCGTTCAATAGCGCATGCGCATTGATCAACATTTGCGCTTGGAAGGCCTCTTCAAGGACAAAGGCTCCGTTCACGACAACGACGTGTTCTGAACTGCGTGGGTCCAGTTCGTTGACGACCACCGACACAAGGTAGACGTCCATTTGTGGTATATACGCGATAACGCCCGCAACGACTATTTGCAGAGCAAACCAGATCGCAGCTGAGCGTCTGTCTATCGCTATTGCAGATGCATCTTCGTCAGGGCGTAAGGTGCGCAAAATACGCCATGACGCGATGCCGCCGATGATCCAAACGACCGCACAAATCAAGAATAGCCCAAGCAAAGTCCACGCGTTTTCTTCGATCCCCAAGACAGCTTTAAGTGCGGGTCCATAATTTCGGGATGTCGCAATCAGCCAGATAATCACGGGGGCAGAAATCAGAAAGACAAGGTTCGAGGACCGAATGCCGCGCAACCAATTAACAAGGGCATTCATGGGCGATTGTCCTTTATTGAAATTAAAATAATCCTGGTCTGCAACGTCAGACCAGGATCGATCATGTTAGGTGATTATTTGGGCCACCATTTAACAGTCAGCTTGTTCAATGTGCCGTCTTCTTTGATCATGACAAGGCCTTCGTTAAAGGCGTCTTGTAGGCCATCACCCTCTTGGAACACCAAGCCTAGCGGGTCTGATGAAAGACCTGTAATCGCCACAGTCAATTCACCAGCAAATTCTTGTTCATAAGCCGCAGCTGATGTTGAATCGATGATCACGCCATCGACATCACCATTTTGAAGCGCAACGACAGCATTGTTGAACGCATCAAACAGCGCAAGGTTATCACGGCCAACCAGCTCTTCTCCCAGCGTGGCGTTCGTGGTGCCGGTTTGGGATGCAAGCTTCATATTGCCGTTTTTGAATTCGTCAATTGTCGCACCTTGATCCGAGACGCGCATCAAAACGCCTTGTTCCACAATGATGTACGGGTCGGAGAAATCGACAATTTTGTCGCGTTCTTCGGTGATTGTCACACCCGAAACTACCATGTCAAATTCGCCCTGCGCCAATGCACCGAATATACCATCCCATGCGGTTGTCACCCAGTTAGGCTGACAATTGATGCGTTCACAAATTGCGCCCACAACATCCACGTCAAAGCCAACCACTTGGCCTGAGTCATCGATAAATTCATGGGGAGGATAAGTGGTGTCAGAACCGATGTTCAACACGCGCCCCCCAAGATCGGCAGCATAGACAGGCATTGCTAGACCCGTTGCGACGACCGCTCCTAAAATTTTATTTAACATTCATATCTCCCTGTTATGACCGCGTCTGCGCGGCTTATTTAGTGGCTTTGATGTTAGTCCTCTTAATGCATGGGTCAAGGAATATGTTTGTTTTGATCAAATTAAACCGATTACGTTTGATGCTATTGCGAAAACCGGTGGGGTGAGAGTGCGGCGATGTGTGATTGGTCAATAGCGGGCTGATTGCCCAGAATGATATCTGCTGCAAGTTCGGACATCGCTGGGCTGGTTTGAACACCATAGCCGCCTTGCCCGACCAGCCAAAAGAAACCATCTGAATTGGCGTCAAAGCCAACCGCTGGCGTGCGGTCAGGTAAAAACGTTCGTAATCCTGCCCAACTGTGAGAAGGCCGTGCGATGGGTGCGGTTGTCGCCTGTTCAAAACGCCAAAGTCCCTCGGCCAATGTCATATCGTCAGGGAATACGTCTTGGGCTTGGACCGGGTCTTCGTCGGCTGGCGAAATCATCAGCTTTCCGCCCATAGGTTTTGCGTACCATTGTTCGGTGATCGATCCGAACAAAGGCCAGTTTCCACACGGCAAATGGTTGGGCAACGACATAAGCACAGCGCTGCGGCGCAAGGGCCGCAAACCAAGGGGCGTCACGCCTGCAATCTCTGCGATATGGTCCCCCCATGCGCCGGCCGCATTGATAACGATTTTTGCCTGATAGGTCCCATTCGTCGTTTCAATCGTCCAAAAGCAACCGTCGTAACGCATCTGTTGCACTGTGGCGTTTGTTATAATGTCGGCACCATTCGATCGTGCATGACGGGCATACCCCGCAAGTAAAAGGTCAACGTCGATGTCCTGCGCCTTTGGTTCATAAACGGCAGCACAAAACATATCGGTTTTTAGGATCGGGACCAGGTCGTGCGCCTGTCTAGGTGAGAGGCGCTCCAACCCGTCGCTGTCTTGAAAATAGTCTTCGAAAACGTCTAGTTCGTCGGGCTGGGCGATCAAAAGCTCGCCTCTTGGGGTCAGGATTGGGGCATCAACAGGAAGCGCGGGTACGCTGAGCGGCGCTTCAGAGCGCGCATTCAGCGCGCGCAGGGTCGCATTGCCATAATTTTTGATATAGATCGCGGCGGATCGACCCGTTGCATGATAACCAATTGATTTTTCCGCTTCTAAAACGACAACTTTGGCGGCGTCGGACAATGCTGATGCCGCAGATATACCGGCAATCCCACCGCCGATCACTATTATGTCAGACGTGGGCATTTATTCATCCTTGTTCGCCTGAACGCTTATCCGCCGGTATGGCTCATGTGGCGGGTCATTTGCCCGCCAATTTCTTGACGCGAATAATCAAAGTCATGCCCTTTTGGCTTTAACGAAATTGCTGCGCGAATGGCGTTTTCTAGCGCAACATCGTTTTCGGGGAAATCACGCAAGGGCTGGCGCAGATCGGCCATATCCTCTTGACCTAGGCACATGTACAATTCACCCGTACAGGTCAGGCGTACGCGATTACAGCTTTCACAGAAGTTGTGGCTTAGCGGGGTGATAAAACCGATTTTTTGGCCGGTTTCTTCCAATCGGACATAGCGCGCAGGGCCCCCTGTGCGTTCTGTTAAATCGGTTACACAGTAATTTTGCGACAACTGTGCGCGGACATCGTCCAATGACCAATATTGGCCAATCCGATCTTCGCCCCCCAAATCCCCCATGGGCATCACTTCAATCCATGTTAGATCCATGTCACGAGATGCGCACCATTCGGTCAGGGTGAACAATTCATCTTCGTTAAAGCCTTTCAATGCGACCGCGTTGATCTTGATCCGCAAACCTGCACGTTGGGCGGCGTCAATACCACGGATCACCTGGGGCAGGCGGCCCCAGCGCGTGACGCGCGCGAATTTATCGTCGTCCAACGTATCCAAGGACACGTTGATACGGCGCACGCCCGACGCAAACAAGTCATGTGCAAACCGTTCCAGTTGCGATCCGTTTGTGGTCAGCGTCAGTTCCCGCAGCACTCCTGTCTCAAGATGTCGACTCATGCCTTGGAAAAACCGCATAATGTCCCGACGCACAAGCGGTTCCCCGCCGGTGATCCGCAGCTTTTGAACGCCCAACTCAACAAACTTGGAACACAGGCGATCCAGCTCTTCTAGTGTCAAAAGTTCTTTCTTTGGAAGGAATTGCATGTTTTCTGCCATGCAATATACACAGCGAAAGTCACATCGATCTGTGACCGAAACGCGCAAGTAGGTGATCGCGCGTGCAAAGGGATCTATCAAAGGTGCGTTCATACGGGTAAGCTAGGTTGGATTGCCTGCGGGTGCAAGCCTAGCTTAGGCCAAAAAAATGTAAATATACGACGCTGGGGTGCAATTTTGAAAAAGCATTTTTTTATTCCGAGTTTAATGACGCTTAGTCTGGTTTTTGGATGCGTCAAACCGCCAATAGACACCGGACCCACCGAGGTCGCGCCAGCGGTGGTCCCGAAAGTGATCCAAAATACAGGGGCCCCTGTCAAAGCCGCGGCTTTGGATGTTGCAACCGAAAAGGAACGCAGCATAGCTGTTCAGTCCGTGGCAAAATCAGAGCTTAAGCTGTTAGGCGATGCCATCGCAACCTTGGGTAATCCCGCCGAGACTGGATTTTGGGCAAAGACTTCGCTGGTCAAAGTGCAGACGCAAGGCCGGATAATATTCGTAACTGCAGGGACGTCGGTGAATGTGACGCTTTATCCTCGTGACGGTGAAGAGACAGGCGTAGAAGTATCTTTGTCTGCCTTGCGTACGTTAAAGGCACCTTTGGCGGGCTTGAACACGGTGCAAATTTATTCGGCGCCCTGATGTGCCAAATGGCGTGCTGCCTCTTTGCGGGCAAAGGGTTTTAGGGCGTGGCCATGTGCAGATAAAAATGCACCGCTTCGGTCCGGGTCATGCCGTGATAGGTCACGCACCCACCAAGCGATTGCCTTCTGGATAAACCAGTCGTGGTCAAGGCTTAATTCGGCGGCCCATCTCAATACGCGATCACGGGTTGCAAGATCATTTGGTTTAGGAAAATTCTGTTTTGTCCAAGGTAGGGTGATCACAAACGCCGCGCGCCGCGTCCATATATGGTCAGAGGTGATCCATGCTTCGACGCTATCAATGCGCGCGGGATCCGCGATGAGCCGACGTTGCCCCGCCATGCACGCATGATCGGCAATGGCCCAGCTATCGAAATCAGATGTCCATGATTGCAACAGTTCCCAAACAGGTTCATCGTTTTTGATCCGCGCTTGGGTCAATAGTTTCGCCGCACTAAGACGGGCTTCGAAAATATTTGTGTCCCACAAATCATGGGCCAATTGAATCCTTTGGTTCAGATTTAAATCTTGGCGCCAGGTTTTCGTCAGATCGTTAATGATTGGGTTAGGAACGCCCAAATAGGGGCGATCTGCCTTGTGATAGCTTGCCATTCCTACGGCACGACCGTCTTGGACATGATCGTTCAGGATGGTCAAAGCATCTTTGGCGGTCAGCGGGGTGGACATGATCTATTGTTATTCCACTGTTACAGATTTTGCCAAGTTACGCGGTTGATCAACATCCGTGCCTTTTGCCAAGGCGGTGTAATAGGCCAACAGTTGAGCGGGCAGTGCATATAGAATGGGGTTCAAAACCTCGTGGCAATCGGGCATTTCTATGCTGCGCCATATGTCGGGACCTGCAGTTTTGATGCCGTCTTTGTTTGACAAAAGAACCACTTTGCCTTTGCGCGCCATGACCTCTTGGACATTGGAAATTGTCTTGTCATACAGGCTATCTTTTGGGGCCATAACGACAACTGGCACCTGGTCGTCGATCAACGCAATGGGCCCATGTTTCAGTTCACCTGATGCATAAGCTTCGGCGTGTATATAGCTGATTTCTTTTAATTTTAATGCACCCTCTAGGGCAAGTGGGTACATCGCGCCACGGCCTAAAAACAAAATGTCACGTGCTGTAGACAATATACGCGCCACGTTTTCGAATTTGTGTTTTTGATCCAATATCTGGTTGATCAAGGCAGGTAGATTGCGCAGGTTTGCATGTATTTGTGCCAAAGCATCGGCGCCTATTGTCCCCCGCTGACGCGCAGCGGTTAGAACCATTGATAACAGGACGGTCAATTGACAGGTGAACGCTTTGGTCGATGCCACACCAATTTCTGGGCCCGCCAAAATGGGCAAGGCCAAATCACTTTCGCGGGCAATTGAACTTTCACTGACGTTGGCGACCGATACGATCTTGTCCACCTTTCCAGCGCAATAACGCAATGCTGCCAAAGTATCAGCGGTTTCACCCGATTGGCTGACAAAGACAGCAAGTGTTTTTGGTGCAATTGGGGGTTCGCGATACCGAAATTCAGAAGCCACATCGATTTCAACAGGAATGCGCGCCAGCTGTTCAAACCAATATTTTGCGACATAACAGGCATAGGAGGCGGTGCCACAGGCCACCATGACAATGCGATCTATTTGTGTGAAATCGACGTCACCCGATTGCCCCAACGCTGCGACCGTATCAGAGCCGAAATAATGGGTTGTTGCCTTGGCAATTACGCTGGGTTGTTCATGGATTTCTTTCTCCATGAAATGTTGATAGCCGTCTTTGTCATAGCGATTGGCATCCCCGCGGATCGTGCGAATTTCGCGATTTGCGAGGGCACCGTTGTGATCCCAAATGGCGACCGACGTGCGGGTTAGCACGGCAAAATCGCCTTCTTCTAGATAAGACAGACGATTGGTCATTGGGGCCAAGGCAATGGCATCTGATCCGACGAACATTTCACCCTCGCCATAGCCTATGGCCAAAGGGCTGCCCTTGCGCGCGACGATCATCAAATCGTCTTGGCCGCTAAACAGAAAACATAGTGCATATGCGCCCTCAAGACGTGCAATGGTTACACGCGCGGCATCAACCGGTTCCATCCCTTGGGACAGGTGGTGTTGGGTTAACATAGCGACCGTTTCCGTGTCGGTGTCGGTTTGTGGTAAAATTCCAACTTTGGCCAATTCTTCGCGCAATTCACGGAAATTTTCGATGATACCGTTGTGGACGACTGCGACGGATCCGATGACATGCGGGTGGGCGTTGCCAACATTGGGAACGCCATGGGTTGCCCATCGGGTGTGACCTATACCTGATTTACCGACCAATGGGTCATGCACCAAAACATCGGATAATTCGACCAGCTTGCCAACCGCACGACGACGGTCCAAAACACCGTTGTTCAGTGTTGCAATGCCTGCACTGTCATATCCACGGTATTCCAATCGTTTCAGCGCATCAACCAGAATGGGTGCAACTTCGTGATTGCCCAAAACACCAACAATACCGCACATTATTTTTTCTCCGAATTTTGCTTTGCTTTGCGCATTTTCAATATGTCAAACAATTTCACCGCCAAGCCTGTTTTGTTGACCTGTTCTGCACGCGCGATCGCAAGGTCGCTGGCGGGGACATCTTTGGTGATCACCGACCCACTGGCCGTCATTGAATGATCGCCCAAGGTTACAGGCGCCACCAGCATGGTGTTTGAGCCAACAAAAACATTGTCCCCAATCGTAGTGCGATGTTTGAAGACGCCGTCATAGTTGCAGGTGATCGTACCGGCCCCGATGTTTGACCCTTTGCCGATTTCCGCATCGCCGATATAGGACAGGTGATTGACTTTGGATCCCTCTCCGATCAGGGCGTTTTTGACTTCGACAAAGTTGCCGATCTTGACCCCTTCGGATAACTCGGCACCCGGGCGTAGACGTGCATAGGGGCCCACAACCGCGTCGCGCGAGACGTGGCATCCCTCAAGGTGAGAAAATGCTCGTATTGTGGCACCGCTTTCAATGGTCACATCGGGGCCGAAAACAACATTTTGCTCAATGATGCAGTCCCGGCCAATCACCGTGTCATAGGCAAAAAATACCGTGTCTGGCGCATAGAGCGTGATCCCTGTGTCCAACATTTCACAGCGCATTCTTGATTGGAACGCAGCCTCGGCTGATGCAAGTTCAGCGCGTGAATTGATGCCAAGTGTTTCGGCTTCGTCACAGCGCACAACAGTTGCTGTTTTGCCCGCAGATCGCGCAATGCCAACACAATCGGTCAAGTAATATTCGCCCGACGCATTTGAATTGCCGACCTGATCGATCCATGAAAACAGGTCGGATGCTTTTGCTGCCATGACTCCACTGTTGCACAGCGTAATTGCACGTTCCTTTGGTGTTGCGTCTTTGAATTCGACAATGCGATCCAATACGTCGCCTTGCGTTACCAATCGACCGTATCGGGCCGGATCTGCAGCATCAAAACCAAGGACAACCAAATCCGATGAACGGCGTGCCGATTGAATAGCGGCGATTGTGTCTTCGCTGATAAAGGGTGTGTCACCATAAAGCACGATCACGTCGCCGTCAAAATCCTCTAATGCTGATTTAGCCTGTGCAACTGCGTGGCCTGTGCCCAACTGTTCAGCTTGCTCAACAACGATTGCATCTGGTGCAAATTCAAGCGCGGCCTTTGCGACCTGAGAAAATCCATGACCCGCAACGATTACCATCTTTTCGGGATCGGAAAACCGTGCAGATCTGATGGCATGTGCCAAGATTGGGACCTGTGCCAAAGGATGCAAAACCTTTGGAAGATCTGATTGCATACGGGTGCCTTTGCCTGCGGCCAAAATGACGACTGCTATACTCATGTCTTTATCCTTGCGTTAAGGGGACTTTTAGCGACATCCGCAGGCGGCGCAAGGGGTCAATCAGTCAACTTAGGTTGCGCTTTGTTTCATAGCATGGCAGGAATTTGCCGAAATAGAGGAACAAGCATGCGCACAATAGTTTTTGATTTGGATGGCACTTTGGCTGATACAAGCGGTGATTTGATTGCGGCAGCCAATCATTGCTTTGCTGAAATCGGTGTTTCGGGGCTTGATCCTGTACGCGACGCCGCAACGGCACTGCGCGGTGGGCGGGCGATGTTGCGGTTGGGATTGTCGCGCGTTGGGCGCGCTGACGATGAGGCGATGATTGATGCCTATTATCCCGTTTTGTTGCGGGCTTATGAAAATGCAATTGATACACATACGCGGTTCTTTCCAAATGCATTGGAAACTGTCGATGCCTTGCGTGCGCGCGGGGATCGTGCGGTGGTTTGCACCAATAAGCCCGAAGCATTGGCGCGGCTGCTGTTTGATCGCATGGGTGTGATGGATAAATTTGACGCCTTGGTTGGCGCAGATACGTTGCCGACACGCAAACCAGATCCTGCGCCCTATTTTGCCGTTGTCGAACAAGCAGGTGGTTCGATCGCGCGGTCGTGCATGATTGGCGACACGATGACCGATCATGCGACCGCGCGCGCAGTTGGCGTGCCAAGCATTTTGGTGGACTTTCCTATGGGGGGCGAGAATGTTCACGCAATGGCGCCTGACGGCATTATTACGCATTTTGACGAATTGATCCCAACCATTGATCGTTTATTGCCTTAGGCTATTTTCTTGTGTGGCAGGGACGATCCGCGACTGTGGGTCCTGACGTCTTCATACCCAGCCGCGTACATTGTAAAAGAACTGGATGGATCAGCGCGGTACCGGATGCAAGATCTGATTGGTAAGCAAGCTCAGTTCAGAATGTTCTAGGCGTTCAACCGCGTCTTCGATCCGGTTTGCACGCTCTTGTCCAAGGATTGGGTCTGCGAGACGATGAAATTTCTGACGAAGTTCCGTGTCGCTAGGGGGGGCGGTGTGGTCCCACTTTGGTTCAAACCAATCACTTTCGTGGACCGTGCCGTCCAAGAGATGAATTTTTACTCGAGCGTAACGTTTAAGTGGGAAAGCGTTGTTGGCATGGTCATCTTCGGTCATCTCAACCAGCGCGGATAGGCGCAGAATATCTGGGTCGCGTAATCCGGTTTCTAAAATGTCATCTGGATCAACCGCGCCCGTCGCTAGGGCAACAGCGACGGGGAAAGATGTGGAATATTGGGCTTCTTCTGTTGTCGCGGGCTTATTACTGGCCAAGCGGATGGATTCATGAAAGCTGACGATTTCAATACGTTTGATTGTGCTGGCTTTGATCTTGTGGGTTTTGCGCAGGTGTAGTGCTGCCTCGACCGGTGCTTGGGCCCACCGACACACCGGGTAGGGTTTGTAATATTGTTCCAGCATATACCAACGGCTGTCCAAATCTGCCCAAAACTGAGGCGCGTTTTCAACGGTGATAGCGGGCGCGCCGGTGAACCCAGATTGCGCAAGTTTCACCGCCGAGACGCCTGCCATCGCCCCCCAGCCTGCACCGTCTTTTAACATGGTGGGATGGTCGATACAGCGCATCATTTGGCTGCGCGGTCCGTGGTATTCGGCAATGCCCAAGGCATGCCGTGTTTCGGAATGGGTCAGTTTGGCAATGCGCGACCCGACCGCAGCCGCTGCGACCGCGCCCCAGCTGCCCGAGGTGTGGTAATCACATGTTGTTGCGTGTTGCCCGATCGCGGTGCGCGCACCAAATTCATATCCCAACAAAAGTGCGGTCATGAATTCGCGCCCAGATATTTGTTCCGCATAACCCAGCGAAAGCACGGCGGGAAACATTGGGCAGCCGATATGCCCTTTGGACGGGTTAAAGCCATCGTGCCCATCAAGGCTGTCGATTGTCATGCCCGCCGCAAGCGCGGCGCCTGTCGCACTGGCTGTGAGGTTGTCATAGAGCATCGGAATTGGCCCTGCGAATTCCGTTGCTGCGTGTCTACGAATTATTTGCGAAAGTTTGGTTTGGCTTGCAGCTGCGCCAACCCCCAAAAGGTCAAGCAGGCTAAGTTTGCAGCGCTCTTGAACACTGTTTGGGGCATCTGCCCAATCGAAGGCATGAATTTTATCTACAGGTTTCATCGTTTTTTCCAAGATGCCTTTTGATTGAGAGTGTCCCGCATTCTATCTTAATGATCGGCTATTTGCGACGTCGCTTTAATGGGGCATGTCGGGATCAGATCTTGACCAGTTGAATTGCATTGTACACAACACTGGCATGGAAAACAGATTCAATGGAAATTTCACGCAGCAAGAACCTTTGTCTGAGGATGCGATTGCGGCTGCAGTCGCTGTCATGCGGACGGGGCGGCTGCATCGTTACAACTTGGCACAAGATGAGGTGGGTGAAACCGCATCGCTTGAGCGCGAATTTGCTGCATATGTTGGGGCAAAATACTGTATCGCGGTCGCGTCGGGTGGCTATGCCATGGCAACCGCATTGCGTGCCTTGGGTGTGCGGGCAGGTGATAAGGTTTTAACCAACGTCTTTACGCTTGCGCCCGTGCCCGGGGCGATTGCATCCATAGGTGCGGTGCCCATTTTCGTGGATGTCACCGAAAACCTAACGCTAGATTTGAACGATTTAGAGGCCAAAGCCGAACAGGCGGATGTTTTGATGCTCAGTCACATGCGCGGACATTTGTGTGATATGGATGCGCTTTTAGAGCTATGTCGCGCAAAGAACATCCAGATTATCGAAGATTGCGCCCACACAATGGGTGCAAAATGGAACGGACGTATGTCTGGCTGTGATGGCGTCGTTGGGTGTTATTCGACGCAAACGTACAAGCATATCAATTCAGGCGAAGGCGGGTTGTTGGTGACAGATGATCCCGAGGTGGCCGCACGCGCGACAATGCTGTCGGGGTCTTATATGCTGTTTGAAAAACACGGCGCTGGGCCAGACGCGAATGTTTTTGCGGATATCAAATATGACACGCCAAACGTTTCTGGGCGGATGGATCATTTACGTGCAGCGATTTTACGGCCGCAACTGCGCAAGCTGGATCACAGTATTGCTGCATGGAATGCGCGATATCAACAGGTTGAGGCGGGATTGCGCGGCGTTCGGGGTTTGACGGTCATTGAGCGTCCGCAACACGAATTCTATGTCGGATCTTCAATTCAATTTCTGCTTTTGGATTGGCCAAGTGACAAAGTCGAAGCCGTTGTTCACGGATGCGCGGGGCGCGGAGTTGAATTGAAATGGTTTGGTGCGGCAGAGCCGCGTGGCTTTACATCATGTTATGACAGCTGGCGATATGCACCGAAACAGTCCTTGCCAACATCCGATCGCATATTGCGAAGCATATTGGATATGCGGTTGCCGCTGACATTTTCACTGCAAGACTGTGAACTAATTGCTGGGATCATCCGCGAGGAAGTTGAAAAAATCGCGGTCTGATGGTCAGGCTTTCGGATCGGCTGTGTCGATCCGACCAACGCGTGTGAGCTTTGTCTGGCCGCGATAGTCAGAGTGTCGCAAATGTTGTACATCAGGCATCTGCGATAACAATCGCGTCTTTTTTTGCTTTATGTTCCGGTTCAACGTGGATTTGTATCCGTGCGTTTGGAAATTCTGCTTTGATCGCCGCTTCAATTTGGTCGCATAAGGTATGGCTGTCTAGGACGGTCATGTCACCTGGCACAATCAGGTGAAAATCAACAAAAACCGAATGCCCGTCTTGACGGGTGCGCAGATCATGGGCTTGTACTGCGCCTGTGCCATAGTGGGCGATGATCGTTTTTAGGTGGTCTATGTCGTTTTCTGGCATCGCTTCGTCCAGCAGCCCTCGCAGAGACGCGCGAATAATGCGCCAACCTGACCACAAAACGTTAAGCGCAACCAAGCTGGCCAGCAAAGGATCAAGCCAAGGCAGTGCAAAATACGCGGTAAGTGCGACGCCAATCGCAACGCCAAAGGATGAAATCACATCGGATAACAAATGTTGGCCATCCGCTTCTAGCGCGGCCGATTTTAAACGACGACCTGCGCGGATCAAAACAAAGCACCACGCGGCGTTCAATGCACCGGCGGCAATATTAATGCCAAGACCAAGCGAGATTTGTTCCAAAACACGCGGGTTGAGAAAGGCAAGGTATGCTTGCCAAAAAATCGCAATCGCGGCCAGTACGATCAGGACGCCTTCGATCACGGCGCTCATTAATTCTGCTTTGTGATGGCCGTATTGGTGATTATCATCCGCTGGTATTGCCGCGACACGAATGGCCACAAAGGCCGCGATCGCGGTTGCAACGTTTATGATGCTTTCCATCGCGTCTGATAACAGCGCCACCGATCCTGTGACCCAGTAGGCCAAAAATTTAAGGCCAAGCACCAAAAGGCCGACCACAATGCTGCCTGATGCGATTTTTTGTGCAGGGGTCATGCGTGTATCCTGTCGTTTGGTTTGTCTTTATCAGCGCATAAAACAACGCTGCAAGCGCAAAGTGACCTAGCGTTTTATTTGATCTGGCTTGACCGGTCATTGAACTTGAGTAAAAGTATTGAACAAGCGTTCAATAATTTTGAGGTCACGAAGATGTTTATGTCATCCATGAAATTCGATCTGGGCGAAGATGTGAATGCGCTGCGCGATATGGTGCATCGCTGGGCCCAAGATCGGGTCAAGCCGATGGCGGCTGATATTGATCGCAATAATGCGTTTCCAAATGAACTTTGGCGTGAGATGGGTGAATTGGGATTGCTGGGCATCACTGTGGACGAAGAATACGGTGGCGCAGGCATGTCGTATCTTGCCCATGTTATCGCGACCGAAGAAATCGCGCGTGCCAGCGCATCGGTCAGCTTGTCCTATGGCGCGCATTCGAACCTGTGCGTGAACCAGATCAAGTTGAACGGCACCGATGAACAGCGGGAGAAATATCTGCCCAGTTTGATTTCTGGCGAACATGTGGGGGCCTTGGCGATGTCGGAACCCTCGGCCGGGTCGGATGTGGTTTCGATGAAGCTGCGTGCCGAAAAACGCAACGGATATTACGTTTTGAACGGCAATAAATATTGGATCACCAATGGACCCGACGCGGATACTTTGGTTGTTTATGCCAAAACCGATCCCGACGCGGGATCCAATGGCATCACCGCCTTCATCGTCGAAAAGACGATGAAAGGGTTTTCGACATCGAACCATTTCGACAAATTGGGCATGCGGGGGTCAAACACAGCCGAGTTGGTGTTCGAAGATGTCGAGGTGCCGTTTGAGAACGTGTTGGGTGAAGAAGGCAAAGGCGTGCGTGTGTTGATG
>Ga0182095_1425356_pt1 | contig 18219 bp, 17 predicted proteins | sample 041ome_19_FD_127784 | JGI IMG/M metagenome (GOLD analysis project Ga0182095, IMG submission 127784) | Metatranscriptome of coastal salt marsh microbial communities from the Groves Creek Marsh, Georgia, USA - 041412BS metaT (Metagenome... | ecosystem: Environmental > Aquatic > Marine > Intertidal...
CCGGCTCGTATCGGGCTATGTATTGCAGCAGCGATTTTGATGATGATCATCGTACCGCTCAGTGCCAGCGCCGCCCCTTACGCCGCCATGGTGATCGATGCCCGCACGGGCAAAACCCTGCATTCAGAAAATGCCGATACGCGCTTACACCCTGCCTCCCTCACCAAGATGATGACGCTTTATGTGGTTTTTGAGGCCGTTGAGGCTGGCGAGATCTCGCTTGACAAGAAGGTGCGCATTTCGCGCGCGGCTGCCTCCGAGCCGCCTTCAAAACTGGGGCTTCGCGAAGGCCAGCGCGTGGCGTTGCGCCATTTGATACGCGCTGCGGCGATTAAATCTGCCAATGATGCCGCAACCGCGCTTGGTGAAGCGATCGAGGGCTCGGAAGCGGCCTTTGCGCGGCGAATGAATCGAACCGCGAAAGCTTTGGGCATGACCCGCACAACCTTCAAAAACGCCCATGGCCTGACCGAGAAAGGGCATTTGTCAACCGCCAGAGATATGACCATTTTGGGGCGACACTTATTTTACGACTATCCAGACTATTATCATTTATTTTCACGGATCACGCATAAAGCAGCAAATAAAAATGTGCGGAATACTAACCGTAAATTCTTGCGAAATTATAAAGGCGCCGACGGTATTAAAACCGGCTATACGCGCGCTGCCGGTTTTAATCTTGTGGCCTCAGCACAGCGAAATCAAGAACGAGTCATCGTAACCGTTTTTGGTGGAAAATCCACCAATACGCGCAACGCACAAGTGGCAAAGCTGATGGATTTGGGCTTTCGCGAAGCGCCAAGTAAAGCGCGGGTTTCAAAGCCCACCAAACCAACCTATGCGCAAGCGGGCGTTATCACGCGCCAGCACATGGCTCCAAAAACCAGCCTGCGCCCCAAAGCGCGGCCCATACTGGGCAAAACAAGCGACAAGCTTGCCAATCAAAACCTGCAAAAATACGTGCAAAAAGCCTTAGAAGAAGCGCAAAATCAGAGTGCTAAAAACCCAGATGTTAAGCTAGCAGTCTTAGAGCCCAAACCGCGCCCAGGCGATACCAGTCAGAGCACACAGGGCGCGGCCGAAATCCGCGAAATTGTCACGCGCATTTCAGCCCAGAGCGGCCAGCCGGATTGGGCGATCAATATTGGCCGGTTCGCAAGCCGGTTTGCCGCTGAAAAGATGCTGCTGCGAACCGCGCTCTCGGAAATGGCCACGTTGCAGGGCACACAGCGCAAGATAATGATCCAAAGATCCGGTTATGATGCAAATTTTGTGGGTCTAACGCGCGAAGGCGCCGATCTGGCCTGCCGCAAGCTGCAGGCGCGCAACATCAATTGTTTGATGATTGGCCCGAGCTAAAGCGACCCTGTATCCAAGGGCATTTGGGCAGAAGATCCAAAGGCCGCTGCCATCAAACCGCGGGTATACTGCGTTTTGGGTGCCTCAAACACGTCAGAAACCGGGCCATGTTCGACCACGTCGCCCTCTTTCATCACGATCACAGAATGCGACATAGCGCGTACAACGCGCAAATCGTGGCTGATGAATAAATATGCCAGCCCATGGGCTTTTTGCAGATTACGCAACAGATCAACAATTTGCACTTGCACCGTCATATCCAGCGCCGATGTGGGTTCATCCAAAACAACCAGCTTTGGCCGCATCACCATCGCGCGGGCAATCGCAATGCGCTGCCGCTGGCCCCCCGAAAACTCATGCGGGTAGCGATGCTGCATCTCAGGATCTAGCCCAACCTCCTGCAAAATCTCGTCCACCAGATCCTCTTGCGAGCTGCCGCTTGGCGTGCCATGCACCCCCAACCCTTCTGCAATGATCTGCGCGCAGGTCATTCGCGGCGACAGGGACCCATAGGGATCTTGAAACACGATCTGCATATCCTTGCGCAGCGCACGCAAATCGCGGGTTTTCAGCGCGCCAATATCGCGCCCGTCAAACACGATCTTTCCCTGGAAAGAAATCAACCGCATGATGGCCATCGCCAAAGTTGATTTCCCCGAGCCACTTTCCCCCACGATGCCAATGGTTTCACCTGCCCGCAGCGTTAAGCTGACATCATTCACCGCCTTCACATGTCCAACGGTGCGCTTCAACAAGCCACGCTGGATGGGAAACCAAATCTTTGCATTCTTGGCTTCCGCAATCACAGATGCAGATGGATCAAACGGTTGCGGCGCCCCGACCGAATGCGCATTTAGCAATTTTTGCGTATAGGAATGCTGGGGGGCGTTGAATATATCTTTGGTAGGGCCGGTTTCTACGATTTTCCCATCCTGCATCACGCATACGCGATCCGCGATCTGACGCACAATTCCAAGATCATGGGTGATGAACAGCATCCCCATTCCATCCTGTTGCTTTAACAGCATCAATAAATCGAGAATCTGCGCTTGAATAGTAACGTCCAGCGCGGTGGTCGGTTCATCCGCGATTAAAAGCTCAGGTCCATTCGCCAAGGCCATCGCAATCATCACGCGCTGGCGTTGCCCGCCCGATAATTGATGCGGATAGGCGCCCAAGCGGGATGCGGGATCGGGCAGGCCAACGCGCTCAAGCAAAGCGATAATCCGCGCCTCTATCTCGGCGCCTGTCAGACTATGAAGCGGATCCTGATGCAGCTCGATTGACTCGCGCAATTGCTTTTCAATCGTGTGCAACGGATTTAAAGAGGTCATCGGCTCTTGAAAAATAAAGCTGATTTCATTGCCGCGCACTTGCTGCAGCAAATCCGCAGTCGCGCCAACCATTTGCTGGCCATTATAGCGGATAGAGCCAGTGACCTTGGCATTCGCCCCCAGCAACGCCACGCTGCTCATCGCGGTCACAGATTTGCCAGATCCGCTTTCGCCAACCAAAGCCACCACTTCACCGCGGGCCACCTCGAAACTGACCCCGCGCACCGCGTCAACCTGCCGGCCATCCTGTGAAAACGCTACGTTGAGATCTTGGATTTGCAGCACCGCGCTCATTGAAACGTCTTTCTGGGGTCAAACGCATCGCGCACCCCTTCGAAAATAAACACCAGAAGGGCGAGCATAATGGCAAAGGTGAAAAAGGCGGTGAACCCAAGCCATGGCGCTTGGAGGTTTTGCTTGGCTTGCAACGTCAATTCGCCCAAAGACGGGCTGGAAGAGGGCAGGCCAAAGCCTAAAAAATCTAAACTGGCCAAGGCACCGATGGTACCGGTCACGATAAAGGGCAGAAGCGTTAAGGTGGCCACCATCGCATTTGGCAACATATGGCGAAACATGATCGTCCAATTGCTGACGCCCAGCGCCCGCGCCGCGCGCACATATTCCAAATTGCGCGCCCGCAAAAATTCAGCGCGCACCACGCCCACCAACCCCATCCAACCAAACAATACGGTCAACACCACAAGCAAGGTGAAGCTTCGCCCTAATATGGCAAACATGATGATGATGATGAATAACGAGGGTACGCCGCTCCAAATTTCGATAAAGCGCTGAAACAAAAGATCGGTCAAACCGCCAAAAAACCCCTGCACAGCCCCCGCTAAAATACCAAGCAGGCTGGACAGGGTGGTGACGATAATCGTGAACACAATCGACAAGCGAAACCCATAGATCACCCGTGCCAGCACATCGCGCTTGGTGTCATCCGTGCCCAACCAATTTTGCGCATTCGGGGGCAAAGGCGCCGCACCCGGCCGCTCGACAGACGTATCATAAGAATAAGGGATCAGCGGCCATAAGGCCCAACCCTTTTCAAAACCTGGGGTTTCGGGATCAAACGCGCCACTTGCAATTTGCGCGATCACCTCTTCTGGCGTGTCAAAGCAAATCTCCAGCCCGCCGCTGCGGATTAAGCATTGCACCACAGGATCACTATAGACCGCTTCGGTTTTGAAATCGCCACCAAAGGCGGTTTCGGGATAAAAATTTGTAATAGGCGTGAAATATTCCCCGCGATATTGCACCAAAATCGGTTTGTCATTGGCGATCACTTCTGCAAAGAGCGACAGCCCAAAAATCACGCTAAAGATCCAAAGCGACCAATAAGCGCGCCGGTTGCTTTTGAAATTGCGCCAGCGACGTTGGTTGAGCGGCGATAAACGGCTCATCCTTCGCGCCTTTCGAAATCAATCCGCGGGTCTACAAAAACATACATCAGATCGGATAAAATACCCACGACCAACCCCATCAAGCCAAACACAAATAATGTGCCAAAAATGACCGGGTAATCCCGCGCAACCGCCGCTTCAAACCCCATGCGTCCAAGCCCATCGAGCGAGAATATGGTTTCAATGATCAAAGACCCGCCGAAAAATACCCCAATGAACACCGCAGGAAAGCCCGCAATCACGATCAGCATCGCGTTTCGAAACACATGCCCCCACAGCACCCGGCGATCGCTTAACCCTTTGGCCCTTGCTGTAATCACATATTGCTTTTGGATTTCATCCATAAAACTGTTTTTGGTGAGCAAAGTCAGCGTGGCAAAGGCCGAAATGGTTGACGCAATAATCGGCAAAGTGATGTGCCAGAAATAATCCACGATTTTTTCGCCCAGCGAAAGCTGATCAAAATAATCCGATGTAAGCCCCCGCAACGGAAATATTTGCAAAAAAGAGCCCCCAGCAAAGAGTACAAGCAGCAAGATTGCGAATAAAAACCCAGGGATTGCATAGGCGATAATAATCACCCAACTGGTCCAAGTATCAAAACGCGAGCCATCCAGAACCGCCTTCCTGATCCCCAATGGAATCGAGATCAGATAGGCCAGTAGCGTTGACCACAGCCCCAGCGAAATCGAAACAGGCATTTTTTCCAAGACCAAATCCACCACGCTGATCGACCGAAAATAACTTTCGCCAAAATCAAACCGCAGGTAATTCCACAACATGGTTAAAAACCGCTCTAGGGGCGGCTTATCAAAGCCAAATTCCTTTTCAAGCTCGGCGATAAATTCTGGGGGCAGCCCGCGTGCGCCAACGTAATCGCTGGTTTCACTGGCTTCTGCCACTTCGCTGCTGGTGCCTGAAAAGCTTTCAAACACATCCCCTTGGCCTTCCATATTGGCCAAAACCTGTTCAATCGGCCCACCGGGCACAAATTGCGTCAGCGCAAAATTGATCACCAGGATGCCCAACAAAGTCGGAAGCACCAATAACAGTCGCCGCGCGATATAAGCGCCCATGGGTTACGTTACCTCAATACACCGGCCGATTTTAACGCGGCGGCTTTCTCTTCATTATACCACCAATAATCCAAGTACCCCAACGAATATGGCGCGATGGTGTCGGGATGCTCATACATATCCCAATAGGCAACCCGATGCGTGGCGTTATACCATTGAGGGATCCAGAACCGGTAGGCCCGAAGCGCGCGGTCAAGCGCTTTGACCGCTGTGCGCAATTCAGCTTTGCTGCTGGCGGCGGTGACATGATCGATCAACGCATCAATGCCAGCCGATGAAATCCCAGCCGAGTTAAACACGGAGACATCTGCCGTTTCAGACCCAAAATACTGCTTTAAGCCTGCGCCGGGCTCCAAACTCATCGAGAATTGATCCGTGATAATGTCAAAGTCAAAATTGCGCGTGCGATCGGTATATTGTGCCGGATCAATGCGGTTATAAATTGCATCCACGCCGGCGGCGCGCAGGTTTTCAACAAAAGGCAAAACCACGCGATCAAAGGCCGGGCTGCGTTCGATAAATTCTATCTGTAACGTCTCGCCTGCCGCGTTGCGCCGCAAGCCATCTTCGCCAACGATCCAACCTGCAGCCTCCAGTAAAGCTGAGGCTTTGCGCAGGTTTTTACGATCTGTTGCCCGCGGTCCCGACTTCGGCGCCATCACCGCTTCATTGGTTAAAATACCTTTCGGTAGTTGGTCGGCAAGCGGGGTTAGCAGGGCCAATTCATCGGCACCGGGAGGCCCCGAGGCAGCCATATCAGAATTTTCCCAAAAGGAATTAATCCGCGCATATTGCCCATAAAACAGCGATTCATTCGACCATTCGAAATTGAATAAAAGGCTCAGCGCTTCGCGCACTTGTGGGTCGGAAAATTTATCTTTGCGCAGGTTCATCGCAAAACTTTGACCCGTGGCCATACCCCCGTCAGGCAAGGTTTTTTTGATCATATAACCGTCATCTAGAGCCGAAAAATCATAACCGGTCGCCCATGTTTTCGAGGAATTTTCGATACGCACCGTGTAAGCGCCCGCTTTGAAAGCCTCAAAAGCTGCATTGCCATCTGCAAAATACTCAACCCGGATTTGGTCAAAATTGCTTCGGCCGCGATTGATCGGAAGATCTTTGCCCCAATAATCGGGGTTGCGCGTGTAAATCACGTTGCGGTTAATCTCATAGCTATCGAGCAGATACGGCCCAGAGCCGATCGCGGGCTCCATGCGGCTTTCATCTAGCCTTGCACCCGTACGCTCAAACCACGCCTGCGACATGACCGGCAATCCCCCCACGGTGGGGATCCGATCGCGCAGCGGCGAGTCGGGCAAGAATGTGTATTGCACCGTCTTGCTGTCGAGCACTTCGACGGTTTGAACAAATTCACCCAGCACGGCGCGAAAGCTCACCAGCCCCTGCTCCAGAAACAAATCATAGGTGAATTTCACATCCTGCGCGGTTACCGCGCTGCCATCGGAAAACCGCGCTTCGGGGCGAATATGAAAACGCACCCAGCTGACATCTTCGGGATATTCAAGGCTTTCAGCCAGCAACCCATAACTCGCCCCAACCTCATCTGCCGTGCCCTCAAGCAAGCTTTCAAACGGCGCAGACGCCAAGGCCGCAGCGCGCCCTTTGCGCGAATAAGGATTCATTGAATCAAAGGTGCCGAAGCCCCAAATCGAAATTTCACCGCCTTTGGGCGCATCTGGGTTGACATAGGCGAGATGCTCAAAATCTGCTGGGTAGTTCAATTCGCCAAAAAAGGAATAGCCATGGGTTTTTGTGCTATGGCTCCCTGCCCAGAGGCTGCTGGCCAAAAAGAGCGTTGCCCATCCAAGGCATAACCCAATCCAAACTCGGCTGTTTTGAACGTTCTGTGATTTAGCTTTTACCACCGTTTTGCTTGAATTCCGTACCACGGGCCGCACCTCCATCCTACGCTTTGCATAAACATAGGCTACAACACAAAATATCCAAGGCACAAAACAACACAAAGTTTTGATGGATAGATTTCATTGCGAACTGATACTTTCAGTCATTCTACAATCCTCCCTGCAGGCTTTTTAAATATAAAAATGCTTGTATAAGTGACACATTATTTTGATCACCGTCTTCCGATAAGAAAAATGTAAGCTCATAATAAGGCTTGAAAAAACCTACCTCATTTCTGAAACGAATGGTTAAGCTTCCACCTTTATTACTCTCATTATATCCAAAGCGACTATCTGTTTTTATACTTGCAATAAATTCTGTCTGGTCAATTTCCAAAATGTATCTATCAACAATTTCAGTAATGTCCCAGCTCCAATGACTTTTTTTTACCTCACTTAAATGGTTGGTATTCATTGGGTCACTAACGAATACACTGTCGTTTAGGTAGTTCAGAAACTCTTCGCTAACCACATTTTTCTCCTCCGCTTTGGATGAAATGGGCAAACAAAAAAGAAAACCTAATAAGCCAACAAACGATATAGTGATTACAATTGATTTTATTGTCTTATTAAATATGACTGCCATACTTCCTTCCAAAAATTGTCATCCCAATTTTTCGAAAAAACCTGTCGATGCTGGCAACATTTTTTCCAGATGTGACATGATACAGTATCACATTCGCTCTTTGTTTTCGCGCCCAAACCTCAATACCACGCACTAGGCGAAGCGCAATTTTACCGCCAAGCAAACCTGAACGGGCGGATTGATCCACATTGATTGTGTTTACAGTAACCCCTCTCGCGCCCTCACCAATGAATTATCCACCAATATAGGCATAAGAAAATCCTAAAATTTTATCGCCAAGAAACACCTTGAGACCAAGATACGTATCAGGTTCATCACTCGTATTTTGAAAATATTTGTAAAATTTGTTCTCGGAAAAAGGGATCTCAGAAAAAATCCCTTCCTCGTGAACATTACGTGCCAGTGCCCATATCTCTTCCCCAAACGCGCTGATAAAACGGGATTTCTGCGCAATAGGCACGCCGTGAAGCCTAAACCCTCACGCCGTTCACAGGCAAAGCAGAGATTGCGCTGCGGCCTCCCGCAACGCATCAATGGCTCGTACAGGAATTGATACTTAAACGTTTACTGGGCGGCTTCGGCTAAATATGCGATCACATTGGCACGGTCTTGAACTTTCTTAAGACCCGCAAAGCCCATTTTGGTGCCGGGCGCATATGATTTTGGATTTTCCAGAAACCCGTTGAGGTTTTCGATTGTCCAAACATCCGCCACCTCGATCAAGGCGCCCGAATAGCCATATCCATCTGCGGCGGCTACGTCGCGATCCACCACTTGATACAAATGCGGCCCCGTGCCATTGGCACCATCTTCCAGCTTGTGGCAGGCTTTACATTTGCCAAAGACCTTGGCGCCTTTGCCGGTATCGGCCATCGCCACCAATTCGGCAAAATCAACTTCTTCTTCCTCTTCGAATTCCTCTTCAGCGGTTTCCACTTCGATGTAATAGCCAGCCGCGTGTTCTTCGCCGTGCCCACCCCCCATATGATAGACTTCCTCGGCAACCCAATTGCCAAGCAAAAACACCAACAATGCGCCGCAAAGGCTGCCCACAACTTTGGTAAGTGTCATCGTGTCTAGCATTGCGTGAACTCCATCTGAATATGCCTGAGCGCTTTCTAATCGCTTCCACTCGCGGTATGCAAGGTGTAGAAACCGCGACGAAACGACCAATTTGAAGAAAAGCAGAGAAAAATGACCGGAAAAATCGCATTTCAGGGCGAGTTGGGAGCGTATTCCCATGAAGCCTGCCAAGAGGCGCGCCCCGATATGACACCTTTACCCTGCCGCAGCTTTGAAGATGTGATCGAAGCGGTGCGCAGCCATCAGGCGGATTTGGCTATGCTGCCGGTGGAAAACTCAACCTATGGGCGGGTGGCCGATATCCACCGCCTCTTGCCCGATTCGGGGCTGCACATCATTGGCGAAACGCTTACAAGGGTGCGGATCAGTTTGATGGCCCTGCCCGGTGTGCCCTTATCCGCGATTACGCAGGCGCTGGCGCATCCGGTCTTACTGCCACAAGCGCGGCGGTTTTTAAGCGACCATGCGATTACGCCGGTCAGCGCGGTTGACAGCGCGGGCGCTGCGGCTGATCTGACGAAGAGCCAAAACCGAGAACGCGGCGTTTTGGCCAGCGCTTTAGCTGCCGAGATCTACGGTTTAAATATTTTAGCAAAAAATATCGAAGATCACGGCCATAACACGACCCGGTTTTTGCATATGGCCCGCACCCCAGATTTCACCCATCGTGGCTCTGGCAAGATGATGACCACGTTTGTCTTTCAAGTGCGCAATATTCCGGCCGCCCTGTATAAAGCGATGGGCGGGTTTGCCACTAATGGCGTGAACATGACCAAATTGGAAAGCTATATGGTGGGGGGCAGTTTTCAAGCCACCCAATTTTACGCCGATATTCAGGGACATCCCGAGGATGAGAGCGTGCAATTGGCCTTAGAAGAATTGGCGTATTTCACCTCAGAACTGAAAATCTTGGGGACTTATCCGGCGGATACCGCGCGCTGAGCCTTTAGCTTCTACTTTTGGAAGCGGGCCATGCGCCTGCTGCTTTAGGGCAGCGCCAAGGCCAAATTGATATAATGCTCACACCCGGCTTGAAAGCGCTTTTGGGTTTTATGCGCTGCCAGTTGGATCGCTTGCAAGCGCATAAACATGCCCAGGTTTAGCGGGCGAAGCGTACAGGAAATGCGCATTAAGCTATGCGTTTCATCGCCCGCCTCAAGCGCCATATCACACCGAATGAATAATGCGGCCTCCTGCAGCTCAAAGCTCCAATCTTGCGGCGTATCAAAGCGCGGCAAGCTGAGCTCAGGATATCGCATTTTACCGCGAAACCAAAATTCCAAAGCCCAGTTGCAAGTTACTGGTTTCTGCAAATCGCCCCGCCGATTCTGCAAAATGCCCTTCGCCTCAGCAAGCGCTTCAAAGCGTTGGAAATCTGTCAGCCTTTGGCTGACGAACTCCAGCGAATGGTTCAATCTATGTCGCGCCGTTAAATGCATCGGCCTATGATGATTAAAATCAAGTTAGTCTAAACGATCTGCAAGCCAATGCTTTAAAAGAAAATGCGCGATAGATCCAGCCCGGGCGGGCAGAATATCGGTGCGGATCCCGGCTACAATATCATTCAGCTCAGCCTTGCTGATCCAAAGCGCATCCTGCAATTCATTGGGATCTAGGGTGATATCAGTGTTCAGCGCCTCGCCATGGCAGCCAAACATGAGCGAATTTGGGAAGGCCCAGGGCTGTGATGCCAAATAGCTTACCGACCCCACTCGGATGCCCGATTCCTCCAAAACTTCCCGCCGTACCGCCGCTTCAATGGTTTCGCCAGGTTCGACAAACCCCGCCAAAAGCGAATACATCCCCTCGGGCCAATGCGGAGAGCGCCCCAAAAGGACGTTTGGTCCTGAGGTAATCAGCATGATCACAACAGGATCCGTGCGTGGAAAATGGCTCGCCGAACAGCGCGGGCACACCCGCTGCCAGCCCGATTGTGCGCTGTCGCTGGCCGCCCCGCAACGGGCACAAAACCTATGCGATGCGTGCCAATGAAACATCGCCTTTGCAGTTGCGGATAATTCTGCATCGCGCGGCGATAACGAGGTCATATATGAGCGCAGCTCGCAAAACCGAAGCCCTTCTGCCAATTCTGGATGAAATTGCTCTGACGGATCGTTAAAGGCGCCCTCTGGCGGAAGGTCCTGATCGTTTGGCGTCCAGCTTGAAATATCAAACGCAAAGATACGCTGCCCTGCCTCTTGACCCAAAAAAATCCAAGGCGCGCCCACCGTTAAAGGCTGCGGCAGGCGCAATCGCACAAGCGGGTTTTCTGCGGCTTTATCAACCAGAATTTTACCCCGCCATAAAAGAATGACCTGATCGCCAGCTTGCGGCTGGCCTTGTGCGCTGCCCCGCAATTGTGCTGCACGATCAAGGGCCGACCCTCCAAATGTCACGGTTTCTGCCAGTTTCATTCTTTGCCCTCTCTTTGCCTAACCGCCCTGATGACATGATGATCAAGGCAGAGCAATCACCAGCGCGGGGAGGTTGCAGTTTTTTTTAAAATCCCCTAAAGGTGCGCCTGAGAGGTTGGCGCGGGCAGGCGCCTCGCCAACCCGGTCAGATCCGGAAGGAAGCAGCCGTAACGAGCCCCGCTTGGGTCGTTGTCCAGCCTCTCACTTTTTTCTCAATCTTCAAAGGTGGCGCGCGCCCAATGCTCTTGTTCGGGCGTTTCGATGGCGCAGGGCCGGATAGCGCGCAGATGCGACAGCGCCAGATCAGCGGGTAGACCCGTCCTGCGCATAAGCCGCAAAGCGACCATCCCCGAACGCCCACAGCCACCAAAGCAATGCACCAAAACCCGCCCCCCTTGGCCAAGTATACGACCTGCTTTTGCCTCAACCGATTGCCATAGCTCAGCATTTTCCGGCTTTGGCGTTTGATAATCTAAAATTGGAAAATGGCAGCACTGGATGCCTTGAGCCTTTAAATCTGCCGGAAAATCTGCGGCGCCCAAAGGTTCCATTTCAAAGCGCTCCGTCAGGCTCAGCACCAAATCCGGGCGCCAGGCCAGAATCGCTTTAAAATCCTGCGCATAGGGCGAAAACCGCCCCGGGAGCGGGCATAAGGCCAGCGCTGCATCGCCAATCGCAAGGTCAAAAATTGAAAACATGCGCAGGCTTCCCTTTTTCGATCAGCCGCCTCTGCAGCCCCTAGACCTTCGCGTCACAACAGCTTAGCGTAGTGGTTAAGACCATAACCGAGACCCAGCATGAGCGAAACCCCGACCCAAGGCTATCAAGTTCTAGCCCGCAAATATCGGCCAGAAACCTTTGCCGATCTTGTTGGCCAAGAGGCGATGGTGCGCACGTTGCGCAACGCTTTTAAGGCAGATCGGATCGCGCAAGCCTTCGTGATGACAGGGATTCGCGGCACCGGCAAAACAACCACCGCGCGGATCATTGCCAAGGGTATGAATTGCATTGGCGCCGATGGCCGCGGCGGGCCCACCACCGAGCCCTGCGGCACATGCGAGCATTGTCTGGCGATTATGGAAGGCCGCCATGTAGATGTGCTGGAAATGGATGCGGCCAGCCGAACCGGCGTTGATGATATTCGAGAAATCATCGAAAGCGTGCAGTATCGCGCCGCCAGCGCGCGCTATAAGATCTATATCATCGATGAAGTTCATATGCTGTCGACCAATGCGTTCAACGCGCTGTTGAAAACCCTGGAAGAACCCCCCGAGCATGTGAAATTTATCTTTGCCACAACCGAAATTCGCAAAGTACCGGTCACGGTGTTGTCGCGCTGCCAGCGGTTTGACCTGCGGCGGATCGAGCCGGATGTGATGATCGCGCTCTTGAAAAAAATTGCCGCAGCCGAGCAGGCAGAAATTGCTGCCGATGCCCTAGCCCTTATCACGCGCGCCGCCGAAGGCTCAGCCCGGGATGCCACATCGCTTTTGGATCAAGCGATCAGCCATGGCGCTGGCGAAACCTCGGCAGAGCAAGTGCGCGCTATGTTGGGGCTGGCAGATCGCGGGCGGGTGATGGATCTGTTCGAAATGATTATGCGCGGTGATGCCGCCTCTGCGCTGAGCGAACTGGGCGGGCAATATGCCGATGGTGCCAACCCTCTGGCCGTAATGCGCGATTTGGCCGAAGTTACGCATTGGATTTCGGTTGTGAAAATAACCCCAGATGCCGGAGAGGATCCAACCGTTTCTCCAGAAGAACAGATGCGCGGTTTGAGCTTGGCCAAGGCCTTGCCAATGCGCGCCCTGACCCGCATGTGGCAAATGTTGCTAACCAGTATCGAAGAAGTGTCACAAGCCCCGAACGCCATGATGGCGGCCGAAATGGCGGTGATCCGGCTGACCCATGTGGCAGATCTTCCCAGCCCCGAAGAGTTGGTGCGAAAATTACAAGACATGTCACCCCCTCCCGCAGGGGGCGGTTTAGCCAGCAGTTCAGGCGGCAGTTCGGGCGCCGGCGCCGGCGCGGGGCTGAGCGCAGAAGCCGCTTTAACTGGCAGTACGGGCGCGATTACCACCACCTCTGCAGCGCAGTCCGGGCAAAGCCCCAGCGGCAATCAAAATATCTCGCCCCCAAGCGCTGTTCTTGGCGGGGCTGAACAGGCTTTGGCCCTCAATACGCAGCAGATGCTGGCCGCCTATCCCAGTTTCGATCATATTATAGATCTGATACGCGCGCAGCGCGATGTTCGGCTTTTGGTCGAAGTGGAAAATTGCGTACAGCTGGCGCGGTATCAACCGGGGCGGATTGAATTCGTGCCCACCGCTGATGCGCCCGCCGATCTTGCCCAACGCCTGGGTAGCCGGCTTCAATTATGGACGGGCCAGCGCTGGGCGGTGAGCTTGGTGAATGATGGCGGTGCCCAGACCATTGCGCGCATGCGCCGCAGCGCAGAAGAGGCCCTGAAGACAAAAGCCTTGGCGCATCCGCTTGTAAAAGCCGTGTTTGACAGCTTTCCAAAGGCGCAAATCATCGAAATCCGCACCCCTGAAGATTTGGCAGCTGAGGCGCAGACCGACGCGCTGCAGCCCGTCGAAGACGAATGGGATCCATTCGAGGAATAAGGCGAGTTGTCGTCTATTACAAAGTTTTAGATCCGTCCTGATCGGCTGAAAAAGGCGTTTGAGACGTCACCCAAGACGCTGCTCTAACACATGGCGCATGATCTTGCCGGTGGTGCTGCGGGGAAACTCGGATTCGGCGATAAAATGAAAGGCTTTCGGTAGCTTGTAGCGCGCAAGCCCTGTACATAGATGCGCCAGAATATCTGCCTCGCTCAAACTAGCATCTTTGCGGGCAATAAAAGCAATGGGAACTTCCCCCCAATGGCGGTGTTTCTGACGCACAACCGCGGCCTCTAAAACCCGCGGATCTGCCAGAATAAGCCGCTCGATTTCGGCCGGGTAAATATTTTCTCCGCCCGATTTGATCAGATATTTGCGACGATCGACAAAGCGCAATCCCCCCTCTGGGCTGCGCTTGAACATATCCCCCATATGAAACCAACCATTTCGGAAATCCTCTGCATTGGCTTTGGGGTTATTCCAATAGCCGCTGAACAATGCCGGGCTGCGGATCGCCAATTCTCCGGCCTCTCCTTCGGGCACCTCTTGATCTTGCGCATCAACCAATTTGATTTGGCAGAGCGCGCTTTGTTTTTTGTCCAAGCTGGTCGCAATGTCACCGATCCCAATATGGCCTGCAGATGCGGGGGCAAAGCCGGTTTCGGTGGCGCCAAATGTGTTTAAATAAGGCGCCTGAAAAAGCGTTGTGACTTCGGCAATTTGATCCAGCGGCACCAAATCCGCCATAACGCCAACCCATTTCACAGATTTCACCCGCGACTCTTTGGCCCGCATCGCCGCAAGAAGCGGCGCAATCATTCCGGGCATCAAAGTCAACCGCCCCAGGTTTTCGGTGGCGATCAAATCTGCAAGATGATCCGGTTGAAACCCATCCACCACAATAACGGTTCCCCCGAGTATTAAGGTTTTAAACACCGTATCCGTTGAGACCATGTGGAACAAAGGCGCCCAAGCAATAAACGCATCCTCGGGATCTGCTGGCATATCCAGCATTTGCGTCGCGGCCCGCGCGATTTCCGCCCGATGGCTGATCAAAGCGCCTTTTGGCAGGCCGGTGGTGCCGCTTGTATAAAGAATGACGATGCCGTCTTCGGGCGTGGCACATTCCGGCACAGCGCTGCTGGAATAGCCCATCAGCGCTTCAACCCAACCATCATCGATCATTTGAACCGGCGCGATATCGGCCAAGCTTTCTGCCTGCGCCTGATTGCGCGGCGAGGCCAGCAAAATCCGTGGTTCAACCAAGCTCAGGCAATGGCGCAGCTCGCCAAGCGTCAAACGCCAATTCTGACAGGCCACGATGGCGCCAATTTTAGCAGCGGCCAGAAACACTTCGATATATTCAATCCGGTTTTCTGATAAAATCGCGATACGGTCTCCGCGTACGATGCCGCGCGCTGTGAAATAATGCGCCATGCGATTGCTGCGTTGATCAAGCTGGCGATAGCTATAGCCCGTGACGGCATCCTTCACAGCCAGATGATCCGGACGCAAGCGGGTTTGCACCTCAATCAAGGCGCTCAATGTTAGACCTGCCGCCTGAGCGGCAAGATTGGGATCAATCCCCGTCAATATTGCCTCTTGGCCCTGCATATCCCTCTTCTTCCTGAGCGGTTGCGCTCACCCACAGGCTAACGTTAAATCCTGCAAGACTGGTTTGTAAATCACCTGCAGCGCAGATTGGCGATGAGCGGGGCTAGCGGCCCCGTCAAAACGCTTGTTTTTGGGCGTGACACTGCGTAGGAAAGAGCATCGAAGTCAAAGGGGAAAGAACATGTTCAAAGGCTTAGGCGGCATGGGCGATATGGCCAAAATGATGAAGGCTGCAACCGAAATGCAAGGCAAAATGGCCCAAATGCAAGAGGATATGCACAACATTATCGTTACCGGTGAAGCCGGCGCGGGCTTGGTAAAAGCCAGCTGCACGGCAAAGGGCGATTTGACCGGTTTGGATATCGATAAATCTATATTTTCAGGTGATGATAAAGAAGTTGTTGAAGATCTGATTCTGGCGGCGATCAAGGATGCCCAGCAAAAAGCGGCTCAGCGCGCCAAAGATGAAATGGGCAAAATGACAGAAGGCCTTGGCTTGCCCCCTGGGATGAACCTGCCGTTTTAAATGGGCGCCTCAGATTTTCAGACCATATCAAAAAACGGGTAAGCGCTTGCGATGAGCAAAACCAAAGATATTGATGCTTTGATAGAGCTCATGGCGAAACTGCCCGGCTTGGGCCCGCGCTCTGCCCGCCGCGCGGTGTTGCATTTGATCCGCAAGCGCGCCTTACTGCTAAGCCCGCTTGCCGATTTGATGCAAACGGTTGCGGTAACCGCCCAGGAATGTCTAAACTGTGGCAATATTGGGACCGAGGATATTTGCGATATTTGTCGCAGCGAGCGTCGCGCCACGGGGGAGCTTTGCGTGGTGGAGGATGTCGCCGATCTCTGGGCGATGGAGCGGGCGCAGGTTTTCAAAGGCCGCTACCACGTTTTGGGCGGATGCCTCTCGGCGCTGGATGCGATCGGGCCAGATGAATTGCGCATCCCTAAACTGATTGACCGCGTTAGCAGTGAAAATATCACTGAAGTGATCTTGGCGCTGAACGCCACCATCGAAGGGCAAACCACCGCGCATTATCTGGCAGATCAATTGGAAAGCCGCACCAAAGTCACCACGTTGGCGCAAGGCGTGCCCATCGGCGGTGAGTTAGATTATTTGGATGACGGCACCATTACAGCCGCTTTAAAGGCGCGCAAAGCGCTCTGATTCAAAAGCGTCGCAGCGGCATCCGGCGGCTTGGGTCGAATGCGCGCAGCAAAGAGCGATCAATCGTCCAGTTCTGGCTGATCGCCCTCGGGCAAATTGAAAAAGCTATCCGCATCCAAAAAGTCATCTTCTGACGTGTCAGCAGGCTCATCTTCGCGCAGCGAAAAGGATTCTAACCCTTCAATCGCAGCCGGGATTTTCGGTTCTGCTGGCATTGATAAAGATTGCTCAGTGCTCACCAATTTGCGACGCTCATCATCGTCCATAACGGGACTATCGGCGGCTTTTTTCGCAGCGGCTTTTTGAACAATCGCATCGAGTTCAGATTGTTTGCACAGGCCCAGCGCAACCGGATCAATCGGCTGGATGTTCGAGATGTTCCAATGCGTACGTTCGCGGATGGCTTGAATCGTAGGTTTGGTTGTGCCCACCAGCTTGCCAATTTGCCCATCGGTTAATTCGGGGTGAAATTTCACCAGCCACAGAATTGACGCCGGTCTGTCCTGGCGTTTGGAGAGCGGCGTATAGCGTGGGCCGCGGCGTTTTTCTTCCCCCTGCGCGGCGGCGTTGAATTTCAGCTTCAACTTATGCAGAGGATCAGCCTCGGCCGCGGTAATCTCGGATTGCTCAAGCTGATTATTTGCAACCGGATCAAATCCTTTGACACCCGTGGCCACGTCACCATCTGCGATTCCTTGCACTTCCAGTTCGTGCATTTGAACAAAATCTGCGATCTGCTTGAACGTCAGCGTGGTATTATCGACCAGCCAAACCGCGGTCGCGCGGGCCATAATTGGTTTTGACATAGGGTTACTCCTTGCTACATCTGGCGTCACGTAAACCTCTCCCGGTGCCTGAAGGTCAGGCTGCCTTGCGTAAGGCGGGCTTCCGGTATCGGGGAACTTATAGCCCCTATATATAAGGCATATCGAAAAGAAAAGAGGCCATGCAGAAGTTTATACAGATCCTATGTGTTGGGCTTTGGGTCTTTGCGGGCCATAACGCAAAAGCACAGACGTTTGATTATTACGTTTTATCGCTCAGCTGGTCGCCCAGTTGGTGCCAGTTAACCGGGCTCAAACGCGGTGCTGAACAATGCGATGCCACGCGTGACCTTAGGTGGATTTTGCACGGGCTCTGGCCTCAATATGAGAATGGCTGGCCAAAATTCTGTAAAACGGCGCAGCCTGCGCCAACGCCCAAACAGCTCAAAACCATGCGCCCTATCATGGGCAGTCAAGGCTTGGCGTTGCATGCTTGGCGCAAGCATGGCACCTGCGCGGGCCTGTCTGCGGATGATTATTTTCAGGCTTCGCGCGCCGCGTTTGAGGCAATTCGAAAACCAGACCCGCTGGCCCTGCCGCTTTCCGAGCAGCGCTTTGCACCGGCCAGTCTGAAAGCCAGCGTTTTGCGCGATAATACCCAATTGCACCCAAAAAACTTGGTGGTGACCTGTCGAAAAGGGTTATTGCATGAGCTGCGGATCTGTTTGGATAAATCACTATCCCCACGCCACTGTGGACGGGATGTTTTGAACGGCTGCTCAGAGTCTTTTATCAGCGCGCCAACGCCGCCCTAGCCAAACGCCGCGCGGCGCAGTAAGACCAAGCCCATCATTAGCAAA
>Ga0182095_1089367_pt1 | contig 18169 bp, 8 predicted proteins | sample 041ome_19_FD_127784 | JGI IMG/M metagenome (GOLD analysis project Ga0182095, IMG submission 127784) | Metatranscriptome of coastal salt marsh microbial communities from the Groves Creek Marsh, Georgia, USA - 041412BS metaT (Metagenome... | ecosystem: Environmental > Aquatic > Marine > Intertidal...
CGACACTTCGTACACGTCAAAGAAAACGAAAGAAATGGTCAAGATTACCAAAAGTACGCGCTCTTTGTTCCTTTCCTGTATAGCTCTTTTTCTCTCCCCTTCTCTCTCTCTCTTTTGTTCCCGTGCTGCGCTTTCTTCGCGTTCGTATTCTTTCTCTCTCTCCTTTCAAAATGCGTTTGTGTGCGCGTTTGTGTGCGCGCGTCTGTGGGTGTCTCGAGCGGCCTGATCTTCGTCTCGGAGTTTTGTTTCCATCTCAACCACAAGTTTTCTTCTCGTGCGCGCTCACATGTGCTGACTTTGTTTCCTCTCTTTATCATCTTTTCATTCAGTTTGCTGCATCGGCGCCGGCTACGTCGGCGGACCGACCATGGCCATGATCGCTCTGAAGTGCCCGCACATCGAGGTAATACTATAAACGTGTTATTTTTTTGTGAGAGACGATGATTTGACGCAGAGCGCGGGGGAAAAGGAGACGATGGATTCGCACAATCTTCTCTCTCGTCTCTCTCGTAAAATCGCAAAGTTCGTTTGAGAACTTTTACGACGCGTCTCTCTCTCTCTCGCTTTTCTCGATTCGATCGATCTCGGTCGAGAGAGAGAGAGATTCGAGCGCAGCGCGTGCTTCCGGATGCTTTTCTCTTCTTCATTTTCCTCTTACATTGGATGTAACACTAATCTCTTCTCACGCAATCTTTCTCTTTATCCGCGCGATTTTTTATCGCGATGATGATGTATAGGTGACGGTGGTTGATTTGAACCAACAAAGAATCGACGCGTGGAATTCGGACAACCTCCCAATTTACGAACCCGGATTGGATGAAGTCGTGAAAGCGTGCAGAGGGAAGAACTTGTTCTTTTCCACGGATTGCGAGGCGGCTATTCGGGCGGCGCAGTGCATCTTCGTCTCGGTGAACACGCCGACGAAGAAGACCGGTTTGGGGAAAGGGAAAGCCGCGGATTTGACGTATTGGGAATCCGCGGCGAGGAATATCGCCGCGTGGTCGACCAGCGATAAGATTATCGTCGAGAAGTCTACGGTTCCGGTGAGAACGGCGGAGGCGATTGAGAAAGTTTTGTTGAGAAACTGCCCGCAGGAAGGCGTGCACTTTGACATTTTGTCCAACCCGGAGTTTTTGGCGGAGGGGACCGCGATTGACGATTTGACCATGCCAGATCGCGTTTTGATCGGTGGGAAGATTGAAAACGACCGCGGGACGGCGGCGTGCGCCGCTTTGTGCGAAGTGTACGCGAACTGGGTGCCAAAGGAGAGAATTTTGACCGCCAACTTGTGGTCCGCGGAGTTGAGTAAATTGACCGCGAACGCCATGTTAGCGCAAAGAATTTCTTCCATCAACGCCATCTCGGCGTTGTGCGAGTGCACCGGAGCGGACGTTTCCCAAGTCTCCTTTGCGATTGGTAAAGATTCCAGAATTGGCCCGAAGTTTTTGAACGCCTCGGTCGGTTTCGGCGGTTCGTGCTTTCAAAAAGATATCTTGAACTTGGCGTACATTTGCGAGTGCCACGGATTGCAAGAAGTTGCCGATTACTGGTACTCCGTCGTTGGCATGAACGATTACCAAAAGACCAGATTCGTGAGAAGAGTTGTTTCCGCCATGTTCAACACCATTCGTAACAAGAAAATTGCCATGCTCGGCTTTGCGTTCAAGAAGGACACCGGGGATACTCGCGAAACGCCGGCGATTGACGTCGCGCATGGGATGATTGAAGATGGTGCCAAGATTGCGTTGTTTGACCCGCAAGTGCCGGAAGAACAAGTCAGAATGGACATGGGCGAAGAAGCTATGAAGAGCATCACGTGCTACTCGAAGCCGACGGAGGCGTTGAAGGACGCGCACGCCGTGACCATCATGACCGAATGGGACGAGTTCAAGACGTACGACTGGAGAGCTATCTACGAAGTCATGCACAAACCGGCGTTTGTGTTCGACGGGAGAAATATCTTGGACCACGCGCACTTGAGCGAGATTGGTTTCATCGTCTACGCGTTGGGTAAACCGATCGATCCGTTTTTGAAGTCCGCCGAAGGCGCGTAAACGACGAGACGGATACGAATACAAAACAAAAGAGAGAGGAATAGAGAGGGGAGAGAGAGAGAGAGACAGAGACAGAGAGAGAAAAAACAGAGGAGGACAAAACGAGTTGCAAAACGATGACGAACGAGGACGGCGACGAAAGACGACGGCGACAAGAGGAGGCTCATATAATTTACTATCTATCATCAAATTGATTTATTTTTTACACCCACAAATACACAAGACTTTGAAGACATATATGATGGATTAATGCACTTTTTGATTGATTAATCGAACCCGTCTTCCGTGACGTCTCCTCGCGCGCGGCCGGTTTCTCCGTTTTTAAACGATACGCTATCGTCCGGTCGTCCAATCATCACCTCTTCTTTCGTTATCGTCACCATACCGAGTCTCGATACGCCGCTCGGTTTGCGAACGTTCTTCGGCGACGTGTAACTCACTTGAACCTTTCCGTCGTTCCGAACTTTCGAATGAAACGCGGCTAAATCAGCCGCAAACTGCATATCCTCGTCACTTGCTATCGCGCCAGGTTGTTGTCGTAAAACAACGTGCGAACCTGGCGCCCCGCGGACGTGAAACCACACGTCTTGAGGCTGCGAAAGATGCAGAGAGACGGCTTCGTTCCCTCGAGAGTTGCGGCCGCAGAGCACGATTTTACCCGAAGGCGCCACGTACTGTCGAACGCCCGACATGAGTTGCTCTTTCCGCGACTGTTTGCTATTGCTATTTTTATTACTACCGTTGTTGTTGTTTTTCTTCTTCGCCTTCATCGCTTTAGCTTCGTTCGCCGATTGCTTATCTCTCGGTTTCATCAAGTTGGCGCGCACGAGCTCGATTTTAATTTCCTCGAGAACAATCTTGTCCTCCAAGGAAGATGACGAAGAAGAAGAAGAAGAAGTTTCTTCATCGTCGACCGCTCCGAGAGACAGTTCGCGCAAATTAAACTCCACCTGTTCCAAGTATTCTCTTTCTTTCTCTAACTCTTCCATCAAAGGAAACACCGCGTCGGCGGTTCTCCTCAACTTTCTCGCTTTTTTATACAAAGCTTCCGCGGTACCAATCGCGCCGAGATCTTTATCCACCTTGAACGTTTTCGGTTCGCCGGTTTCGAAATCAAAACCGTTGACAAAATCGTCGTTTTTCTTATACTGCGAAGCGTACGCCATGATCGCGTCCGCTTCCAAGGACATCTCGTCGTGCTTCTCGCCGGCTTTGATTTGTTTCTCAAACGCAGCTTTTTTGTTCGCGGATTTTTGCAACGCGGTCTTCACGGCTTTCAAACAATCGTTGCGCTCGGATTCGTATTCGTTTTCGTTCGATTTTTCTTCGTACATTTCTGTGAAGATCGCGCCGAGTGATGTTCTTCGGGTTTCGTCCTCATTCTCGTTCTCATTTTCGTCGTCGTCTTTAACCATGACGGCATTTTCCGTTTCGTGAAGGAGAATCTGTCGCGTGTGCTCGCTAAAATACGCCTTGACGTTTTTCGCTCGCTCGTCTTCGTCTTCTACTGCTTCTAACGCGCGGTCGACGCTGGCGCGCCATCGCGCAAACGCATCGAAAAGTGCTTCGTAATACTCACTCGTTTTCGTCTCATTTGCTCCTACCGTAGCATTGGCGGCGGCTATTGCGCGCAACGTCCGCTCTAACGCCGGTGATACGCCTTGAAACGCTTTCGAAAGCGAACCAAAGTTTTTGTCATCGTCTTCGCCGTCCTCGTCGTTCAAAATCGCTTTCCGAAACGCTTCGCAGTCTCCAATCTCCATCGGATCTTTCCCCGGCGGCGGCGGCGGAAACGCGTAAGGCTTCCCCAAAACCACGCTTCTCACCTGCGACTGTTTCTCCCCGACTTGGTGCGACGCAGCGACCACATTTCTCGTCTTTGAATCTACTATGATGACGTTACTCTTCCTCCCGGTCACTTCGCACACGACCTCGTATTCGCTCTCGCCGGCGACGGCGCGTTCGGCGAATCGAAACACGCACACGCGTTCAAACTTCACCGGGACAAACGCTTCGACTAAAACTTTATCTCTCAAAATCTCGTTCGCGAGAACGCCAAACGATAACCGGTCTCGCTTTTTCTTCTGCATCGTCTGCGTCGTCCTCGATGTCGCTTCGCCGCGCGGTACTAAAGCGACTCGTGCAAAATCCGGGTGCGAGCTGCATTGCACCACCAACTTCTCCCTCTCCTCGTTTATAAAGTGCATCGTCAGCGTGTGTGGATCTAATTGCATGCAATTGGTCACTTTTAGTGGTAATCTCGAGCGGATGGACGCGATGGATGCCACCAGTGCCGTGAAATCAAAGTTTGGTGGACGATGCTTCAGTGGCTTCCCCGTCGTCTGAATCGTCTTTTGCGCATTCTCCAAAACGTCGTTTGGAAGCGAAGACGAGGACGAAGACGACGCGTTGAAAGCTTTAGACGACGCATGCGACGACGACGAGGATGATGTGCCTCCTCGACGACCATCAAAGCAGCAATACCGATGGTGAATTGACGACACACGAAGCGATGATGATGATGTCAGCATGTGTTTTATCTTGCGCATGTGACGGCCGTTTTAGTGAAAATTGTGAGCACAAAAAATTCGCTTTTCTCTCGCGCTCTTTGGGTAGTACATGGAAAGAACGAAGAAAGGAATATGTATTTCACCGGTGCTGTTGCTATTACTGCGAGTGTTTCGAGTACTGCTGTGACGACTCCTGGTGCTGCTTTTCTGTTCCGCTTGGATGATATGATCTCTCGCGGGCGTAAGTCGTTCTTATTATTTTTCCGCTGCGCGGGTGGCGGTCTCTTCCGTTTCGTCCGGGCGGAAGTGCTTGACGTAGACTTTCCTGCTCTTTGATGAGTGAGTAGTATTGCGACTGCTGCTGTTATTATTCTTTGTGACGGCGACGGCGATTAAGTCGCCGGGTTCGTTTACCGCGAGCTGGGAAATCGAACTGCCTTTTTTAAAATCGCACACGGTTTCTAAATGTTCGCGAGTTTTCGTGGACCAGAGCTCGACTTTTCCGTCGCCGCCGCCGGTGACGAGGAGGTTGGTGGATTGTTGAATGAACGCGCAGCCGTTTATCGGGTGAAGGAGGACTTTTCGTTGCTGGTTCTTTTTTTGCTTAAATTGTTGTTGCCGCTGGAAGGCGAACTTAGGCGCGTCGTCGGCGCGAACGGTTTCTCGATGGCAGAGGAAGTTGTACGCGTATTTCTCGTCCAATTCCTCTCGAAAAAATTCGACGGAACATTTCGAGTTGCTCAGTCCCAAAACAAAATCGCACGACGGTTGTTGTTTTTGTTGTTGTTTCCTGCTGCTGTCTCTTCTTTCTTCTTCTTCTTCTCTTTGAGCGCCGTACGAGTGCTTTGGATTGAAACTCAGAGCGCACGAGCGAACGTGTTGATACTGCCCCAGTTGTTGTTGTTGCTGCTCCTGTCCTTCTCCAAAATCCTTTTTATTCAAGAACGACCGACTCGTTGTCCTCTCGAAACTCGGAGCGTTCGTCAGCAAAATCACGGAAGAGTCGTATCGTCTTTCCTTCCCTTCCGCGGACACGAATAAAACTCGATTGTTCTTCGCGTCCGCCAGGTGCGGCTTAAACGGCAACGCGTTGCTCAAAATCTTCCTCGATCTCGACGGCATTCGTAAATCCCACGCGTTTAAGTACAAATCCCACCCGGCGGAGAACACGACGTCGGGTTTATCTTCCAGAAAGAAAACGTTTTTAATCGCGTCTTTGTGCGTTCCGACGACTTTTACCGAATCGTCGTTCATTACTACGTTTTGGTCTCCTCCTTCTGTTTTTAAAACTCTCGTCGCGGAGTCCCCGCACAACAACTCACCAGAAAGAGTTCCAAAACACACGCATCCGTTATCACCGTTCGAAGGAGAAAACGCGCAATCTAAAATCGGACTCTTCATTTCTCCAGAAGACGACGAAGAAGCGCTCGTGAACCGTCCGACGTATTCTTTACTCTCCTCTTGACCACCCGCGAGGAGGGAAAACACGTGCAGATCACCACTCCAAGTGCTCGCGGCCAAGACCGAGGAAGTGCGACTCACCGCGAGCTTTGAAATCTCCTCGTTGAACGCGCATCCCGTCAACACTTTTGCGCCTGAAATTCCTCCTCCTTCGCCGTCGTCGTCGTCGAAGTTGTTCATGACGGTATGTATACTCACAGAGAGAGAGAGAGAGAGTCAATTTCACATGCGAGTGCTTTGAGAAAACGAACGACTGTTTTCTCGAAGAAAAAAAAAACAAACAAAAAAAGGATGATGCGAGAGAGTAAGCTCGAGCACGTAAAAAAAACTGAAAGAGTAACGCTTAAGCACTTACGATCAAAAAAAGAGTACGACTTGAGCACTCGCGTAAGTGCTCAAGTCGTACTCAAAGAATTCTTCTCTCGCTTTTTTTTTGTTCTCAATTGGTTTCTCGTTGGGGAGATAAATCTTCATATCTCTCTCGCACAAGTCTCTTTACTCTCTGAGTCCTCTCGCTCTCAAATCGATCTCAACGAGCGCGAGAGCGTATTCCAGAGCACAAACCACGAGCGAACGTCGTCTGGATATTCTTTTGAGCGGATAAAGACGGGTTTTAGAGACGAAAAGAGCGCGTTGAATTCCTTCGGAATTCGACGACGGGAGAGAGGTCTAAAGAGATCGGCGGGTAAGAATTCGGAATACTTCGAGCGGGTCTTTATCCCCGTAAACGCGTTTCGCGCACAAAATGAGCGCCCAAAACGAAGAAAAAGTATCCTCTCGCGTCGCGTTTTGCGAAGACGCGCCGACGTTTCGTCCAACTCAGGAAGAGTTTTCCGATCCTTTGCGATACATTTCATCCATACGCGAACGAGCGGAGAGGTTTGGTCTGTGCCGAATTCAACCTCCGAAAACCGCGCGGGAGTTTTTCACCGAAACAGTGCTCAATACCACCAACGCGACGAGCTCAAAACACGCTTCAAGATTGGCGATTGATGCGTCGACTTTTTCAGTCCAAACGAGAGTGCAAACCGTGAACGAACTCAACGACTTCGGAAAGGACGACGACGACGAGAAGCGCGACAGCCCCCAAGGAGGAAAACGAAGGAAGAAAAATCGAAGCGGATTTGGACAGCATGAAACCCTAAAATTTCGCCAAGACTATTGCCAAAAAATGGGCGCGCACTTCAACCGACCGATCGAACGGTGGCCGACGTTTTTAGGGAAGAAGTTAGACGTGCAAAAACTCTACGAACTCGTCAACACCAATCCTTTGAAAGGGTTTGAAACGGTGAAAACGAACAAACAGTGGAGAGATATCGCGAGGGTTTTAGATCCCGGGATGACGCAAACGCGCGCGAACGACGGGACGTCGAACTCGTTCTCGCTGAAATGTTTATATAAGAAGTGGGTGTTGCCGTTTGAGAAGATGAGGAGGAAAGAGGAGGATGAGGAGAAGAAGAAAAACGAGGAGAACGAGGAGGAAAGAGGAGGGAAAGGAGGAAAAGCATCATCCGGGAAAGGAGGAGGAGCGGCAAATTCAAAGGAGGAAACGACGACGAAAGAGGAAGAACCGACGGAGGAAGAGAAGGAGTTGATCGGGGCGATGTTGGATTTAGAGTTTCGATGTTCCAGACCGGCACCGAAAAGACCAAAATTGGAGAATGGTTTAGAAGAAATCGCAGAGCAGTTAGAGATTGAACGCATGACGGCGCAGTCGTGCAAGCATTGCGGCCAGAGCGGGCACGACGACGAGGAGACGTTTCTCGTGTGCGACGGATGCGACCAAGGCTTTCACACGTACTGTTTGTCGCCGCCGCTACAAAAGGTGCCGAAAGGGAAATGGTTTTGCGTCGGATGCGAAGCAGCCGCGCGTGCTGTTGAATTCGAAGACGGAGCGGAGTATACCATCGATGGATTTCGAGAGGCGTGCGCCGCGTTTGATTTAGCGTTTTTTGGTAGGAACAATCCGCAACAAACACAGATGCTTTTAGCGCAACAACAGCAATACGGTTCGTTCACTATTCCGTGCGGAGACGTGGAAGAGAGTTTTTGGCAGATGGTTGAAGAAGGGTCGCACGAGAACGTCGAGGTTCGATCCGCGGCGGAAATCGACACCACGAGACGAGGCTCCGGGTTCCCGAGGATGCGAGACGCGCCTTCTTCTTTTGCTACGAAAAAGAAGTCTGGCGGCGGCGGTGACGACGAGGAGGAGGACAACAACGACGGTAATAATGATAAAATGGAGGAAGAAGAAGAGGACGAAATGGTTGCAAAGATGCGAAAATCGCCGTGGAATTTGAATAACTTACCGGTGTTGAGAGGTCCGGGCGAACACGAAAGTCTATTAGCAAGTTTACCGGAACACGTGGCTGGTTTGTCGCAACCGTATTTATACGTCGGGTCGACGTTTGCCTCGACGTGTTGGCACGTGGAAGAAAATAATCTGTATTCAGTCACCTATCAACACGCGGGCGCCGCGAAAATGTGGTACGCGATTCCCGCGGCTTCCTGCGAGGCGATGGAGAACTCGTTCAAACGAGCCGTTCCGGATTTGTTCGGAAACCAACCGGATGCGATGATACGCGTAGTCGCGATGCTTCCGCCGTCTACTTTACGAAACGACAACGTGCCGGTATTTCGCGTCGAGCAAAACCCGGGTGATTTTATCGTGACGTTTCCAAAGAGTTACCACGCGCAAGTCGATTGCGGGTTCAACGTTAGCGAGAAAGTAAACTTTGCGCCTCCGGATTGGTTATCGCACGGCACCGACGCGGTGGAGCGATATCGATCGTGTCGAAAACTGTCGATGTTCTGTCACGAGCGGTTGTTGTGCGATAGCGCGGATACAACATCACCGAAACTTGGTGCAGAAGACGAAGATAAAGATGAAGGAAAAGAAGAAGCGACGACGATTAGCGAGAACACCGCGAGGTGGTTGTTACCGGAACTTCGAACGATGATGAACGAAGAACGCCAAGCGAGGGAACAGCTCGCCGCGGATGGGACCGTCAGATCGAAGTTAGTTGTCGATAAGAAGAAGAAGAAGAAGTCTTCATCGTTGCCGTCGTCGTCGTCGTCGTCTGAAGCCGAAGCTGTAGTTATAGTCAAGAAACCAAAAGAAGCTCGATTGCGAACGTCGCCGCGAACCGCCGAGGATGATCCGGAATGTACCATCTGTCGCTCCATATTACACCTCTCCGGCGTCGTGTGTAAATGCAACGTCGGGCGGAAAGCGTGTTTGAGGCATTGCGCGGAATTATGCGAATGCGCGGCGGACAACAGAGTTCTTTTCTACCGCAAAACGTTGGAAGATATCGAGAAGCTCGTTTCGACGGTTGAGAAATCAACCTCGGCGGAGCATCGGAAACAAATCAACGCGGACTTCAAACCAGTCGCCTGTGGCAAAGCTAGGATTACTAAAGCCAACGCCTGGGTAAAGAAAGTTAAACAAGCCTTGGAGAAAGCTCCGATGCCGGAAATTGCAGATTTGCAAAGTTTAGCAGTCGCGGGAGAAGAGTTCGTTTGGGGCGGAAGCGAGATGGCGGAGACGCGCAAGTTGTCCGCGAAAATAGCGCTCGCCAAGAAGTGGCAAGTCGACTTGACGGTTTTGAAAGCTAGAATGAACGGCGAAGAGTTGACGGTAGGTGACGTCATGCTCGAGGACGATCTATCCGAAGAAGAGGACGACGTAGAAGGAGGAGAAGAAGGAGAAACAGAAAAAGAAGAGCGAGAAGACGAGGAGGAAAAAGACGCCGAAGGAGAAGCTGCTGAAAAAGCGCCAGCCGGGGCTGACGACAACGACGCCATGGTTATCGACGGAGAGAAGAAAGGAGACAGAGAAGATGCCGGTGCTACGGCGACTACGACGGCTAACGTGGACGACGAACAAAAAGTATCCAAGAAGGACAGAATTGTTCCTCGAATGAAGCTGGACCGATTGGAAGAACTGTTGTCGACGAAACCGGTCCCGATGACTGCGGCGGATTTGAAATCGTACACCAACTTGAAATCTGATGCCGAAAACATCGAAAAAAGAGTCGCAGACGCTTTGAAAGAGCAACCTTACCCTTCCCCGAGAACGTGCGAGAAGTTGTTGAAAGATTCTACGAAAATTTCCGTGGAGATTCCCAGTCACCATCGACTGTTCGAGCAGATTCAAAAAGCAACGAAATGGGCGGAAAAAGTTCGCGCCGCGCTCCCTGGTCGCGCGGGTCGTACCGGCAGAGGTGGTGGTCGTGCGAGTTACGAAGACCATAACGACGACGGCGACGATACCGCGGCAACTTTAGTACGAATTCATGATCTCGATGAGCTCGAAAAAGAATCGCACGGTTTGCCGGTATCTTCGATGGAGCTGCAAACGCTCATCAAGGCGCGCGAAGAGACGCACACGTGGCGCGCTCGAGCCATTTCGCTTTTGGATACCAAAAATGCTCCCTTGCACGACGCGGAAATGTTGTTCAACGAAGGCAAAGAACTTGGTGTGTATTGCGACGAGATCACCACGATGGAAACCGCCGTCGACGACGCGTACGCTTGGGTCAATAAAGCGCTCAAGATGGACACGCCGATGACGTCAATCGATGAATTGAAGACACACTTGGAAGCTTCGAAAGCGCTCGCAATTACAGTTACCGAATCGACGTGGCTTAAGAACCGAATCACCGTTCGTCAATGGGCCGAAGACATTAAGAACATGCTTCTCGTGAAAGACCCGATCGACGACGCGATTAAGGCGGTGAAAGAAGGCGAGGAGTTACTCGACTCTGCAGACTACGAAGTCGCTCCAGACGAAGAGAAACTTTTGATAAGTTTGAAAGGCCACGTAGACGCTGGGAAGAAATGGGAAGTAAAAGGTCGTCAAGCAGTTCAATGCGCGAATTCTAAGAGAGAAGCGGACAGGAAGTCTCTCGATGAAGTCGCTCAAATTGTGCGCGAAGGCGCGAGCATCCCTCTCAAACTCGAAGGGTTCGATTTTCTTCAAGAAACTGTCAACACCACCAAAGCGTGGCTCGAACGCGCGCAACCGTGTCTGAAAGGTAAACAGCTCACTCGACGTGGGACGGCGCAACCTCTACCGACGTTGGAAGAAGCGAAGCAGCTCGTCAAGGAGGCGCCGGACTTGCGCATCTACGTGAAGGAAGTCGCCGCTTTGATCGAACGCGTCGAAGACGCCGAATCTTGGAACGAAGAAGCGGAAGATTGCGTCTCGCGATGGCGCGAAGAAGGTGCGGAAATTACGTTTAAAGAATTGGAGTTATCGCACGAAGACTTTGGTTTGGAGTTACCAGCGATGGCTACGGTGAGAAAACGATTACGCGCGTTGGATTGGGAAGAGAAAGCGAGAGAGTGCTTTGCGTCTATTCTTGAGAGAATCGAAGGCACCGCCGGGACGTCGGAGAAAGGGAGCGGCAAGTCGTCGAAAGCATCAAAGAAACAAGAGGAAGAGGAAGAAGACTTACCCGAAGATGCCTTATTGGACGAGCTTCACGAAGAAGCCGAAGACTTGGACGAACTCAATCCGAAACTTCTCGAAGAAGTCAACAAACGATGGAAACTCGTGGACGAGTGGCGTCAAAAAGCAGACGCAATGTTGAATCCAGAGTTGGATGAAAACGGCAGGCCAAAGCAAACGATCGGTCCGGACGAGTTGGACGCTTTGATTTCGGAAGGGAAAAACTTACCGGCGATTGTCGCGAAAGTGGACGAGCTCGAGGCGAACTTGGCGAATCACCAAGTTTGGTTTACAGCGGCGAGAGAGTTGTTGGCATCGGCTCCGGTTCCAGTAGCTGCTGCTGCGGGTGATGATGGTGCAGCTGGTGCGAAAGGAGCTGACGACGATGGTAAAGAACAAGAGAAGCAGAAACGACGCCCATTCTCGGACTTCAAAGATTTGTTGAAGGAAGTCGAAAGCGAAGGAGACGCGTTCATGTGCCCAGAACGAGCGCAATTGACCGCGGTTGTCACTCGATGCGAAGAGTGGAACGACAATCTGCGAATGGCTTTGTTGCGTCGTCCGGTAGTTAACGCGAGCACCCCTCCCACCGTTGTTGGCCCTGCAGGAGAAGAGAGCAAGCAAGAAGAGGTGCAACTGAATTCCAAGCAAGTTCTGCAAACGATTTTAGAATCTATCCACGCGGCTATTTTGGACGTCACCGGGACTGGTATTCCTCCGGAAACCGAAGACGGTCAATTTTGTCTCTGCAGACAAGCCGGGGGCGTACAAATGCTCGGGTGCGACGATTGCGGCGATTGGTACCATTTGAAGTGCATCAACATTTCTGCTTCTGCGGCAAAAACGATGAACAACTACGTGTGCGCGCCGTGCGTGGCAAAGAACGGAAAGCCGAAAGCGCTGTCCTTGGAGACGTATAAATCGGTCCATCGAACGAAACGGCCGAACATTTTAGCGTTGAAAAGAGCTTTGCAAGAGTCTGTGTCTTTTCCGTGCGAAATGCCCGAAGAAGAGTTGATTATTGAAATCGTCAACGCGCACGACGCGTGGTGCTTGCGCGTTCGCGAGTGCTTGCACAATCACCACGTCCTCGAAACCTCCACGTCTGCGGAGACGCAAGCCGCGCATATTGCGAGAGCAACGACCAGAAGAGAAGCCGAAGCGAGAGCGAGAAAGGTCAACGAGGCGCAAATGCGCGGTGCAAACCCGCACAACGCCGAATTGACGGCCATTCAGCACGTCATGCTCATGGGCCAATCTGTCACCGCCGCGGCGACGCAACGCACGATTGCTTTGCAAGGCGCGCAAGCCAATCCAACTTTACTCTCCGAAGAGTTGAAGAATATTACCATCAACCAACTCACTTTGCTGCAACAGTTTGGCGTTCAGCTGGCGTTGTGTCAAGCGCAGTTACACATGGCGCCGGCGATTTCGCACCCGCACATTGTCCACGTCTTGATTTTGCGAGATCGACACGCGAAGCTGATGGAGCAACTCGCGGTCGAGTTGAAGAAGGACGACGGGGAGCAACAGATATTGGCAGCGATTACGCAAGCGATGGATCCGAACGCACAAGTTGCGGTTCCTCCATCTGTTGCCGCCGCTAACGTCGAAAGAGAAGCGGCAGCAGCAGCAGCAGCAGCAGCGGCAAAGGAGAAGGACGATTCAAAAGGAAAGGAGGAACCTTCGCCCGAGGAGGACGTGAAAAAGGAAGCCGGAGAAGCGCCGGCTGCCGCGCCGCCGCCTGAGAAACCAGCGCCCCCGGTGAAAGGAGGCAAGAAAGGTAAAGCTGCGGCAAAAGGTAAAAAAGGCGCGAAGGGGAAGAAAGTTGCAGAAGAAGTTGAAGCTCCCGCGCCCGAAGCGGCGGACAAGGAAGAAGAAGCTGTGAAAGAAGAGGACGCGGCGACGCCGATGGATGTAGGCAAAGACGCGCAAGCCGCGCAAGCCGCGCAAGCTGCTGCCATCGCAGCGCAAGCCGCCATGCAGCAACAGTTCGCGCAGCAACAACAGTTCCAGCAACAGCACGATCAACAATTTCTCGTTCACCAGCAACAGCAATTGCAGATGATGGGTGCCATGCAACCGCAACCGGGACAAGAACAAATGTTCGCCGCCGCGACAGCGCAACATCAACTCAGCGGTACCGGTCCTGATGGTACGCAACAACCCGTCGGAATTGACCTGAAGAAACAAATCTTTGCGGGCATGAAAGGTGCATTAGCCATGGAATTGGAACCAGTCGAGGAGACGTTAGCGATGATGAGAGAAGTGTGCGGCCCGGCGTGGCGACAACGCGCCACGTCTTTAATGCGAGGCCCGCCGTTCCCAAAACTCATCGAGTTGCACGAACTGAAAGAGACCGCCGTAGCCGCTGGCCTTTGTCCAGGAGGTGGTGTCGATCCATTAGCCGATCGCGCGTTTGCCTTAGAATCCGCCGGTCAACTTTGGCTCGAACACGCCGCCACCGTCGTCGAAGATAAATCCATTCCAATCGAAGCCGCTCGCGTTCTTTTGCGCGAAGGTCGAGCGTTACCCGTGCATCTCAAAGACGAACTGGAGGAGTTGGGCGAACGATGCGAACTCTATTGCGTCTGTCGATCCGCGTACGATGCGAAACGATCGATGATTTGCTGCGACCGATGCGACGGCTGGTTTCACTACGAGTGCATCGGCATGCAACCGCCTGGCTTGGACGAGCAAGAAGAGGCGAATATTAAGTTTGCGTGCCCGCAATGTTGCGAAAACCAAGGGATTCCGTACGTGCCTTTCAGACCTCTTCGGTGATATACACCGCGAAGAGAAAATCTTATCTATCTATCTATCTATCTATAACAACATTTAGCATTAACACAACAGTGATATAAAACTACGTAGCTACAACTTTTTAATTAATAATACAAACTTGAATACTATCTAGTGCGAGTGCGTCGTCTATCTCTCTCTAGTCTAAGAACTTCCCTCGTTTTAAAAGTTGCGACGGTTGCAAAATTTCTTGGAAAGCAACGATGTCCTCGTGTTCTTTTTCGTCATCGTTGCTTTTCTTGTTGAAATCATCGTGCACGATCGTTGTTGTTGTTGTTCTCTCCTCCCCTTCTTCTCCTTTCTTCTTTCGTAATCTGAACCGTTCGATTAACCCTTTCATGTATTTTGGCCTAGAATAATTCGCGACTGAACGACTCAACCAAATCGCACGCAACAAACGTTCCTCGTCTTCGCTCATGTCTCCCCGTTGTTCGTGCGATGATGATGATGATGATGCTATTCTCTTCTTTCTATCTTCTGTCGCGTGATATAGTAAAAGAGCCGCCGATACGGATAAATTAAACGACTCCGTAAAACCCGACATCGGCAAGTAGACTTTCCCGTCGGCCAACTCCTTCGCGGTTTCCGAAACTCCATCCAACTCGTTACCGAATATCACAGCCGTTGGTACCTCTGCCCAATCGTACTCTCCAACCGATTTTGCTTTCTCGTTATCGAAATCCGTCACCAGAACTCGAAACCCTCGCTTCTTCACTTTTTCAATGCACTCCTTTGTGGATTCGTACTGCGAGATGTGCTGCCATTTCACGGCGCCTCCGCTCGTCCGTCCGGACTGTTTAAAAACCAAACCTTTCTCTGCGACGACGCCAACCGCGCCTATACCCAGCGCTTCTGCGGATCGACACACCGCTAAAAAGTTCCCGGTATCGTACACGTTCTCCAATATCGGGAGCACGCTAAACACTCTCTTCGATACCGTCTCCTCTACGCGCCGTATTCGATCCGCGCCGATCATATCGTTCCCGACGACAATCTCTTCGATTTCGTGTATTTCCGCTTCAACGCCTTCAAAATTTAACCCGTTCTTTGTCGTGAACGGGAATATCTTTTTCTTCATCTGTTTCTCGTCGTCTGAATCATCATCCTCATCACCTTGATACACTCGCTTCCTCCCGTGATAGAGGTACTTTTTATCGTACTCAACCGTTTTATCCATGAAGCCTCTTCGAATAGCTTTCGCGGAATAATACTTCTCCTTATCATTCTCAGCATCAGTATCATCGCGAGTACTCTCGTCTTTCTCGTCTTTATGAGAAGAAAACGTTGAGGCGATGTGTCTTCCTCGTCCTCTTCTTCCTCCGTATAAAAGTCTTCCGTTTTTTGACGGCTTGAATTGGAAACGATTTCTGTCCGAACAAAAAGGCGACGAAGAAGCGACTGTGACACCACCAACTCGAGGCTTCATCGTCGCTGAGTGCTGAGGCGCGTTCGTGCCGCTGATGTGTGGAGAGAAGTGCTTGATCATTTTTATGCTTCTTCTGATGAGTCGTGGGAGCATAGTTTTGACGAGAATTGGATTCCCTTTTTGGTGTGTTGCTTATCATCATCCCAAACTACTTACAATAATGTCTCTAAATCTACAGCTGCTCTATCTACTTTCTCTCTCTATATGTGTGTTATTAAAAGTTTTCTTCGGCGTACTTTTTAACGTCGATGTCGTTTTCTTCGCACGCGTGCCCGGGACAACATATTCGAATGGCGTTTTCCGGTGTCTCCGTAACTTCGTACGCCATCGCCTCTTCGGCGAATCTTCGAAACAACTCTCGGTAGTACTTTAATCGCGCTTTCTTGGTGAAGTATTTCTGGGCAAACTTTTGACCGTTTTTGGCGATTTGTTGCATCTCTTCGTCGTGTGTTCGCGCGTAGTGTAAAACCTCTAAAACGTCCTCTGGTTTCTCGTCGTTTTCCCAAAACTCCAAGTAATGCGTCTTTGGCTTTAAAAATTTACTGAAATACGTCTGGAACAATTTCTTCTCGCTGACGACGACGGAGTTCAATCCGAGCTTTTCCTCGAACTGAAACGAGTGGCCCTGACCGTCCAAGTGTAAAATGTATTTGTGTTCCATGTGTTCTCTCAGGGAGATTTTCGAGTACATCTTCACGTCTAAAAAACCATCCTCCAAGGAGGTTCGATTCTCCGCCCAATCGACGAAATTTTTCCTCGCTCGAATCTCCGCGTGCCGCCCCATGCGAGGGTACATGGTAAACCTCCCGACTAACTTCTCGTCCTTCTTCGACCACGGGAAATCTTCATCGAACTCTTCTTTTCTCGCGTACACGTTCTCGTCTATCTTGTTGTGCCTAAACCCAAACCCAGGGTGTAAAATGCACCCGGTTTCCTCCGGGAACTCTAGGTCGCGGCAAAAGCAAAGCACCGGAAGTCGTTCCTCGTCCGGAGGGTTGTAATCGAACGTCGATAACGCCATTTCCATCGGCGGCAACTTCGAACCATCCTCGCTGCTCGTCTCTCCATCCTCTTCCCTCGTTTTTGTCTTTCCAAAAACCTCGCACAAATCGTAAAAGTACTCGTATATCAACTGGACGTGGTGTCCGTTAAACTCTCGCGAAGGTCTTCTCGTGGCGAGAAACAACTCGTTTTTCACCCAAACGAATCCGAACGCTCGGTGGTTCTCTGTCCCGTATTTCACGCGCGCTCGATTGGTCATTTCTCTGGTGACTTTATTCTTTAGGAATGGTTTTAAATCTTCGGTTATTTGCGCGTAGAGTAGTGATACATCCTCGTCGTCGTCTTTGATATCGAAGTCATCATCGGATGCTTCTGCGGGGAAAACAACATCGGATTCGATCTCTCGTTCCGCTTCCTCCGCGAATTCCAAGCGCGTTTCCAAAGAAACCACTCCTTCTTTCTCGCCACCAATACCTTCCTCCTCGATATTCGCGTTCGCGACGTTGAGTAAGAAGAACAACGCCGGGGCTGTGACGAGTACGAAGAGGAGGAAAAAACGCATTTTTTTTGTGAAGTCTAGTCTGTGGAAAAGGTCAACGAAATTGACTCTCTCGTTGTATCAAAAATCTATCTGCGTTTTCTGCGTTTTTCTCATTCGACGCTGTCGTCTTCCTCGGAGTGCATTTGCTCCCGCTCCTCGACAAAGAAAGCGTATTCTTCGTCCGTTGGTTCTGGAGACCCTTTTTCGAGCAAGTAGTTTTCGCAGTCGGGGTGCTTGAAGTAACGAGCGTACGCGATGTCTTCCCAGTAGTTAAGAGGCACTTTCGCCTCTTCGACTAAGTATTTGAGGCAATCGAGATGGCCATACCCTGCAGCGTTGTACACGCACAAGCCCTTTACCTCCTCGGGTATCTTTTTTTCTTCGACGAAATATTTCAAGATGTCTAAGTGACCATATGCTGCTGCTTCTAGTGCCGCTTGTTCTTCCGTATCTCGCGAAGGTTTCACTTTGTCGAAAAGAAATCGAAGACAGTCGAGGTGTCCATCTATAGCAGCTTGTACACACGCCTCTTTTTCATTATACGGGCAACCATTAGAGAAGCAGTACTTTAACATCTCGAGATTACCTCTAAATGCTGCCTGAAGAATCGTCTTTTCATCCCACTCGCACTGTTTCACTTCTCTCGCCCACTTGAGGAACTCGAGTTTGTTCGTACAAGCAACTTGCCAGCAAAACCAGGCTTGATCTAGCACTCTTCCATCGTTATCTTTCTCTCCCCAATCCATGTTATTCCACGCCCATTCCAACGTCGAAATGGATGTACATTCGTAAATAGACCAACCTAATTCCGATACGTCTACCCCGGCGTACTCAAGCACACCCCGACTCTCTCTATTCACCTTTGAAAAGAAAAACCGATCCGTCTCATTCAATTTCGACAAGACGTGCGAGACAAAC
>Ga0182095_1121239_pt1 | contig 18166 bp, 17 predicted proteins | sample 041ome_19_FD_127784 | JGI IMG/M metagenome (GOLD analysis project Ga0182095, IMG submission 127784) | Metatranscriptome of coastal salt marsh microbial communities from the Groves Creek Marsh, Georgia, USA - 041412BS metaT (Metagenome... | ecosystem: Environmental > Aquatic > Marine > Intertidal...
ACAACTAGGGGAAGAATTCGATTCCGAATTCCCCTAATTCGAATTCGAAAACAACTTCTTCTTCTTCTACTCTGAGCGTTGATGCTATTATTCTTCACCGATGCTGGTGGTGCTGATGCTGTTGGTCGGAAAGAAACGGACGACATCGCGATCGGGATTTTATGATGCGTGTATGCGTGTATATTGCGTAAAAGAAGAGAGAAGAAGAGGAAGGAGAAAGATTTTCTACATAAACCCTAAACTCATAATATCTCAGACGAAAGAAGACGTCCGAGAGAGCTCGACGCGAGAATCAACGCGAGAGCGAAGGAGCGATGCCTCTGTTTCTCTCTGTGTCTGTGCGTGTGTGCGTGCGCACGCGCACCACGGCATTCATTTCTTAGAGAGTAAAAGACGTGCACATGTACATGTGAGAGAGAGAGAGAGAGAGAGTTCAACACTATAAAAAGTGGATAAGACAATGTACGCTTCGTTGCGCTTCTCCCGCTCTTCCTCTTCCGCGACGACCTTGGCCTATTCTTCTTCTGCTCGCTCTCTGAAGAAGAAGAAGAGGTGTTCTTCTTCTCGACCGCGCGGTTGCGAGAGAGGACGGAAGAGAGGCTTCGCGTTGCGCGCGTCGTCGTCGTCTTCATCGTCTTCATCTTCTTCCTCGTCCAACAACAACAACAACAACAACAACAACAGAAAGAGTTTAGACGAACAAATACTCTCTTTAGCCGTCCCTGCGTTGCTCTCGTTGCTCCTGGACCCGCTGTTGTCGGCGTCGGATACCGCGTTTGTGGGGAGGAGCGATGATTACTCTCATTCTTTGTATGATAATGGTGGAAGTAAAACGGAGAAGATTACGGTTGTTGCCGCTTCGGAAGACGAAGAAGAGTTACAGATAGAAGTAGGGGAAAATTCAGGTTTAGCGTCGCTCGCGGTGGCAACGTCCGTGTTTAACTTCATAAGCTACTCTGGGAGTTTTTTAGCGATCGCGACGGCGCCTCTGGTGAGTCGAGAAGTGGCGGAGAGCGAGAGGAAAAGGAAGAGAGAAGAGGAGGAGAAGATGGAGTTCAAGTATGACGACGACGACGACGACGACGAGAACAAAGATAACATTAGTAGTAGTAGTAGTAATAATGATAATAAGAATAACGCGTCCAAGACGGTTTTAGCGGCGCTCGCGCTCGCGCTCGCGGTTGGCATAACGGCAACGACCATGGTCGAGCTGAACGTGGACTCGCTGTTAGCGATTAGCGGTGGCGAGAGTTTAGGCGACGCGGCGCGCGAAAGCGCCGAGGAGTACGTGAAAATACGCGCGCTCGGTTTGCCGTTTTTCTGTTGCTCGTTGATTGGCATCGGCGCGTTTCGAGGCGTGGCGGATACGCGATCGATTTTGAACGTCGCAATAATAGCCGAGTCCGTGCATTTCGCGTTAGATTGGGCGTTAGTGTTGGGATTGCATTTAGGCGTGGCTGGCGCCGGATGGTCGACGTTTGCGAGCACGGTTTTAGAGTTTACGTTGTTTTCGCGCGCGATGTTCGCGAGAGGGATTTTGAGTCGCGAGGATTTCCCCTTATTATCCTCCTCCAGTAATGAACGAAACAATGGTGGTTTTACCGAAAGCGTGAAAGATGTGAGCGGTAAGTTGGGCGAGCTCGTCTCGAGCGGTTCCAATCAGCTCGTCCGGACGCTGTTTTTACAATACGTTCTCGTTCGCGCCACCGCGTTGGCGACGGAAAACAACGTCTCCGGGCCGCACCAAATCGTCAGCCAAGTTTGGTGGATCGAATTATTCGTGCTCGACGCCATTGCGGTCGCCGCGCAAACGTTGGTCAGCACGCGATTAGCGAAAAACGATGGAAGCGAAGAGGACGTTTTATCCGCGCGAGAAGCCGTGGACCGGTGTTTACTCTGGTCCATCGCGCTCGGTTTCCTCTTATTTGTCTTCACGGAAGTGTTCGTGGACGATTTACCGAAAATATTCACCAGCGACGCCACGGTGACGGCCGCAACCTTCGTCCCGCTCGCGTTCATATTAGCGCCACTCCAACCGCTCAACGCGTTGGTCTTTTGTTTCGACGGCGTCTTCCAAGGCGCGAACGACTTCAAATTTCTCGCCAAGGCGATGATTTTCTGCTCGCTCCTCGCCGTCGCCGCGCTCCAAACGCCATTTTTTGCCGACGCGCTCTTCTCCTCATCCTCCTTTTCTTCTCCAGATGTTAGCGTCGGCGGCGGTCACGGATTAGAACAAGTCTGGCTCGGCGTCGCCGCGTTGATGCTCGCCAGAGCGGGATGTTTGGCGCGGCGGTACTGGAGCGACGAGGATTCGCCGCTTTATTATTCTTCTTCTTTTTCAAATAAGAAGAAGAAATGAGAGAATGTGATAATAGCGTGTAATAGTAATAATCATGTAGCGTTTAGATGGACATCAAGTCGCAAATATGACAAAATGCCACCTTTTCTCTCCGCACAAATTTATCCAAACGCACGCGTATCTCTCCTTAATATATACTAAACCGCGCGTAAAATGAATAAAAAGAGAGAGGGAAATGCGCGAGACGTGGCGCTGATGATGATGTTGTTGATATAAAGGAGCAACATCGCGAAAATGAGGCGACGACGAGATCTTCTTCTTCTTCTCGCGCGACATTCTTCGCGACGACGATTTTCCCCGACGATGTTGGAGACGTCGACGACGTTTCTGGATAGTTGGAGCAGAGATGGAAACGATCGGAACGAGAAGAATTTCTACGCGAGTTTGAAGGAGAAGAAGAGAGCGTATTCTTCCGCGGGCGCTTCGTCTTCGAAACCGCAACGATCGTTGTCTTGGGCGACGAAGGAAGAGTTGGACGCGCTCGCGGTGCATTTGGAAACCGTCCGTGGAGAGTTTAGGGTATCTAATTCTGCTGCGTCGATGACGAAAAGACGAGCGTCGTCTTCTTCCTCTTCTTTGTGCGAGAAAACGTTTCGAGAGTACGACCCGGAGTTACTCGCGGCGCATTTTCGAAAACAACCTTTTCGAGTGATGAAGCGAATGGCGGAGATTTTGTACGCTATTAGCGCCGTCGGGTATCGCGTGTATTTCAAAGTCGGCGATATGGAACGCCGCGCGCGATTTTTTAGAGACACGCTGGTGAAATTAGGACCGGCGTTCGTGAAGTTTGGGCAGGTTTTGTCGACGAGAGCGGATGTTTTGCCGCAGATATATTGCGACGTGTTGTCGGAGCTGCAAGATTCGATGGCGCCTTCGGATTTGGAAAGTTCGAGGGAGTTTTTGAAGTTTCATTTGGAGTGCGAGCCGGAGCAGGCGTTTGCGACGTTTGATCCGACGCCGATAGCGGCGGCGAGTTTGGCGCAGGTGTATCGAGCGACGCTAGTTGGGAGCGGCAAACCAGTCGCGGTGAAGTTGCAACGACCGGAGGCGTTCGAGAACGTCGCTTTGGATAGCTACGTGTTGCGATTGGTGGCTGAGTACAGCGCGAAAAATCCAATCAAAAAGTTCAACTCGGACGTGGTGAGAATAGTGGACGAATTAGTCGGACGATTGTTCGAGGAGATGGATTACGAACGCGAGGCGATGCAGTGCAACAGATTTCGAGAGACGTACCAGGACGGGAAGATTGCCGGTTTCGTGAGAGCGCCAGTCGTCGTCGACGCGTTGTCGACGAGTCGAGTTTTAACCATGGAATTCGTCCAAGGCGAACGCATCGACGGGTTACAAAAGCTCTACGACTCTTGGGAACGCGAAGGCGGGAGGAAAAAACGAAACGCAAAGTTGAAAGAGTTTCAACCGCACGAAATTTTACGACGAGGCGTGCGGTGCTCTTTGCACCAACTGTTAGCTTCCGGTTTCATGCACGCCGATCCGCACCCGGGTAATTTAATCGTCGACGAGCAAGGCGCTTTAGTGTATTTAGATTTCGGCACGTGCGTGTACGTCCCGCAGTTCCAACGACGAGCGATGATTCGAGGTTTGATAGGTTTTGTCAATCGAGACGCGGAATCGTTGGTGAGCGATTTGAAAACGTTGGATTTCTTACCTAAAGACGCCGACGACGAAGCGTGCGTCGAGGCGCTGACGAAAGTGTTCAACGAACGAGGCAATCGAATTCGAGACTCGAACGATTTCATGGCTGTCATCACGCAACTCACGGAGGCTTTGTTATACAAAGGCTTTCGATTGCCACCGACGTTTGCGAGAGTCTTGCGCGCTTTAGCCGCTTTAGAAGGTACCGCGCAAGCCATCGATCCGAATTTCAAGGTTTTAGAACAATCGTATCCGTACGTTTTAGCGCGAGTGACGAGCGATCGGTCGCCGGAGATGCGATCGGCCGTGAGACGTTTGCTGCTGGACGAAAAGAGCGGTAAAGTTCGATGGGCTCGGTTGAGACGGTTAGTCGAGGCGTACGCCGAGAAAAGCGCGGAAGTCGTCGGAGAGTTTACAAAAAAGAATGCCGGGGGTTCAGATTTCGACGAAGACGAAGACGAAGACGAATCCAAATCCTCCTATCTCAACGATTTCGATCGCGCCAGAGGCGTCACGAGAGCGGAAAAGATGCGAAGAGAAACCGCGTTTGAAAATTTCCGCGATTTTACCTGCAAATCCGCCAAAGGCGTCACGAAGTTGGTTGAAGAGGTTTGTTGTTTTAGCGGCAGCAGTAGCGATTTTAGTAGTAGTAATAGCAGTTCGGGCAAGGAGGAGAAGAAGAAACCATCGAAGGGAACAGATTATGACGACGACGACGACGACGACGAAGAAAACAGAACCGCGTCCGAATCTCCCGCAGTAGACGCCGTCGAAGACGCCCTGCGCTTCCTCTTTTCCAAAGACGGGAAAATCGTTCGCGACAACGTCGTCGAAGACGCGCTCGACGCGCTCGAGGCGTTTCTCGAAGACGACCACCACGACGACGACTTTGAAAAGAAGAAGAAAAAGAAGGAAGAAGAATCAACCGTCGGCTCGTCCGGAGGATCAGAGGGACAAAACAACAGCTTCAACAACAGCGCGCTCACCCTCGACCAACTCCTCCTCGCGTTCCGAGCGACCGCCGCCGCCACTTCCGACCGTCCGGATCTCTGGATCCCCGCCGTCGGCAAATACGCCTGGAGAAAAGAATCCGCCGAAATGTGCGTAAAGCTCGCCGCGGGCGCGCTCGAACGCGCGCCAGAGTTGAAATCCGCGAACGATGCGGCAGAAATCGCGAGGAAAGTCGTTCACGCGATGACGAGGAAGAGGAAGAGCGAGCGAGAGGTGGTCGTGGAGGGAGAGAAGGAGAGCAAACCGTCTTCGATGTAGACGTCGCAGATCTAGATTTTGTCAACGTAATATTTTTGTCACATTTGAGTGACTTTTAGGGAAATTTGCTTTTTGATGCTTCATAAAAAACTTCATAAATAAAACGCGCGCGATATCGCATCACACACACACACGCACACAAACAAAGTCATACCTTATTTCTCGCGCGAAAATAATCAATCTCTTCTTTCGGTTGAAAAAGAAGAAGAATTTGTGTTTCGGCGCGGAGAGAGAGAGAGAGAGATGCGCGCGGTCGCCTCGATTTCGTCGTCTTTTGACTCGTCGAAGAAATGAGCTCGAGCGCTATTGGTTTAGGGTTTGATGGTGAAGCGAAGGAAGAAGGCGAGCTTTCGCCGCCTCGAAAGAAGAAGAAGAAGAAGAGAGGAGACGGTGAAGAAGAAACAGAAGACGACGACAAAGAACCAAAAGCGATCGTCGGCTCCCGCCCGAGAGGTCAAAACGTTCCTTTAGAGCTCAGAAAGGAAAACAGAGATGGGATTGGCCGACCGAAGGGCGACGTCGGGAGGGAGCGGTTCGTCGGAAGTAGCGGCGGCGGCGTCGGTTCGTCGAACGTCGCGGCAAAGTCGACGAAGACGACGACGGAGGAGAGAGTGTACGTGGCGTACGGCGACGCGAGGAGAGATCCACTCACGGTGCGTTTATTTTGTTTTGGTTTCGTTTTCTCGCGCGCGGAAAAGAATCCGTTGTTTTACTCTGACCTCTTCTCTCTTTTCGTACGCGCGCGCGTCCTATTTATACAGACGGCGGAAGCGTCGCACGCGAGCAACTTGGCGCTGGTGAAGCGACTTCCGGATGGCGCGAAACCGAAATTGCTCAACGAAGTGACGTTTGTGCTTTCGAAGCGAAATAAGACGGTAAAAACGGTGCCAAATGCGGTGAGATATAAGTGTTTGTATCGTTTAGTCGCGATTCGAGTGGGGCCACATTTAAGCGGCGGCACCAACGAAGAAGAAGAAGGAAAATTGAAAGCGATGGTCGAGGAAGCCGAGCGCGTGGAGTGCGAATGCTTCGAAGCGTCGAACGGGAATAAATCGACGTACCTATCCAAAGTCGCGCAGTTCACAAAGTCGAGCGAGTTTGCAAAAGTCACCGAGGCGATGTTTCTACCGAAAGGCTCGATGTTGCAAGACGAAAGGAGCGAAGCGGCGGCAAAGATCGATTTGAAGTTTTGCGAACGCGTGAGAGGGGAGGAGAACGTGAAGTTTTTCCGAAGAGCGGCGAAGAGAGCGAGAGGAGAAGTAGACGAGGAGGGTGAGGAGGAGGACGACGACGACGACGACGACGAGGAAGAGAAGAATGTAGCACTAATAGCAGAAGAAAAAGAAGAAGGAGAACAACTCTCCGTCAAAGCGGCGATCGAAGCGCTTCTAGAAGACGAGATGAAACAACTCATCAAAGCGTTCAAAGGTCGCGCCGGCGGCGTGTTATTCTCTCACTGCGTAGAGAAAGCGGACGAGAAAACGTTGGAAAAGACGTTGAAACATCACGAATCGAAAGAATCGAACGGGCAATTCCTGGACGCGAACGGAGGGAGGATTCGAGAGAAGATTCTTAAGTTGTGGCGCGAGTACTTTGTTCGCGAGCGCGAACACGTCAAAGCAAACTTTAACGAAGACTCCGAATACTGGGACCCCGAAGAAAGTGATGCGAAGAACACGTATCACTTGAAGCAGTTGTTCGCGGACGAGCACTACGAGGAGTGTCGTTTGCCCTGGGGAGAATGATTACGTAGATTTTTGTAAAAACAATATATATAGCACGGTCTCATTCGGTCAAATATTTAAGCAACGCAATCAATTAATGGTATCATTTTAGCATATCATTATTATTTCTTCTTCGCGGGCGTCTGCCTTGTCCGTCTAGGACTGGCTGGCGATCTCGCTCGCGCCGCGGGCGTCTTTTTCGCTTTCGTCGCCGTCCTTCGACTCGAGGCTCTCGCCGGCGCTCGATCCTCGCCCTCGTCGTCGCTTTTGACCGCCGTCCTCGAAACGCTCTTTTTTCTCGCCGCTGGCGTCTTCAATGGCATCTTTTCGATTTTCTTCGCATCTTTATCTCTTTTCACGCTCTTCGCGACGACGACCAACTCGTCCTTATACTCCAACCATTTCGGTTCCTCGAAGATGATCCACGTCGAGCCTTTCGGCGGCGGCGATAACGTCGTCTCGCACTCCAACATTTTCTCCGGGCATCGACACAAAACCTTGTTACCTTTTAAAAACACGATGCACTTATCCGCGCCACCAGCAAACGGCATGTGAAACTGAATGTTGACCCGATCGGCGCCAACTTTCTTCGTCTTCACGCTCGCCGGCGGCGCTTTCGCGAACGGCGTGAAAAGATGGACGACGCGCGCGACGATAATCGTAAACGCGAGCAACAACGCGTCCCCCAAATACGACCCAAACTTGCTCACGTTCATCTTCCCGGTCGGAATTTTCGTCAGCATCTTAATCGTATTCGTTCGAAACGCCTGTCTCGTCGCCGAGCACTTCAAAACCGCAAAGTTCATCGAATTTTTCGGAAACTCGACGATAAACTTATACGCCGGCGCCAACGCCGCGGACACGACTTCGTCCATAAAGCTCTTCTTCTTCTTACCAACAACCGGCGGTGGTTTCATCTCTTTCCTCGCTTCCACGTACTCCGAAGCGGTCATTTTCTTCTTTCGCTGTTGTTGTTGTTCCGGCGGCCGTTTCGGCCCCCCGTCGTTTTCACTGTTTAGGGTTTGAGAAGAATCCGCTTCTCTCATGCTGCTCGGGGGAGGTGGTTTCTGTTCTCCGCGCTGCTGCTCCTGTTGCTGCTGAACTGGAGGCGGCTGTTGCTCCCGTCGAGCTCCTCCCGGTGGCGGTGGTTTGCGCTGTTGTTTTTCTCCCCGCGCGCTTTCGCTTCCAGACGACGGAGGACGAGGACGCGGAGGCGAATCGTGTTTCTTTTCCCCTTCTCGTTGCTCGTGCGTTTGCGCACCGACGATGCAACAACTCGGCGCGAAAAAGGCGGATGAAAAGAGCAGCATAAAAGTGAAACAGAGGAAAAGGACGCGCACCCCCATCGTCGTCGCGTTTTTGTGGTGTCGCGTTCTCATCGTCGTCATCGTGAAAGGTGCGCGACGGTATAAATGGCGTGATTTAGGGAAAGTTTTGAATTTTTTCAACGGCTTTTTTCCCCAATACTGCACCAGTTTTATATTCAGCTTCGAGCCGATATCTGACGCATTCATTTACATCGAGGTCTAATTTAATCTTTAATTGACTAGGATAATGCACTACATCCACACGCAGAACTTGATGAGGACGTTTAGCTGCTATGTACCGTGTGTGCTCTTTGAAAAAGCAGACGAAAAACAGACGACGCTTTGTGTCGGAGAGAAGCGCGACGTCGCGAAAAAAGTGCTTTTGCCTCGCTCGTTCGTTACCACAAGAATAAATTTTCTCTCCATTCTCTCTGGCTTTTTATCGCGTAAAGCTCTCCGCGTTTGTATCGCCAACCTTCTGGTAAAGGACAGTCGTTGTCGAGGAGGTATTGTAAACATTCGGAGTGGTTGTTCTCGTGCGCCATTCGCACGGCTTCGCAATTCCACGGCGCTTCGGCGACCTCGCGTAAGTACTTCAAACAGTTTAAGTGACCTTTCCCAGCCGCACCCGTACACGCACGTTCGGGAAAATGATCGTATTTACGCTCAACGAGATATTCGAGGATATGGAGATGACCATTTAAAGCCGCGCCATAGGCAGTGTCCAAACCCCACGGCGCTTTGACAACCTCGCGTAAGTACTTCAAACAGTTTAAGTGACCATTCTCGGCCGCATACGCACACGCATATTCATCATATTCATCGTATTCACGCTCAACGAGATATTCAAGGATATGGAGATGACCATTTCGAGCCGCCCAGGAGGCAGTATCACAACCCCACGGCGCTTTGGCTTCTTCGTGTAAGTACTTCAAACAGTCTAAGTGACCATTCGCGGCCGCACACGAACACACATATGCGTAATATTGATCGTATTTACGCTCGACGAGATATTCGAGGATATGGAGACGACCATTTAAAGCCGCCTCGGAGGCAGTTTCCCAATCCCACGGCGCTTTAACGTCTTCGTGTAAGTATTTGAGGCACTCGAGATGACCGTTTCTGGCAGCACGTGCACACGCAAGCTCAATGACAGGACACCCATTTGCAACGCAATACTTTATCATTTCTAGATTACCTCGTTCTGCGGCCTCACTGAACGTCCTTTCATCCGAATCACACTTCTTCTCTTCTCGCGCCCATTCGAGCAACTCGAGTTTATTCGTTCCAGCAACTTTCCTGCAGAACTGTCTCTTATCCCACCAAATCGGCCATAACGATCGATTCTCCCACGCGAATTCTAAAGTCGATATTGAAGACATCTCTTCGATAGCGAACCTTTTTCTCAATTCTAACGGCGCGGCTCTCTTAATCAAAGCTCTCGTCTCCGTATTCACTTCAAACAAAAACTTCACGTCGGTTCGATTCAATCTCGGTAAAACGTGTCGAAAACAAATATCGTCGTCACTCACGATCGCATCCCACAACACCGACGGCGAAGAATCCTCCTCCCTCGCCTTCGAATAATCGCTTCGTTGTCGTCGTCGACGACAAAGACGCTTCCTCCTCTTCTTCTCCTCGCGACTTTCTCTTCTGTTTATCTTCTCGCTCTTCATCATCATCATCTGTTAGTGCGCATATAAAGTCAACGTCAAAGAAAAAAAAAGAATTGAATGCCGCATGTGTGATTTCAGGCGTTTTTTTTCTCTGAAAAGACGAGACTTTTTCTCTCTCTCTCTGGGGAAAAAAAGAAAGAAAAATGCCTCAAAACAACAACAACGAACGCGCTCTCGAATCAAAATCAAACGAACCAAACGAACGATAACGGGCACACGCTCGAGAAGAAGAACAATGACGACGAAAGATCTCGCCGCCAAGCAGAGAGACGCGTACTTTCAAAACCTCCTCGAAGAGAACAACAACGAGAAAAAGGAAAAGAACAGAGTAGGGAGTAAGAATCGGATGAACAAATCGGACAAATTGGAAAAGAAGAAACGACTGGACGAGAAGCGACGGATGGCGAGGGAAAAGATGATGAAGAAAAGCGGCGGTAAAGGATCGTCGAGCGCCGCGCTGGGAGGTTTTGGGAAGAGGAAGAGCGTCGATGCGGCGGAGGAAGACGAAACGGAGGAAACGACGATTACGGGAATACCGGGTCCACCGACGGATGCGAAGCCGTTGACGAGGAAAGAGATGAACGCGCTTCGATTTTTTAGAGTCGCGTTTCCGCTCGGCGTAGGAGGTAAGCGTGGTTTTTTGTGCGAATTTCTTTTTGTTCTTTCTCTTTATCTATCTATCTCTGCCTTTTCTTTCCTTTTGATCGAGCGCGTTGTTTAAGAAGCTGACCTATGTCTTTCTTTCTTTCTTTCTTTGTCTCGCGCGCGCAGCGGGCGAAACGATTCGCGCGCAGATTCCGTTCGGGCCGATCGTGAAAGTTACCGTTCCGGAAGGTTTACCCGAGGACGAGGAGACGAACAGGACGGTGGAGTTTTACGTGAAGAACTGGGAAGGCACGGAGGAGGCGTGCGTTCCGCCGCCGCCACCGGGGATGCAAAAGCAATATCGCAAAGCGAAGGCGCACGCGGAGACGATGTTGGAACGGGGGATGGACGTGACGTGCGAAAACGTCGGCGAGGATATGGGGATGAAAGAGAGTCGGATTTTGAGCGGCGGGTACGGCGAAGAGGATGAGGAGGATAGGGGGATACCTCCGCCGCCGCCTATTTCGCAGTTCGTGCCGCCACCGCCGCCGCCGCCGCCGCCTGTTTCGCAGGTTGCCGTTAATCCTATGATGCCTATGGCGATGATGGGCGCCGCGAGATCGATGATGCAACATCAGAATCAAACGGTACAACAACCGCCGCCACCACCACCTCCGCCGCCGCCATCGCATCCTTAGCGCGTATCGAAGAAGAATAGGTAGCAATAGCAGTATGTGATATTATTTAGACGCAATTCTAGAAATGAATAGATTTGATCGCAACGAATGAAAGCACGACGACGCTCGTGCAAAACGCCTCTTAGTCTCTCTTGATGACTTTTTGTTTGATGGGTATAAAACTTAAATGTTTTTTCCTGTTTCTCCTTCTTTTCCTTCTTCCTCCTCTTTCGATGCCTGTCTCTCCTTCTTTACGCCTGTGGTTCTTCCGCGCCGGCTTCCATCGGCATCACCGTTTCGTCTTCCATCGGTGCCGGCGCCGGCGCCATGGCTTCCTCGTACTTCTCGAGCATCTCGGCGACCTTCGTCACGGCGGCTTCGACGACCGTCTTCTCCTCGTCGGTGAATTCCATCTCCGTGTCGCAAAGCAACAACGGCGCGTCGATGACGTGGACGATACCTTCACAAACCGGGATGTCCGCTTCGACCACTTTCGCTTCCGACGCTCTCGCTTTGATGAAGACGTCTGGGTCTCTGACCTCGACGCCGACGTCCAAGACGGTGGAATCCGGATACGTGTCCATCACGGTTTTGGAAAGGCACGTGTCCACAGTTTGACCGTTCAAACTCGCCACCGTCGCGCTGTCAAAAGCACCGCCGGATAAGATGTGGTACCCGAGAAAAGAGGTCGTCTCCGTCTCGTTGAGAAGCTTCATCGCTCTCTCGTACGCGGTCATGTTGGTCCAGTACTCGAGAGAGGCGAAGCCGTCGTCGTTCGGGAGCAACACCGTCTTGGGCGTAGCGTCAGCCATCAACTCCGTCGACGCGCTGTCGAGCTTCGCTGTGACAACTCTCGCGAAGGAGAGGATGTCGTTGATGGTGGTTAAATCCGGGCGCGACGCGACGAACTGCGCGCGTCGTCGATATAAAAAAAAGAAGGAAACGGTCAGTAGCGTCGATTTTGAAAACAGAGGCGAGAAAGAGAACAAAGAATAGAGAAAAGCGCGAGCGAATGGACGGGTAACGGGTAAGCTCAGAAACCCGTCGTCATCAAACGTTTGCATTCAGCGGTTTCCTTTTCGAGTGTTGTTCATCATCGCTTCGTCCTCTCGTCCTTCCCGCTTTCTCTCTCTTTTTCTTCTTCTTCTCGTTTCGAGAGATACAAAAAGCAAAAAATACACGAGAGGAGAGAAATTCGTATCGAGATACAAAAAAAATTTAATATCTCTGAGCTCTCACCTCGGCGAGCGGCGTGCACGCCGGCGCGGGTTCGTCTTGCAACAATTTGCGGCCCCTGGATGGAAAATAAAGGAAAGTGTCAGTCGTTCGTTTCAATCTGTATCGAGCGTAACGCGCGCTTACCAGTACCCGCCTCGTCGCCATCCGTAGCCGTTGTAGCCTTTTGAAACGGTCAGATTTTTTTTGTATCTAAAAAGAAAAATTGTTCAAAACCTCCGTAGCCGTAGCCCCACGGGCGGTATCCGCCCCAGCCCCAGCCGTACGGGCGCCATCCCCAATACGCGAACGCTTCCGCGTCCGGGAGGAGCGCGAAGACGACGGTCGCGAAGAGCGCGAGGAGCGCGGAGGATTTTTTGATGTTGGTTCCGAGCATTTGAGATGCGTGTGTTTTTTTATGCAGCGCGAGAGAAAAAAAAGTGACGTCGTGGGGAGCTCTCGAGAGGAATTTTGGCGCGCGCGCGCGTCTATAAGCGTGAAGAAACGTGTGGCTGACTTTTACGCAAAGGTATGCGTGTGGCTTATTTTTAAATTTCAAAGAAAAAAAAGGGTGCCTTTTGGAGGTGGAGCTATGAAAATACGCGTCGGGACGTTTGCGATTCGACCGCGGCGCCGCGTCGCGTATCTCTCTCCCTCGGAAAAGGTAGTAAAAGTAGTAGTAAAAGAAGTAGTAGTATTGCGTTTAATCGGTAGTTTCGGTGTTGTTGTTTACTGCTCCGATCGACGTTTCGTTCGCGCTGGAGATGTTGAAGTCGCCTTCGTCCAACTCGGCTTGGAGTAAGTCTTTGTCTTCGACGTCGTCTTCCTCGTCCTCCTCCTCCTCCGACGCTTCCTCGGCGGTGGTCTCGTCAACGATTTCAATGTCTTCGACAATTTCGGTTGTAGAAGTTGATGGAGACGGTGCTGGTGCTTCTCCTCCCGCGCCGAGATCAGTTAAGAGACCGATAGAGAAAGCCGCATCTGGTGCCGGTGCCGGAGCGATACCTTCCATCTCTTCTTCTTCCTCTTCAATCGCTTCCGATAACATCTCCTTGGCGTCTTCTAAGCGTTCTTTTTGCTTCTCGCTCAACTCTCCGTCCGCATCGAACGGTAATAACACGCCGTCGACTAAGTGAATGATTCCATTGCACGCGTAATTGTCCGCGCCGATGACTTTCACTTCCGATCCGGTGCCTTTGACGAATATCGAACCGTTCTCTTCGTCGATTTGAAGCGCAAACGCGCCCGAGGTATCCGAGACGGCGTTGGATAAAGCGGTGTTGATGAACTTTCGATCGAATTCTTTTAATGTTCCGAATTTATACACGAGTTCTGGTAAAACGTGATACGCGACGATCGCCCCGGCGACCGTTTGATTGCCTAAAATCTTCGCAAACTCTTCGGTCTTGTTCTGCGCTTGCGTCCATTGAAGAAAATTTTCGATGGCTTCGTCCGTCGGCGCGAATAACGTGTCCACAGTTTTCCCGCCGTCTTCGCTGCCACCGTTCAACGCGACGGAAATGCGAGGAAGTTTATCGACCACGGAAGCGAGCTTAGAGAGACCCGGACGGGTTTTGATGATATCTGATGCGCGGACATGAAAGAGAAGAGGAAGGTGAGCAGACGCGCGCGCGCGGAGAATCCAAGAAAAAGAAGAAGAACAAAAACGAGAAGATAAAAAAAAGAGAAAGAGAGAGAAAGTTTCCTCCTCCCAATCGCGCACCGAGCATTGTTTTGCAGCCTTCTCCCGGCGTGTACGCCGACGCGTCTTCTTTCAGTAACTTTCTGCCCCATCGTCCGCGCCTCACGACGACGACCGGCCGCGCGACGACGACCGCCGGTCGCGCGTACCCTCCTATATAAAAATATATTAGTATTTTTTGTTTTTCGCACTTTCCAAAAAAAAGACGTTTTGTTGCGCGTGAAGATATATGATACGAAACAATGCAACGCACCGTAGTAGCGATACGCGCGCACTTGGTCGAAACACGAAGAACACGCGAGCGCGAAGAGAACGACGGCAAAAACGAGCGTTGATTTCTTATTGGAGACGACGCGAGGAGACATTCTCAAAGTTCGTTTAAAAAGGGAAAAGTTTTGTGAAGAAGAAGAAGAGATCTGGAAAATATTTTTTTTATGCGTGACTCTCTCTCTACTCTAGTATTTTTTATTGTAGTCCGAGATAAGTGCTATCTATCGGCGCGCGAAGACGTATAAATATTCCGGCCTCCCTCTCGCCCAATCCGCCTCGGGCACTTGAATCAACTCCTCGACGTCGAAATCGCTCTCGAGAAGAGACTTCACGAGTTCCGGGGAAAGCGCGAACGGCGGACCGCCTTCGAAATCTCCCAGCGGAAAGACCAAGGAAATCAACCGGGATCCCTTCGCGGTTAATTTTTTCATCTGTTCCGCCCACTTTTGCCTCTGGAACGGTTGTATCGCGCACAAGAACGTGCAATCGTAAATCACGTCGTATTTCTCGTCGTCGCTCGCGACATCGTGCGCGAAAAAGTCGTCCACGACGCACTTCGCTTTCGATCCGTTCTCCGTCTGGTATCTCTCGCACGCCTCTCGAGCGGTTTCCGAAACTTCCAAACCGACCACATTTTCAGAATCAAAAGTCGAGGAAAACGTCTCTAAAGCGTACCCTCGGCCGCACCCGGGTACCAGCACTCTCGCGCTCTTTGTTTTTTTCAACTCTGGGACGAAACTCGCGTTATTCGCCAAGAAACGCACCAGCGCGGGTTCGGTTTTATCGCAATCAAACTTCGGCTTGGACTCTTTCGTCTCTTCGTTTTGCCACATCTTCTCCCACGCGGTTTGTCTCGTCGTTCGATCGAAATACGGGTGGCTCTCGAACGCGCCCTCAAAAATAGGTTTCTTCTCCTTTAGGTCGTCTTCATCGCCATGTATCGGAGCAGAAGAAGAAGACATGACGCTCGCGCTTCCGCGACGATGATGGGAGTCGATGCGACGACGAATTGGAAAAAAAGCAGCCGCGACGCTTTTTCTACTAAAGAGCGCGATGTTTTTGTTGTTGTTCTCAAGCTTAACACCACCACCACCAGCACAAACAACAGACGGCGAGGACGACGACGATCGAGGAGAAGAAGAGGGAGAAAAAGAGCCGCCCAAAAGAACGCTTTGGTGCATATCTTTTCACGTCGACAACGAGTGCGTTTCAACACAAAAATCTCGCTTACTCTGAAACCCTAAATTACCGTTATTATGTAACACAAACGGCGCACTTTGACGCGTGCATATCGAAAGAAGGAAGGAAAGAGAGAGAGAGAGGCTTTCTTTCAGGATGATGACGATGATGACGACACCGACGACGATGCTTCTTCTTCGCGCGTCTCGTTCTTTCTTCTCTCCTTTTTCCACCGTCGCGCGAAGAAGAAGCAGAAGAAGAATTCAGAGTTGTTCGACGACGCCGTTACCGGCGACGGCGGCGAACGTCTTCACCTCGATGTTCAAAAGAGCGCTGTACGCGAACAGAAGCGAAAAAGATTACCTGGAGCATCCGAACGAAGAAAGCGAGATGCTTTTTTCGAAATCGAGCGAACGATCGAACGGTCTCGTGACGGTCACGAAGTTTGGCCCGCACTGGAGAAGCCTTCGGTTTAACGACGTGGAGCAAGGATTGGCGTGGGTGGAAAAGGAGACCGAACGGATGGACGGTAAAGTATTGGCGTACGAATACTTGAGAGCGATGGCGGCGATGACGGCGGCGCACAGGATGTTGTCGTCGTCGGCGTCGTCGTCGGATCGAGAAGAAGAAGAAGGAAAGAAAAGAGATGGAATGCTGATGATTGGGATGGGATCCGGCGCGCTGCCGTTTTTTATGCGAACGCACTTCGATAGCGCGTTCGAGATGGAGACGGTGGAGCACGATCCCGTCGTCATCGAAGCGATTGAACGGACGTGTTTTAATAGGGACGCGATGCCGTTTCGATGCGTCGTGGACGACGCTCGCGAGTATTTGGAAACGAAAGTAGCGAGTGGGAGTTTAGACGTCATAAGCATGGACGCGTTCGACGGCGGCGGGAACGTTCCAGAACATTTGATTTCGAGGGAGTTTTTCCGTTTGTGCGGCGAGAAGTTGAGAGATCATCATCGTTCATCTTCGAATCGAAGATCGATGTTCATCATGAATTGTTTCAACGGCGTGCGAGGCTCGACCGCGAGGGAGTTTGTCCACGTCATATGCGCTCGATTGGAGAAATCTATCGGACCGGTGATGACGATCCCGGTTCACGATCAGCCGTGCAACGTGATTGTCGTCGCGTTGAAAAGATCTAGCGAAGAAGAAGAAGAAGAAGAAGATATACGCGCTCGATACTCGAGGGAGGCGATTGCCCAATCGGCTCGCGCCGCTTTCGAAGAAGGAAACGCGAAAGAGTGGGACGCCGGAGAAAGAGTCGAGGGTCTGTTTTGGGTCGTCGATTGCGACGAGAAAGAGAAAACGATGAGAGAGATTGAACCGAACACTATGAGTGACGAGAAGAAGAATAAAAATAAGATGAACAGAGAAGGTAAATATCGAGGACGCAACGGGACGTACATGCCGAAAGAGTTTGCAGAGAATATTGAGGTGTACGAAGGGCAGACTACAGACGCGCATTCATACGACGACAATATCGAGAAGAGGAGGTAGAGAGGATGGTGGTTTTTATAGACGTAGATTTAAAAGTAGAAGAAGTAGTAGTAGTAGTAGTAGTAGTAGTAGTAGTAGTAGTAGTTCAAATAGATTCGTGAAAATTTGATTAGTATTGAGTTGTGATGATGATGATGACGATGATATTGATGATGCGCGCTTGTGGTGCTTTTGTTTGCTTTTTAAACGGGTCTCTCGTATTGGGTCAAATTCGTGCGAGTGTTCCAGTAGTAAATTTGTCCGTCTTGGTTGACTTCTTCCCAATCGGGGGGTAAGGAGGAAATCGGATGATGACGCGCTACCGGGGGCGGGGCGACTTGCTGCACTTGTTGACCGTACACTTGTTGGCCGTAGACGGGAGCGGCGGACGAAGTGGGCGCCGTCGCTTGACCGTACACTTGTTGTTGGGTACCGTACGAATATTGTTGTTGTTGTTGTTGGCCGTAGACGGGAGCGACGGCTGTGGCGACGTGAGAAGAAGCCGCCGGCTGACCGTACGTGGCAGCGGCTGCGCCATACACTTGGGTGGTGGTGGCGGCGGCGGCGGCGGCGGGTTGACCGTATATTTGATGTTGTTGTTGACCGAAAGCTTGTCCTCCGTAAACGTTTTGTTGTTGTTGTCTTCCTTGTTGACCGCCGCCGCCGCCTCTATCCGCGCCGCTGCTCGCCATCAGTTCGTGCACCAACCGAACGGCCGTTTCCACGCACCCGGGTTCGCCAGAAATCTCGCACACTAACCGTTCGCGATTGATTCTCACTCTCGCGCCGGAATCCGCTTCGAGTCTTCGAATCGTCTCGCCGCCTTTGCCGATGATACGACCTTCCATCCCGGCACACGGAATTTCCTCTCTTCCTTGTCCTCCTCCTCCTCTGTCTCCTCCTCCTCTCTTTTCTTCTCCTCTTCCGCCTCTTTCGCCTCTTTGATGATGTTGACCACCTCGTCCTTGGTTTTGTAATTGCTTCTCTTTCTCCGCGTTCCTCGCCGTGCCTTCTTCTATGATTCTCAGAATCTCGACTTCGCACTCGAGAACGTTCGTTCGATCG
>Ga0182095_1241155_pt1 | contig 18145 bp, 10 predicted proteins | sample 041ome_19_FD_127784 | JGI IMG/M metagenome (GOLD analysis project Ga0182095, IMG submission 127784) | Metatranscriptome of coastal salt marsh microbial communities from the Groves Creek Marsh, Georgia, USA - 041412BS metaT (Metagenome... | ecosystem: Environmental > Aquatic > Marine > Intertidal...
CTCTCATCTTTCATCTTCAACAAAGAAGAATAAAAAATGAACCGAGGAAAACTGGCGACGTGGTTGCTCGTGCTCGCCGTGCTCGTCGCTCGGTAAGTCTTTTTATTCTTCTTTTTCTGCTTGGTCTTCTTCTCTCTCTCTCTGTCTCTCTCATTAGTAATCGACTTTTGGCGACGGACGACTGATTTTTGAGAACAACAAATCCCCTAAGTTAACCCGCGGTTTCCCCTACTTACTCCTTACTACTACTCCGTGCACAAAACAAACGACAGAGTGCCGGTGTTCTTAAACGCAAAGACGAAAAATACGTTCGCCCCGATCGATGGCGCCGCGGCGTTTGCAACGAAATACTTTAGCGGCACGGATGACGACGGCGCACCCTTACTCAAACCTCCGTTTGTAGCGAGAGCGCTTTTGTACCCATCGAAACTTGTCCCTCAGCTTTCACAAAGTTTGAAGTGCAACGCGAAAGAGAACATGAAAGTGACGTCGACATCAATGGAAGGAGGGAGCGAAAGGAATAATTGTTTGCCGTATTTCCCGGATTTCGAGTCCTTCACGACGAGGAAAGAAATCATGCGCACGCACAAGAGACTGGTGAAAACGTTCGGTGAGGACTCGCGAACTATTCACGTCGTTTACATCGGGAGCGTTTTGTTGACCTACTCGGCGGCGTTTGCGTTTTTTAGCGGAACGTGCGGAAGAGTCGGAGTGTATGCGATTGCACTTCTCGCGTTGGGGACTTTGACGAATAGCGGGAAGAGAGACGGAGCGGTACCGTTACCAGGTTTATTTATTATTTCGGCGTTAACGTTTACCTCGATGATTTTCGGACGGAATACGAAAAGACGAAGGACGAAGAAACAAAAGACGCGTTAAATGAGGATTTAGATGACCTTTAATTTATTAAAACGATGAGCACTATACAATAAGCCGCGTGTGTATATTACAATAATTTATATCAATCAACCGTACGGTTTGTCCATACCTATGGACTTGTTTTTAACCGTTGAAGGCGGGATTCTAAAGACGTGCGAGAACAAACCTCCTTTACCTTGATTCTTCGCCTCTTGCAGTAAGTCAAACTCGCCGCCTAAAGAAACCGCACGTCGATGGTTCAAAGTCGGTTTGCCACCACCACCACCACCACCACCAACGATACCGCCGCGCGATGTATTCATAGATTTGCTCCCATACGGATTTGAAAGATTATCGATGGACATTTCTTCGAGAGCGGATAATTTGGAGGACAATCCGCTGCCGCTTCTGCGATGGCTCCCGTGCTGCGCCGTGACGGCTTGTAATCCCGAAATGCTCAAATCGCTGCCTGATCGCGAATGACTTCCTCTTCGATGCATGTTATTGTTGGTGTGATGGTTCATTTGCAAGCCCTGTTCGTTTGTTGTCGCCGCGGGCGTTTGGAGATGATTCATTTCGTTCAAACTCGAGCCGCTCGAATTCTTTGAAAGCGAGGAGGAGATTCCGAGTTTCTTCTCCAAATTTTGTCGGCACTCGCGTTCTTGTTCAAGTTGCGTTCGACTCGATTGCAATTTTGTTTTCAACGTTTGCTCGCGGGTTTGGTACTCTTGAATACGTCGCTCGAGCCGTTCAACTTTCGCGAGCAATTTCAACTCGCGAATCGTGTGCGAACCGTCGTCATCTGTTGGAATCTTTTTCGTTTCTCCCGCATCTGCCTCCCCAGCGCCGATACTGTTCACTGCGCTGGTTGAAGTGTCGTCGATTAAGGAACCATTACTTCCGGTGGTATTCGGGGGCGTATTCGTATCCTTTGGAAGTCGTGGTGGCGGCGGTGGCATCGATAAAAACGGGTCCTCATTCGCATAACCGCCCGTGGAAGAAGGCTCGAAACCGACCCACTCCGCCGGCGGTGTCTTCTCTTCACTTCTCGTCGTCGTCGTCGTTACTACAGACAAGTTTTGTTCTTCGCGTTGCTTGGGAAAATCATTCAGGTCTGATAGCAACCGCAAGGCTCTGTTTTGTGCCTCTGACGCGCTGATTCTATCGTCCGGATCGAGTTTACACAAGTCGCGAACTAACGCGTCTATTCCGGGAATTTGCCTAGGAAACTCACGCTCGTGTTCTTTACTGAACTTTTTACCGTTTGGAGTAGCGGATAGCGCCGAAGCGTTTCGACTTCCCGCACCCCTACCACTCAGCGAACGCAGCATAGCCTCTGAAGCATCGCCAAATGCCAACTCGTCGTACGCAAGCTCGTGCAAAAAACAACCGAGCGCCCACAGATCTGCCGCCAAAGAAGGCGGTTTTTGAAACTTCCAACAATCCCACATCTCGGGAGCTCTGTACGCTGGCGTCGTTTTCGATTTCATATCGTCCTGGATTCTGTGTCGTTCGTTCGCGTCTTTGTACGTGTACTCGCTCGCAGGCGCAAACTCGCACGACCCGAAATCGCACACTTTATAGAGATTCTCAGACTTGGAAAAAAGAACGTTTTCGCGTTTTATGTCCCAATGACACAACTTTGACCCGTGCATTGTTTTTAACACGTCACACACCGCCAAAAACGGTTCCAAGATCTTCTCTAACTCTTTTTTACTAATGGTGCTATCACTACCCTTACTATCACTATCATTACTAAACGATCTCATGGACAGATCGCCATCGCACAACTCCATGCACATGCACATTCTATACGCGCGTTCTCTCGATGAGACTCGTCGTTCGTCCGCCACTCGGATTTCCGCGCCGAATAAAGTCACCACGTGCGCGTTCTTCGATAGAGATTTGTGCACGGAAACTTCCGTTTTCGCTTTTTTCACAAAGGTCGAATCATCCGGTAATTCTAACACTTTCATCGCGCAATAAAAGTCCTCTCTTTGGTTTGCATTATTATTATTATTATCCGCGGCGCCGTGCAGAGCAGAAGAAGAAGAAGTCGTTGAAGAAGAAGCTTCAACAAATTTTGCTTTATACACCACCGCAGATGCACCCGACGAGGAGAGCACTTCCACCAATCGAAACTTTTTCCCTTCCACTTGAATAGTTTTCCCGAGCAGTTCATTGTTATGAGGATGAGCGCTGTTGTTTTTAGCGTTACTATTAAGAGTCTCCGTGGACGATATGCGTTTCATAAAGTTCTTCATCATTTCCTTTCCCGTGATTTTTGAACGTTTTTTCTCCGCGTCAGGGAGCCTCGCGAAGAGAAGAGAAGAGAAGAGAAGAGAGAGGGAAACGAGGACGCGTTTGTTCTCGTGGAAGAGAAGAGCTGAAGACCTGAAGAAGAAGAAGAGTGGTAAGAGAAAGGACAACAGGTCTCCTCTGGTGTGCCTTTCTCAGAAAGTTTTTGGAGATATGCGTCAAAACATCAAAATCTTTTCTTTTGAGCTCTCTTTTTCTGTTTTTTGCTTTCCACAAAAGAAAAACAAAAAAAAACAGAACACACACAAAAAACACACCACACAAACACACACAAACGAAAACGAGACAACCTACGACGCAAATCGACGATGTCGAAGGAGATGATCGAGAACGACGACGAGGACGACGACGCGCACAAAATGTCTTCTCCATCGAAAGAAGAAGAGGCGGCGGAGGAGGAGAAGTACGCGTCGCCGGCGGCTGAAGAAGAAGAAATCAAAAGCGAAAGCGAGGAGGACGAAGTGGGTCAAGTAAAAAAGGTAACAACATCATCATCATCACCAGCGCGCGCTCACGCGGATGCACCCGAGCAAGCTACCACAGCCGCGAAAAGGACGACAACAACAACAAAAGAAACAACAGCAACAACAACGACGAGTTTATTAGACCAGGATGACAGTACAGAAGAAAAAGAAAAAGGGACAAGGGAAAAGAAGAAGTTTGTTGATGAGGAGGAGGAAAAAAAACAAAAGAAAGGAGAAGGAGGTATGCGACGACGACGAGGAAGAAAAGGAGAAAATGAAAACGACGACGACGCTAAAGAAGATGATAAAGACGATGATAACGACGATCCAAACAAGAAAATGAAAAGACCGAGAGGTAAGCGACCACCGGGAGCGAATTTTATCGTGCATTTCATACAAATTCTGTGGACATACATCACTTTTATATTTTCGTTCTCGATGGACGTCGTAGTGTTCTTTTCGCCGTCGACGAAATCGAGACATCGAGCGAGAGGTCATCAAAACCACCACCAGCACGATGGAAAAGAGGTAAATGTCAATCCAGCGGATATAAACGATGCGGAATTTTACGATTTTGTGCAGAGTTCGCAGCAAATGATGATGGAAGAGATTGGGAAACAAAAACGACAACAACAACAACAACAACAACTACGCTCGAAAAGAAGTGAGAAACAGGCGGCAAAGTCTAGACAAAAAGCTGTCGCTTCAATATCTCAAGAAGAATACGAAATTCGACTTTTGAAAGCGCGATTGGCGGAGCTCGAGCAAGCTTCGCGAGGGTGAATGGAGCATAAATAGTAGTAAAGCATTTAGTTTGGAATTCTAATAGTATATTACAGCGCATTTTTAATCCACCGCATGTCCGCACACAGCATATCGTCTTTGAGAGAGTACATCGCTTGCTCCTGCGGAATGTTCAAGCTTACTTTTTGTAACCGACGCATGTATCCAGGGTCGGCCAATACCAAGCGCATGGAATGTAAACGACACACTATCGTTGTTTCGAAACCCGTCGGAAGCGTTTGCACGGAATGGTTCATGCACAGCTTCTCGTGAACTTCGAGAACGTCGGAGACGTACACTTCTTTATAGCCGAGTTGTCTCGTGCGCAGAAGTAAAGCGGCGAGGAAAATGCGCTCGTGTTTTGAAAGTCCTTTCAACATCTTCATGTAAGTCGCCGAAAACATTTCATTCTGCGCCTTAGATATATCGTTCGGACCACATCGAGAGACACAATTCAGTTCTCCAGAATCGCGTTCGCGCGCGATCCTCGCCTCGGCGATTTCAATGCCTCTCCGGCACAACTCTAGAGCTCGTCGGGCATCGCCTGAAATTTGCGCGACTTTCATACTCGCCAGCTGCACCGCGTTTTGCGTGATCGCGTCGTATTTACCGTCACTGATGTAATCACCGGTCGAGCGTAAGCGCGCTTCAATAATTTTTATCAGTTCGGATGTGTTGTATGGATTAAACGTCACCCGACCCGAGCCCAGGCGAGAAGCAATTTTCGGTAACAAACGCTCCGGTAAATCCATGGTATTCGCAATACCAATGACTGCAATATTACTCGCTTTGTACGTCGGCCAATCAAAAATGTTATACAAAACAGATTGCGTTTGCGTGACGAGAACGTCGAGCTCGTCCACGACGAGAACGAGCACTCTTCCATCCGACTCTTTGCCTTCCTTGAACCGTTTCTCGAGCCATTCTGCCGCGCGACTCGGTGAAAATCTTCTACCCGTGAGTTCCTCTGCTATTAAACTGTACGCGTGTTGCGGCGTTTGTAGCCTTAAACCATTCATTTCGATGTGATTAAACTTTGGAACTTTTTTATTCGCGGCTTCTTGGCGCAACGTTCGTATGACTTCGCGAACTGTTGCCGTTTTCCCAGTACCGGGAACGCCTGAAATGTAAAGCGAGTTGCCAAGACATGAAGACGCACCACCGTACGCACCGATCGCGTTTTTTGTGAATTGCATGATCTTCTCGCGCTCCTTTTCCCGACACTCTAGCTTTGCCGGGATGGAACTCAGCTGTAACGCTTTTCTCGCGCGCTCAATAGCAGTGCGCGACCCATTATTTTGAGCAGAGTCTATGGCCAAAATGCCTGATTTACCCAAGCCAATGGCTTCTTTCCATTCTGACGAAGCGTTAGCTCCTTTTTTAGAAGCCGCAGCTTTCTTTGAGGCGGCAATATCTGCTTTCGTTTGTCGCACGTGCGCTCTCTTTTCCGCTTTTCGCTTCTCTTTGCGGTGATCGTAATCGTCGTCGTCATCGTCTGAACTTTCAGTTTCGCTCCACAGGATATTTTTAGCCTCGATGTCACATTCATCTTCCGAGAAATCAGAGTCCTCCCATTCTGTTCTCCGTCGAAAGCGAGAAAAATTTTGGTCGTACGAATACTCGCACATGTAGACGTCGTCATTACCGCCGGACGAGCGAAATGCGGCAGGCTCGAGGACTTTTGCGCCCATGAGAATCGCGGCGCAATTTTCCTCTTCTTTGATGTTCGTAAGAAACACCTCTCGGCGAATGTGATGACGTTGCCTTCCCGTGTGAGTATGTTCCGGTAGCACGTATAAGCGAGCGATGAACTTAAACGCTTCTTCTCGAACTTTTGGATCTCTGTCGTTGAGTTCATCTACGTTTGCCCAGATGCTCTCGATTCTAGCCAAACAAAGTCTCCCCGCCAGAAATTCACCGCAAGGCGTACGTCTCTCGTGGAAATTTTGCGGCGCGGCGATACCGGAAGGCGCAGCGACGCACATTGGGCAACTCCAAAATGTTTCGTCCGGCACGTGATCTAATTTCAAACACCGAAGATGCCATGATCTCACGCAATAATCGCACTCGAGCATTTCTGTTTCGACTTCTTTGCCATCGGCGCCTTCTTCGACGCCCGTTTTTTTGCAAAGCTCGCAGATGTGGTCGACGTCCTCGGTCAAATCAACCGTTTCGGGAGTACACACGTAAACATCGTCGCCGACTTTGAACACTTCGTCTTCAACTTTCACTTTTTTATAAAACTTCTTCTTGTTCCACACCCCTACCGGGAGTTTCTGTTGCTTATTATTTCTATCCGTAGAAGGTAGAGCTAAAGCAAGATCGGATTTGGAGCTGTTCTTTCTGGATACTCGCGCGTCGTTCTTCTCTATCAAAACGTGTTCCTTTTTGTTGCGCGCGCAGACTGTTGATGCCGCTTTCGTCGCTTTAAATGTCTCGGCGGTATTCTCGTTCTTCGTTTTTTTCTTCGTGTCTATCATCGACGCAACACCTTCGTCGATTTGCCGCTTCTTCTTGTTCGGATTTCTTCCGTATCTTTTGGGGAACAAATCAGAGTGCTCATTTTTGTCGGGCGAGATGTACACTATTGGCGCCGACATTCTGTTCTCTTTCGGGGACGTTGGCACAAACAAATGCTTCTTCGCGTATGCAATCCCCTCTTCTTTACTGTCCAAATGATCGTAGACCACCTTATACATCGTTTTCAATGGCTCAAGATCCATCTTCTCTAGCTCTTCTATTTTCATCTTTGTACCGATGCGTCGAAACAAATCGTCCGCGTCTCTATCTATGTGTAGACTGAAGATCCTCAACAGCTGTTCTTTGGTGGACTTTTCCACGCCGCCTGTGTATTCAACCATATCCTTGATCTTTTTCTTCCGATTCGTGTCGAACGGTTTCTCTTCTCTTAGTCCAATACTGGTATTGTTGTCGTAGTTATTGTCGTCGTCGTCGTCGTTGTCGTTCGAAAGAGACGCGTAATCATCACCATCACTGCTAGAATTATTATTATTTTCATCCGCCTTCTTCTTCTTCTTCTTCTTCTTCTTCTTCTGTTTCTTGTGTTCCTGGTGATGATTTTGAATTTTCTTCTGATTTGCTCCGGCAGTCTCTTCATTACCATCAAGAGAAGTTTCCTTTACTCGGGCTTCACTCACGAGCTTTCTTAATACCGCATTCGTTGGCTTTTGCTTCATCGTCCTCTCTTTGTTCTTGTCGCTGTTCTTCTTCTTCTTCTTCGCCTTCGTCTTCATCATCTCCTTTTTCGAAGATTTCTTCGCCATTTTTGTTGATGAAAAGTGCCTCCTCTTCTCCTTTTTGGTTATGCGCCCCACCCTGTCGTTCGCACACAGAAACACAGAAACACTCAGAAAGAGAGAGGGGGGAGAGGGAGGGAGGGAGATGCGTGCTTTTCACGCGCGCAACGGCGGAATTAATGATCAATGATGATGATGATGTTTGAAGAAATTGTTTTTGAGTGATACGAAACTTGCCTCCAAAATTTTTGAATTCACAAAGAATGACAAACAACACACAGCAACACAAAAAACAGTTCTACAAAACACACATAAAAAACCCACGACAGACGGACGGAAACACACGCGTGAATGAAAGGTGCGATGGAATAAGAGACGCAGGAGAAAGATGACGTGCACTTCTCTCCGAACTTCTCTCCGAGCGATGATGATGACGACGTTGCACAGTAAATCGTCGTCGCTAAGAATTTCGGGAAAAGAAGAAGCAAAAGAGAAGAGCGCGAGTGGAAGAAGAGGAAGAAGAACGAAGTGTATCGCAGGAGCGCGTCGGCAGGGAAAGGAACGAGAGGAAGTAGTAGAGGAAGAAGAAGCCAACGAAGGAGATGATATTTTGCTCTCAACTCTGCAAAAATGTTTCGTGGACATCAACCGACCGCCGAAAGAAGCGGAGAAAGTGGTTGAAATATTGAGAGAAAACTGGTTCGACGATATCGACGCTTTGATATCGCTCGAGGACGGGACCGTTTTAGTGAAACCAGAAGAGTGGATTGCGATGAGATTACCGATGAAGTTGTACAATGCGGTGCTGGCGCGCTCGATGAACTCAACGGAAGCAGTTCATGATGATTATAATGAGGAAGAAGAAGAAGAAAAAGATATAGATGTAGTTTCATACAAGAAATTCGAACACATCGAAGGATGGATTGGAGGTGATATTCCGCTCGATGCCCGCGTGCCTTTACAGTCGAGATTATACTTTGAAGAGCACAATACCGTTAGTGACGATAGTAAAGATTCTCACAGGAAATTATCGACAGAGTACAGAACGAACAGACGACCGGACGACGTACCTTTGAGCGAGCAACGCGTGACCTCGCGTCGACGTTTGCCGGATTACGCAATCAGCGAGAAAAGTCTACCTAAAACCCTCGAGAAAGAGCTCGATAAATTCGTTCGAGATTTGACGACGCGACGCGTCGGGCAAGAAGGCGTGCCAGTTCGCGCGCAGACGGTGAAGAATCATCGCGATGTCGCTCGAGCTTTTTGTGGGTATTTGGTGAATGTAAAAGGTTTGAATGAGAACGCTGAAAACTATAGCTTGAAGGACGCGTTCCCATCTTCAGATTCAGAAGGTGCGCAGTACGCTATCGAATACATGCAATGGATGGTTGAAACGCGCGGGATACTAAGCTCTACGGAAGATGCTTACGTTCGTTCGCTCATTGCCATTGCAAAATGGCTTTATCCGCCGTTGATGAAATTATCATCGGCATCGGCATCATCACTATCCTCGGGATCTGGTAAAAAGAAGAACTCTTCGGCGGCGTCTTCATCTTCTTTACTATCAAGTGCTGGTGAAGAAGTTAACACAGATGTCGTGAAGGAACTTATGCGATTGCAACGCGGTGCTAGAGCGCGCGCGCGAGTGGCCCCGAGAGCAGCAGATGAAGCTAAGAAATGGTTAGATTGGCCAAAATATCTCATTCTCGTTGAGTGTTTGAAGCTCGAGTGCGCCGGCTTTGATAAGCGCGGTAAGCCTAGGAATAAAGCGGACATTGCGAGAAGCATACAGCTTTACCTCATGTTCGCAGTTTTGGCGTGCATACCCGATCGTCAACGAACGTTGCGCGAGTTGGAACTTAACCGAACGTTGTTTTACGATTCGGCCACGAAAACGTGGTTTATTAAGCATAACGCCGCCGATTATAAAACCGGGAACGTGTATGGCACGCGTCCGAATTTAGTGCTCGACTCGCGCGTATATCCAGCTTTGGAGCTTTGGTTGAACGAGTACCGCGCAGCGTTCAATCCAAGACACAATTTAGTCTTTACGAGACCAAACGGTGAACCGTACACGGCGTCGGAACTTTCCCGAGCATTCTCCAGATGCGCTTTGCGCGTGACTGGCCAAAAAGTTAACCCGCACTTGGTGCGAGATATGATCATTACCCACGTCAGAGGTCAAGGCGTGGCTTCTGATAACGAGTTAGAGGCGTTGGCTATGTACATGGGTCACTCATCTGCGATGCAAAAAGGCACTTACGACCGAAGAACAACCTCGCAAAAGGTAGCGCCAGCGGTGAACTTGATGTCCCTCGTTAACAACAACAACAAGAAGAAGAAGAAAAGTAATGATGGAACGAAGGATGCGTAGCGTTTCTAGATTATGTAGTTAGAGCATTGATAGTCTTTAGTTTTCTAGATGTAGTAGTCAGATTTATAACAGAGTTCAAATAGTCCGACATTTTAGCGAAAAACCAAAAATGAAAAAAAGAGAGTCGTTCTTTCTCTGACGATGCTAAAACTAATTCTTTACAACTTCGCGGGGGAAGTCGAAACTCGCCCCGGCTGCTCGACTCCTCCTGGAAGAGCGCCGCGCGTGTGTGTGAGAGAGAGAGAGAGTTTTCGCGCTTATTCACGCTGCCTTACGAACTTGTCAAAACACCAACGCATCAAACACCTAAACTTCTTCTCCCCTATTAAAGGCAGAACGAGAAAGAAAGAAGGAATTTGGTAGAGGTGGCGTCTCCTCTGGTCTCGTGTGATCGAATTCGTCGTCCCCACGCGCTTGCATCTAATATTATATATTTACTCTGAGTCAGAGAAGACTATCCAAATATAAAATATGACCGTCACGGCGAAAGACCGATTGATCTTCACGCTGTCCGCCTTGAAAGGCTACTCGGTCGACGTGCAGCTCACGTCCGGAGTCTTACTCAACGGTGTCTTAGCCGACACCCGAGAGATTGAAAAACACATCGTTTTAGCGTACGCGTGGACTCGATTTCTTACACCTCGAGGACCGAATGGAGAAGAACCGAAGAAAGCGCCGAGAAAGAAACCGGAAAAGTTAAAGAAAGTTCCGTTGGAAGACATCGCGTGGATTCAAGCGTTCAACGTCGGCATGTCCGACTTGGCCTTGGGGCCGTCTCGAATGAACGACATGAACGACTTCACTGACGTGGGGATTTCCAAAGGCGCGACGGGGCAAAATCGAACGCTGGTCGCTTGGACGCCCGGTGACGACGACACCTCGGCTAACGTTGGAGGTTTGGAAGATGGGCAAGGAGGAGGACGGTCGAGTGGAAGATTTGATACCAAAGGCGGCGCGTGGGGAAGGAAGGCACCGCCCGGACAATGGGATCAGTTCGCCGCGAACAAACAACTGTTCGGGGTGGAAACCAAATTCGACGAGTCCGTGTACACGACACAAATCGACAAGTCCAAAATCCGCATCTCCGAACAAGAAGCCGCACGAATCGCGAGAGAAATTGAAGGTAAAGTGTCTTCGAATCCGCACGTCGCGGAGGAGAGAAACCAAAAACTCATCTCGGACTTTGACGACGACGAAGAGGCGAAGTATTCCTCCGTGTCCAGAGCGCCGGGTAGTGAAGGCTTCAAAGCAGCCCCACCACCGTCGAAGCCGGCGTGGGGATCAACAGCTGGTAAAGTTCCTGCTAGTGTGGCATCCATGGCGGACGCGAAGAAGACGGCGACGGAATCTACGGCAGCAGTAGCAGCTCAACAAGCTCCCGCCGCTCCGGCGGCGGAAGCGAAAAAAGCGGCGACTGGTTCGAAATTATCCGCAAACGCGCCTGCATTTTCTTTGTCGGCAAAAGCTTCTGCGTTCGTCCCGACAAAGAAGCCCGCTGCAGCCGTTGCTGCACCGCCAATGCAAGCGCAGGACGCCATTAGCGCCGCGCAACGAGCGGCGATTATGAACTACCAGGCGCAAATGGCGCAGATGAACATGATGATGGGGTATGGCATGGGCCCTGGTGCTCCGTACCAGAACCCGATGATGCAATACGCACCACAAATGCACAGAGGCGGGCAATTCGGAGGAATGCCACACATGGGTGGTGGAGGATACCAAAGAGGAGGTTTCCAACAACATCAACATCAACAACACTATCAACAGAGGCAAAATTTTCAACCGCCGCAGCAACAACAACAACAACAACAACAACAACAAATGAAACAAACGCCTCCTCCAGCAGCAGCAGCAGCGGCAGCAGCTGAGCAACAAGCTCCTTCCTCCGATTAGCGGACTTTTTTGGGAGCGTTATGCGAAAGAGAGAGAGAGAGAGAGAGAGAGAGATCAGAGTTGAGGTCATGAGGTCTTGAGGTGTAATAAAAAGAAGAAGAAGATTTTTCCTCGTCATAAAATTTGGCATGCGGTGCAGCGCCTTTAGGAAGGCGCTCGCTCCGTCCTCGCCGTATTCCGTTTTCGCTCGAACGCATTGCCGACGAATACTCTCCTCTTTACGTTCTCTTCCTTCTTTTTCTTTTTCTTCTTCTTCTTCACAAGAAGAAACAACTGTTCCTAGAGTGACTTTGAATCGAGTTCCAAAAGAAGAGACCGAACGAATCGCAGAGATATTGGAAGAACTTGGCTACACAGACTTTGCGCAAGTGAATGACGACGCGCTCAAAGGTACCGATGACGAAGAAGAGATTTTCTACTCCAGAGATTCGAAAGGGAACGATTGGATCCACAAAAAATGGTCGTTTAATAACGTACAGTTGTATTTTAGCAAAGAAGTTCTGGTGAGAGACGTGAGAAAAGCAGTTAAACAACTCGAAACCTATTTAGGACCGCTGAACGCTGTTTACGACAATGTTGACGCGAACAATTGGCAGAGTGTGATATTGGACTCCTACAAAGACATCGTCGTAGACGACGAATTTATCATACGATGCATGAAGTCTAGCGATGAAAATCAGAAACAGAAGAACAAAACATACAAAACGGAAATAGTACTGACGCCAGGCGTGGCCTTTGGCACAGGGGATCACCCGACGACGCTTTTGTGTTTGCAGTTTCTGAAAAGACACATCAAAGCAAGCGATGAGGTCGTTGATTTTGGTTGTGGAACGGGAATTCTCGCGATTGGTGCTCTTAAGTTAGGTGCCGCGAAAGCGTATGGAGTAGACATTGATGCTATAGCGGTTGAATCGGCCAAGTCCAACGCGCTCATCAACGGCGTCCAAGACAGATTCAAAGCTGTGCTCGGCGACGGGATGGAACCTGACGCCGAGGAACCAAAAGACGTGGACGTACTCGTAGCAAATATTCTGATAACGCCAAATCTAGAACTGTCGTCCAAGTTTGTTAAAATGACTCGAAAAGGAGGGAAAATAGGATTGTCTGGTATATTAGCCGGAAAACAAGCGGAGGAAGTAATTGAAAAATATTCTTCGGAAGGCTGCGCAGAGTTTGAAGTTTACGAGAAGGATGAATGGGTATGCATAGAATGCACCGTGCTGTGATGATCTAGAAGTCAATTAAATTATTTCTCAGTGCTATTTCGCAAAATGTAATTCTACTTATAGTTTATAGCCTTGTGTTGTGTTTTTATTTACCCCCGCAAACTTCTTCGCCTTCTTCGTCGCTCTCGTAGCTCTCAACGAGCGCATCCGTCGGACGATGGTCTTTCTGAATCGAGTAAGTGCCGCCTAACGCTCGCTGGGTCGAATTTGAAATTAATACAGCTTGCACTTCGTCGCTGTCTAGCGACATCCGAGGTCTGCGATTACCTCCACCTCCACCGACCGAACCTATTAACAGAGATCCTTGTATCCCGCCATCTTGCGAACGCAAAGGTTGTTCGTGCGTTGTCGTTTGTTGCGTTGGAAGGTGCGTTTTATTTAGTTGTGCGGTCGTATCCCCGACTTCTGTCGTTGCACCTGCTGTTCCGTTCGGATTACTCTTCTTCTCGACGTCTGCGTTTAACAACGTTTGACCGTGATCTCTATCGTAGCCTTCTGTAATTTTTTCTCGCACGATGCCTCCGAACGCGGCACCGGGTTCCGTATCCATCGTATTCCTACCGCCTTCGGATTCGCCTTCTACTTCAGCTTGCCAAGTTGTCGTTCGCACTGTCGTCGCGTTCATTCCAACTGGTGCCTCGTTACCTGCGGCATCATTCGCCGCAAACGCGTTTCGCACCACCGCAGCATTTTGGATGCCGTAATCAAACTCATGCTGTTGCTGTTTTCCGCGCATGGGCAATAATTGCTCGGAACGCGTTTCAATTTCTTTCCGTAAAAGTTCAAAATCAGCTTTCGTATCCGCTTGTTCCTCGATTTTTAAAGCCTCGTCGCAATCTGCGAGCGCGTTTTGGAAATCGCCTTCGGCTAAGCGAGCCTGCGCTCGCGCTTTTAGAGCCGAAGTATTATTTTTCGAGTTGTTTAACGCCCTCGAGGCTAAGTCACCCGCTCTTGAAGGATCTCCACGCTTCAAAGCACACACGGAAGCTTCAATCAAACACGCAACGGTAAGTTCACTCTTTGAAACGAGTTGCAGATCTGGATTACTTCCTTTCGCGTCTGTTATTTGTTTCTCTACGTTCTCATCAACCGGGTTCGAGGCGAAGAGAGACTCGTGCTCGATAAAACGCAACGCCATACCGTATGTTCTCTCGGCGTTATCAAATCGCCCTTCGTTTTGATACGCATCAGCGGTGAGTTTCAGACTTCTTGCCGCTGGAATCAACTCTGCCGAGGGAATATCCCATGGTTCTTTGTATTCGTACTCACTCGTCGGAGGGAGCGGAGCGGTTTCGTTTACAACCGCCGCAGCTTCCTCGGAGGTGTCCATTCCATCTTCGTTATTATTATTATTCGTGCTACCAACATGACGTTGCCGTCTTTGTTGTCTTACTGCTTTCTTCTCTTTAGATTCTACTTCAGGTCTACCGTCGGTGTTTGCATCTTCCGTTCCATTCAAGCTTCCCGCTTTAGGAGCGCCGCCTCCTTCTACTTCTTCGGAGTGCAAACTACCGCTACTTCTCGTTGTTCTCGCTTTGTTCTTCTTATTGTTATTATCATTTGCTTTGTCCTCGTTGTCTCCATCGCCGTCCTTGTCGTTATCTTCGTCGTCGTCTGTGTTCTCATCGTTCGTATTACCTCGGGTACCGTTGGAATCTGCCGCCGATATGGACGGTTTAGCTCTGTTGTTTTGCGTATTTTTGCCTCCTCCTTTCTCCGCGTTCTGCTGGTTTTGTTGTTGTTGTTGTTGTTGTTGATTTATCGTTGACGAGGAATCTGTTGCTCTTTGCGCAAACCTCCGCGTGGTATATACGGAGTTCTGCATCGATGCTCCCGGGGCGGCGACGTACTCATTATCATTACCACCACCACCAGTACCATCGACGAATGGATTCGACATCGCCGCGTGCATCGGTCTCGATGGGGGAATTATTGGATGAATCTCTTTTGCGTCGTTGTCGGTTGAAAGGGTGGTGTCGGCTCCTCCTCCTTTTCCGTTGTCGTTGTTGTTGTTGTTGTTCATGGAGAGCGGCGGTGAGAGCGATCCACCGCCTGACCCTTCCAAGTCCATTTCTATTCTAAATCTGTGTCTCTCTTTTACGTGTTTGTGTGTGTGTATTTGCGCGTGTCCCTGCCTTCCTTCTACTCGTAAAAGAAAGTGTGGGGTCGGTTGTTCAATCACTCAGAAAGAAAGGAGCTCTTCTCTTTTCCAAGAAAGACCAAACTGAGCGAAAAAGAATGCATGAATCCTTTCGCGCGCAAAAGAAAAAAAATCGGAAGACGAGTTGTTCGCCAGAAAGCGACGCGAATATATGGCGAATAACTGGGCTGACGATACCGAAGAGTTACCACCGTTGGGAACTTTGAGTAAAGATGAATCGACAAAAACAACGAGCACTCCTGCAGCGAGTGCAGGAAAAACGTCTTCGTACGTTCCACCGCACTTGAGAAATCGGCAAGGCGGAGGGAACACTGAAAGAGGAGGAGACCGACGAGATTATGGCGGTGGTGGCGGCAGACGAGATTATCGAGGTAGGTTCTTTTCAGAGAAATAAAACGTGATTTTTTTCGTTCGAAACGAATAAAGCGCATAGTTTTGCGTGGAATTCGCGCATCGCAATGGATGCATAACGATCGCGAGAGTCCGCCGTTTGAGCGCGCGCAGTTGTTGAAAAAATTTAAATCAATCGACACAACGTGTGCTCGTGACGGCGCTTCAACTTTTTTAATACCACCGCAGAATGTGAAAGAAAGAATGAAAGAAAGAGAGGCATTTTATTGCTCCGCAACGTTCGCGGGAGAAACGTTCCCACGCTATCGCATTCGCTCTTCTCTCTGCGAGCTCGATCGATCGATCGATCGATCAAATACAATGCTAAACGATATCAAAATTTTATTGATTTATTGATTTCTTCCTTCATAAAAACAGATGACAGAGGTGGCGGTTCATTTCGCGGCGCAGGATGGGGTGGTTCATCCCGGGGAAATAGAGAGGATTTAGATTACTCGAACTCGTCGTTTGGGAGACGAGACGATGACAGAAGAAGAGATGATGGTGGAAGACGAGGCGGATGGGATACCGGGAGGTCGTCTCGCTTTCGCGAATCTGATCCATTCGCTCAAATGGAAGCTGAGGACAAAGCCAGAGCGGAAGGTGCGGATGCAGAAACAGAGATGTTCCAAACTGAGAACCACGGTTTAAATTTTGATGCGTATGAAGACATTCCAGTGGAAGTGTCTGGTAACGACCCGCCGAAACCGATCGAATTCTTCAAGGACGTGGACTTTGGGAAAGAAATCAACGCCAATATCGAAAGATGTAAATTCAAAAAGCCGACTCCGGTGCAGCGTTACGCAATTCCGATATCTCTCGCCGGTCGGGATTTAATGGCATGCGCGCAGACTGGTTCCGGTAAGACGGCGGCGTTTTGCTTTCCAATCATTTGCGGCATTCTCAATCGCGGCCTCTTGACTGGAGGCGGCGGACAGAGAGGCAGAAAAACGTTGCCATTAGCGCTCGTGTTATCACCAACGCGCGAGTTGGCTATTCAAATTCACGAAGAAGCGAGAAAGTTTGCGTACAAGACGGGATGCAGAGCGGTGGTTGTCTATGGTGGCGCTCCAGCTGCCGAACAGTTTCGAGAAATGGAGCGCGGATGCGACATTCTCATCGCGACACCAGGGAGATTGATTGATTTAATCGACCGAGCCAAAGTCGGATTGGCCAAGTGCGAATACTTGGCATTAGATGAGGCGGACAGGATGTTGGATATGGGTTTTGAACCGCAAATTCGACAGTTGGTGGAGCAAAGAGACATGCCTCGCACGGGCGAGCGTCAAACGATGCTCTTCTCTGCGACGTTTCCAAAGGAGATTCAAAGAATGGCATCTGATTTCTTACACGATTACGTTTTCTTAACCGTTGGTCGCGTTGGTTCTTCTACCGAACTCATCAATCAAACGGTCTGCTATGTCCCATCGTATTACGACAAGACTCAAATGCTTTTGGATTTGACGGAAGCTGTCCCGGGTTTGACGCTTGTGTTTGTTGAAACGAAGAGAGGCGCCGATCAATTGGAGGACTTTTTGTGCGAGCAAGGTAAACCGGCGACATCCATTCACGGTGACCGCACGCAACAAGAGAGAGAAGCTGCGTTGAAGTCGTTCAGAGCCGGGAGAACTCCAATCTTGGTTGCCACGGATGTCGCGGCGAGAGGCTTGGACATTCCTCACGTCACGCACGTCGTGAACTTTGATTTACCGACAGATATCGACGATTACGTCCACAGAATTGGTAGAACTGGACGCGCTGGTAAGAAAGGTCAAGCGACTGCTTTGTTTGGGGATAAGGATGCAGGCATTGCCAGAGCTCTCATGGACGTCACGTCCGAAGCTGGACAAGAAGTTCCATCCTTTCTCGGCGGTTTTGCGTCCAGATCTTCCTATGGCGGTCGATCTAAAGGTCGCTCGGGTGGTGGTAGCAAATATGGGGGGAGAGATTATCGTAACCATGGCGGCGGAGGCGGCGGTGGAGGCGGCTACGGTGGAGGCGGCTACGGTGGAGGCGGCTACGGTGGAGGCGGCGGGGGCGGACATGGAAGCCGTACGAGTTGGGATTAGAAAAATGAAAGAGACAAAGAGTCAATTAGCAGTGTTATTAGTTTTTTTTTGTGTGCGTTGTGAATTTAAATATTATACAAGAGAAATATACTACATTGTATACCTCTTCCGCAAATGCTGAAGTTATTTATCGCTGTTGTTGTTGTTGTTGTTGTTGTTTTCGAGCGTCGTTTGCGTCGTCGGTATGGTGAACACCGATTCTTCTTCCTGTCTCAATTCAAAAGTTGTTGTTTTTGTTGTTCTATTCTTGTTGCTATTCTTCTTCTTCCTCTTCCTCTCGGCTACCCAGCCTTTCAGTGGACTGGAGTCATCGGTTATGGATAAACCAAACGTCCCGGCTACCACACCACC